>ENA-UOOH01001109-UOOH01001109.1-fermentation-metagenome-genome-assembly--contig:-NODE-1109-length-27351-cov-72.508792_pt1 | contig 27351 bp, 31 predicted proteins | sample MGYA00245778_ERZ724025 | MGnify/ENA primary metagenome ERZ724025 (study PRJEB28704, sample SAMN03018313) | fermentation metagenome | biome: anthropogenic terrestrial biome; feature: soil... | reverse complement strand
CCCAGCTTGCGCAGGGGGTCTTCCCGCTCTGCCCCTTCAACCCCGCAGAGATAAATGAGTTCTCTCACGATTCTTTACACGTCGGGTCGTTTCGAGCTGTTTTGTCCCCGGAGCCCACCCGCAATCGGTTGAGGAAGAGGAGCCGGTGCCCGGGCACGGTCTCTCTCATATATTGCTGCCCGAATGCTATGAGAGGCCGGGGGGACTACACTCCCGCTCCCCTCCGGGGCGTGGTCACCGGATGTCCATTCGCATGAACCTCGTATACGCGATAGCGAAGAAGACGACGGGGTAGATGGTCAGGGCCGCAATACTCGACCAGATCTTGCCGAGGGTATCTTCCAGGGTCGTCCCCGGGGATCTGGATATCCCGTTGATGAGGGTGTTGACGGCTATCTGCGGGGAGAGGAGGTTGACAGCGCTCTCGATCACCTTCATCTGCTCGGCGTATGCTGTGATCTCCGCCTGGTAGCCTTCCGATGAGGTATCCCCTCCATATGCCCCTGGATCGGGCTTCTCCATCATGAGGGCCATGCCTACCTGCGCGGTGGTGTAAGGGGCCAGGAACACGAGGAGAATGAAGACGACCAGCGCGAGGAGCAGTGCGTTGCCGCTCTTCCGACAGAGGGTGGAGAGGGCAAGCGCGATGGAGAAGAACGTCACGAGGAAGAGGAGGGTGACCCCGGCATAGGTCAGGATCATCCAGAGTTCACCCGGGGAGGGCACGAACGAGAAGACAAGGAGCAACGCGGTGGAAAGGAGGAGGGCGCTCCCGACAACGAGGACCAGCAGCGCAACGCCCCCGAGCGCCTTGCCGTTGATGATCTCGTCGCGGTAGACCGGTCGGGCGAGGAGGGTTTTGAGCGACAGGGACTCCTTCTCCTTTGAGACTAGGTCGAACCCGACGGCGATGGCAAGGAGGCCCCCGCTGGAGATCAGCATCCCGAACATCGAGGAGTAAATGTCCGCGACCGGCGGTGCGACAGGGGGCATCATTCGTTCCGGTCCGTCATCCGCCGTCTCCATTGCGATCAGATCTTCGGTATACCTCGTCAGGTCGCTCTGGTAATACTCAATCCCGGTGTATGTCCCCATCAGGGCAAGGCTCAGGAAGAGGGCGAGGATCACCAGGAACCGCCAGCCCGTGATCTGGTCGGTGAATTCTTTCCGCGCCACGATGAAGACCCGTTCCGCCGTCATGCGACCCCCCGGGAGATCGATATCCGGGCGGAATTCCTGCCCGCCGCAGGGGTTTTTGCACGCTGATGTGCCTGCATCTGCACCCGCCCCGTTGCCGTCGATTTTGTTGTCATACCGTCACCCTCCATTATCGTGCAGAACCGCACCTGTTCTGCCTATCAACACTGTCAGTTCTTTCCGGGCCCGAAAACGCCGTCCGGGCATTCTCATCCAGAGACTCGGTTATAACTCTATTTACCTTTTCTCTCACATCTCTCTACACGTCCGCCGCCCGGGGTCGCGGGTATCCAGCCCGTTTCCCTCCCCTCCGGAGCGGGCCTCCCGAAAAGATGCGCCCGTTACCGTCCGGGCGCCATCGAGAAGCCGGAACACAGGGTCCCGCGTCGTGTCAGCGGTCGAAGACCACCGGGAGGTTCAGCCGCTTCTCACGGATGGTCGATGTGACCTCGAACCGACCCTCTCCGGGTTCAAACGGGGAGCAATCTACGCTCAGCGTTTCAGAGCAGATTCCCCCAAACTCCCGGGTGGTGCTGTGCGGCACCCCTACGGGGTCCCAGACCGTCAGGGTAAAGACAGCCGTCCTGGTCCCGCCGAGTTCATTTCCCCAGTCGTTTTCGCATATGACAAGGAAGACGCTTCTTCCCATCCCTGTCTCGAACGAGGGGGTCGCGTTTGAGAGCGTTGCGTTGCTTCCGAAATCGGCCCAGGCTCTGCCGAGGAGATAGACGCCGTGGGAGTCGTTATCCTGGAAGACGATCTTGCCCCCGGCGGTGGTGGTGTTCACGACGACGTCCTCCGCGGCATACGATACGAGCCCGTACCCGAGGAGGGTGACAAGGCCCAGCACCAAGACGATGCTGCACAATACTTTTCCGTTCAACTGGATCACCGTTTCAAAAATAAGTGCATCGGGGATGCACTCTCCTCAGATGTAGTCGAGGTAATCGGTCCCTATGTCCGATGCTTTTTCCGTATCGAACCAGTCGTGCGTCTCGCACCAGAGTTCGTAATAGCCCTCACCGGTGCCCTGTGAATCGAAGCTCACTTCAATTGTCCCGCTGGTCGCGTAATCTACCTTTGTTTGGTTTGTGTGCGCCATACTCCGGGTGTCATATACCGTCAGGCGGTAGATCGCTCCCTGGCCGTCGAGAGGTTCGTCGTTGGAGTGGTAGTACTTCGCCTTGAAGGTGTTGTACCCGGCCGGGATGGTTATGCGGCCATTTGTTATCACGCGTGCCGTATCGGCGTCGCCGTCTGTATACATGGTTCCCAGTTCTCTTACGACCAGAATCCCGATGTCGCCGGTATCCTCGGTTCCGACTTCAATATTCTCCTGACTCCCGGTCTGGGCTGCGGCGACCGCACCGACGGATGCCAGTACAACCAGTGCCAGCACTGCCCAGACCGCGATAGATCCGTTTCTTATTTTCATCTTCTGTTTCCTCCATTGCCACGGCGCCGGAGGGGAGAAAACGTACCTATAAGAAGAGGTAATAACAACCTTCTTCTCGCCCTCCGGGCATGCGGGGCGCATCATCCTGTCGTGAACCGCGGATGTGTGGCCCCGCGACTTATGCGAATGCTCAATTCCGGCACCCGCACTGCTACCTCAGCGTAGGAGTATTTACCTTTTCTCTCAAACCTCTCTACACGTCCGCAGCCGTCTTTCTGAAAGTGAACGACGGGGTCCGTCCTGTGCAGCGGGGGAACCCCGGGACCCATCGTCCGGTCACCGGATGTCCATCCGCAAGAACCTCGTGTATGCGATGGCGAAGAAGACGATAGGGTAGACGGTCAGCGCCACCACACTCGACCATATCTTGCCGAGCGTATCTTCAAACGTCGCTCCTGATGATGGGGAGTTGCGCATCTCCTGGATCAGGTTGTCGGCCGCCATTCCGGGGGAGAGGAGGTTTCTGAAGCTTGCGATCAAATTTAGCTGTTCGTAGTACGCCGTGATCTCCGTCTGGTAGCCTTCCGACCCGGTATCCCCTCCGTATGCGGCGCGGTCGGGCTTCTCCATCATGAGTGCCGTGCCGATATTCGCGGTGGTATAGGGGATCACGGACGAGAGGAGGATGAAGACGACCACCGCGAGGAGCAGGGCGCTGCCGCTCTCCCGGCAGAGGGTGGAGAAGGCAAGCGCGATGGAGAAGAACGTCACGAGGAGAAGGAGGGTGATACCTGCATAGGTCAGGATCATCCATAGATCATCGGGGGAGGGCACGAACGAGAAGACAAGGAGCAGCGCGGTGGAGATGAGGAGCACCCCCCCGACGACGAGGACGAGCAGCGCGACGCCCCCGAGCGCTTTGCCGTTGATGATCTCGTCACGGTAGACCGGGTGGGAGAGCAGGCTTTTGAGCGATCGGGACTCCTTCTCCCCGGAGACCAGGTCGAACCCGACGGCGATGGCGAGGAGCCCCCCGTAGGAGATCAGCACGAGGAACATCGAGCAGTAAACGTTCTCGACCGGCGGTTTCCAAGGCATCACCATTCGCCCCGGTTCATCGAACCGGTCGTCCATCGTCGCCAGTTTCTGGGAATACCTGTCCAGTTCTCTCTCGTAGCTCACGACCCCGCTATACGTCCCCGCCAGTGCGATGGCGAGGAACAGGGCGAGAATCACCAGGAATCGCCAGCCTGTGACCTGGTCGGCGAATTCTTTTTTGGCCACGATGAAGACCCGTTCCGCTGTCATGTGCCCCCGGGGAATCCGGCGTGCCTGCGCCTTCCCTGTTACCGTCGATTCCGTTACCATCCCTTTATCCTCGCAAGACCCCCGCCCAGAGCACCGCCGGTGCTTTTCGGGCCCGGAAAAGCCGGCCGGTCATTGTCATCCAGAGACTGGGCTGTAACTCTATTTACCTTTTCTCTCGAATCCCTCTACACGTCGGCGCCCCGGGAGGTGCCGGTACCCGGGGTCGTAAGTATCCGGTTCGTCTCCCGCTGTTCGGCGCGGGCTCTGTTCCCGACCTACAGCGGCTGTTTTCGGTCGGAAGTTCTCTCCGGAAGGCCCGATGAGGAGGCGCGTCACATAAAAGGTATATGGAAGAACGTTGAACTCTCCGGCATGGATACCGGCCGCCGGGTCACGGATCGACCGGGTGAAACTCTTTGATGGTCATGCTCTGCAACTACCTCTCGTACCTCTGGAAATTGATGCTCATCCTTGCTACGGTTCTACTCGGGGTCAATTTCTACCGGGATTACATCCTCGACATCCGCGCCGATTCCCTTATCTGGTGGCTGTTTTTTGCCCTGCTTTTCGGCAGCATCACCGTGCGGTTCGTGGATGAGCGGTACTGCAAGAAACAGCCGATCTGATCTTGGTGCCGCGATGAAACTCTACAGTCGACCCGGAGCGACCTAAATCATGAGACCGATCCTTGCCGTTATCGTGGGGATAACAATCATATATGCCGGGATGCACTTCTTCGTCTTACCGGAGGCCCCGGACGTTACCCGTATCGAGAACATCACCCGTCTCGAATCCCCGGCATTTCATCCGGCCGTTCTGAACCTCTGGGAGATCGCCGTCGAGGAGACCGGTGTCGAGAACGAGTCGGCGACACTGCTGCGACTGGAGACCAACATCGCCGGGGACGGCGCGGTCCGGGTGATATGGCTCTACTTCTACGGGGAGGAAGGCGGCGAGCAGCACGCGTACGAGGCGTATGTGGGACCGGGCGGAACCGTATCCGCCAAATCGCAAAAACTTGAGTTTCCTGTGCAGGGGGTGCACCCCCTCGCCCTCTTACGGGAGGTCGACGAGATCGTTCTGGAGGATATCCCCTTCCGGGACCGGGGTATGACGTTTCTTTTGAGCGCGAACGCGTACGGGGATCACTACAACGAGACCCGGGGGAGGCTCTACGAAGTCTCGGGCGGGGTATTTCGCCCGGTGAAGGAGGTGGCGTTCGGCCCGGACGCGTACTGGTACACCATCACGCTCACCCCACACCGGGACACGGAGCCCCCGGCGTCCGGGGCAGAACTCCCCGACTGCATGATTGTATTCACGCGGCAGGATATCGCGGCGGCCGACTCCGTGGTCTACGGGTAGTGTAGGTGGGCGTCCAGAACCGGCAGATCCTCGACTCGCTCATCGTCTCCAACTCAAACATCTCTGGATTGTTCAACTCGCCCCCGGGTGACAAAGACCTAGCCGGTTGCGTCCACGCCCCAGTTCGCCCGAGATACAAAATCCTGCTCGGGAAAGTAGCGCACCATCCTCCCGTCCTTCTCGCTCCGTACGGCACCATCCCGGACGAGCAGCGCCATATGCCAGGTCACCGATGCACCGGTGATGCCGAGCGCAGATGCGACTTCTTTCCGTGTCATTCCCGGGTCCTGCACGAGGAGACCGAGAATCTGCTTTCGGGTCCAGTTGATGGGGTAGCCCTCTCCCTCACGGGCCGCCTTACTGCTTGCGTAATATCGTAGCAGCCCGTGGTTGTGCTCCGATAGTATCTGCCCCGTCTCGCAGAGGGTTTCAAGGTGGTACCGGAGCGTTCCGACGTTAACCCCCAGCCTGCGGGAGAGGGAAGCGTGGTTGATCCCGGGGTTGTCCCGGATGCAGAGATACGCCGCACGGCGGGTGTCGTGTTCGAGAACATTCTTTCTGGAGATCCACCTCTGGCCGAGAATGAGCCATACGGTTACTGATATGAGGAACTGGATCGGGAGGAAGAGCAGGGGAGCGGTCATGAAGACGAAGTCGAGCAGGACCAGTTTGAGCGGCACATTCCAGATGTACTCAGGGACCGGATCGTCCGGTATCGTCTCCGGAAACTCCCATTCGCTTGGTTCTGTGCCAGCAGCGCTCCCCGGGGTGATGAGCAGCAGGAGGACGAGGAAGGGCAGCCCGAGCCTTGCGAGAGGGAGTCGGTTCAGCATGAGGAGGATCATGCTGCAGGAAATATAAATAGGATGCGGTTTATTCTGCCGCAGCCTCAAAGGAATAATCCTGCGTATCCCGGACTTCTTCCCCGTAAACCTGGAACCGCCACGTTCCGCCCGTCGGTGAGGAAATTGACGTGCGAATCTGTGCGTTCTTGTAACCGTCGAGATCGATGTCGTGGTAGTAGGCGTACGTGCTTCCGCTCGGCGAGATGATCTTCAGCGTCAACGATTGCTGGGGAATGAACCAGTCCAAGTTCACAAACAGCGTTGAGCTCCCGGAAGGCACATATGCACTGTGGTAATTCGTCTCTCCTTGCTGTATAAAATAGAAAGCACAAATACCGGCGTCGTTTTCCAGGGTACCCTCTTGTGGAGCGGTGTTTATACCACATTCGCTGCTCCCGGCAAAAACCGGCGGCACAATCAGGACCAGTGCAAGCACCAGTGCAAAGATGCGGTTGTATGTCATCATACCACAGGAGAACTTCTCAAATACCTTCACTTAAGTTTTCTGTCGATCCTCTCTACACATTCTCCAGTCAGAGATTGGTTGACTGTCCGATATGTGCCGGAGCAGGGCGGCCTGGACTGTGTGATGGCAGAGAGAGCCTGTCACGCAGGGTGGGCGCTGGTGTTGGGCCCTCCTGCAAAATAGGTGGCTGTGACAGGGACACGATTATCCGGTATCGATTTTTCCTTTGCCGCGTGGGTTTATTATCGGTCGGCGCAGTGTGAGTTTCCGGTCGATTGCGGGATGTTTTCGGGAGCAAAATGGATCGAACGGCCTCGACGTGTAGAGAGGTTCGACAGAAATCATTTATAGGGGGACGTTGATTTCTCAGCTGTGGGTACCGGAGCCGGTATCCCGAAGCGCGGGGGTCCACCCGGCCAGTAGCGAATCGGATGGGTGAACGTCCCGCATGCCCGGAGACAAATGATGTACGTGTTTTGTGTACTTAAACGTGTGCTTCTTCTGCTTCCAGGGAACAAAAACGGAGGTACAATTGTATGAAAAGGATATTGCCAGTATTGCTGGTGCTTCTGCTGATAGTCTCGGCACTGCTGCCCGTCACAGGTGCAGCTACAACAACTGTGGGATCACATCAGAATACAGAGTTTTCACCGGCATGTGACCGCACGGTAAGTGTACAAACGGCTTCGTCCATTGCTTCGTTGAAGATCAATGAGATAGCAGGAAATATCCCGGGCTTCGAGAATTGGCAAAAAGGGGATGTTGAATTCTCTACGACATATTATGATCTTGAAGGGGCTCCATCGGCGTATTCCTTTGATATTCTTGTCAACGGACAACGTTTTGGATATATTCTTATTTCAGCAACCCGGAATAATTATCCTATTCTTGAGTTCTCTAAAGGGTTTACTCCCGATAAGTATCCAGCTCTCATGATGTGTTCGAGTGATCTTGCAAATAGCTTCGCTGAAAAACTCGAATTAAAACCGGGTGATGCAAAATTACTGTACTTGGGTGCAACTTTCTACTATGCGGAGTTCCCGCTAACTGATTGTGAAGGGATAAAACAAGACTCTGTCATCATCGATCTCACAACACCCTCGGTCATTGATGAATTTCCTACAAAAATCCCGGTAACAGACGAGTTCATGCGGCAGCAACAAACGAAACAAAATGAGATAAAGGCACTTTGGGATGCTCTGGATGATCAGATGAGAGCTTCTGGCCCGACAACCGTTGCGGAATCTGCTACCGGAACGTCTGGATATGTCAATGGTGTCCCAACATACTTGTGGCAACGAGGATGTTCTCCAACGGCTTCCGCCATGGTGCTGGGCTATTGGGATAGTCATGGATATCCGAATTTCCCAGAAGAAGCTCCATTAATTCAGGAACTTGCCATAGCAATGGGAACTACCACGGAGGGATCAACGTGGCCCTGGGATATTGATGACAGCATTGATGAAGTGTGCGCAAATCATGGATACTCCTCAATGGATTCAAGTGATGATGCCTGGATGACGTTTGATGAAGTCAAAAGCGAGGTGGATGCACAGAGGCCTTTTGTTCTCAGCATGTGGAGCGGTGGCACACCTGTTGGGGGAGACAGACCCTATGGCGATCACAGCGTTGCCGCTGCCGGCTATCATGACTATACGGAGGACTGGGTGTCCGTACACGATACGTGGGATACTCAGATCCATAATATAGTCTATGGCAACTGGTGGGGTGCCATGGCAACCTGGGTGAGGCCCTGACCTCTCCCCTTCACTGTGGAGGATCCAGATGACATTCCTGAAAACCGACCGGGTGGGTGGGGTTGTAATCGTTCTCCTCCTGATCACCACCGGTGTTTTTGGTACCCTCCTCCTTCTGGATCTCCTCGCCATCGGTCCCGGATATCCTCCCCCCGAAGCCCTGCAGAAATGGTACATCCCCCAGCCCCGGTACGAGTATGCGGAAAACGGTTCTATGATCGTGAATCGAACCATTAATGGAGATATCGTCCTGCTCGGCGATATCGAAGAGGGGTGTCCGTCCCTGTTCCCAGTTTTCTCCCGGCATTGTAACTATGCAATGTATGCTGACACCGGATCGGATGACCGTTATCTGGTCGTCAACTGGTACTTCGACGATAACGCAGATCTTTTGCAGGCGGAGATGGACCTCTGCAGCCGCCTCCGGGCAGCCGGGAACGTCTCTTTCTCTGAGTTGATCCTCTCCAAAGAGCCTGATCCATCACAGAGCGGATCGATCTTTGATCCCGTTGCCATAACGAGATTCGAGAGCGAAACGTCATCCGGCTATTTCACCGTTGTTGAAAAGCCATTATCCCCGGAGCACGACGATTACTTCATCGCCTACTTCGGAGTGGTCGGATCGGCCCCTCTTTCCGATCACACGGCTGCCTTGGAGGATCTTATGCTCCGAAGTTACTCATTTAACGGAGCAAGGCCGCTCGCATTTTGTTGAGGGGACGACCCCGGGCAAACGGGGTCTCAGCTCACCATCCTGGGTCGGCTAATCCGCCGAGACGACCGATCGTTTCGAAACCGACCCGGTGGTGAGCGTCTGAGGCGTCACCTGAACGCGGTGCCTCTTACCCGGGGGTCGGGGTAGGGATTGGGCTCCGGTCCCCCCTCCGGCTGCGTTTTTCGGTGTTCGGCTCAGCATTGTTTTCGTGCTGCAATCGCTTTCAAGTGAAGAAGCGAGCCCGTAAATCCTACGTATAAACGTGTGTCCACCCCGGTGGGAGGAGTAAACTGCCGAACGATTGCTATGATCGGAACGGTGCCCTCGGTACCGCATTTTTCCCTACCGCGCGAAGTTTTAATCTCCACTGCAACATGGGTTTCCATCCGGTTGCGGCGTTCTTCCGGGAGCAAAACGGATCGAACTGCCTCAACGTGTAGAGAGGATCGACAGAAATCGTTTATAGGGGAACGTTGATTTCTCACATGTGGGTACCAGGACCGGTATCCCGAAGCGCGGGGGGTCCACCCGGCCAGTAGCGAGTCGGATGGGTGAACGTCCCGCATGCCCGGAGGCAAAGGGATGTACGGATTCTCCGTACTTGAAGATATGCCTCTCCTGCCTCCGGGGAAAGAAACTGGAGGAAAAAACACATGAACAAAAAAATTAGGCCACGGACATTCTCTGTGCTCCTGGCGGTGATGCTGGTGAGCATGGTTGCAGTATCTGCGGTGAGTGCTCAGGACGTAACAGGAACCCCTACCGCGGGCAGCGGCGAGCCGGCCCTGGTCATCGGTGATTCTATGGATGTGCTGGTTGCGGGTGCTACATCGGTGTCCGATATGCGGGCATCCGGGGTCCCGGAGCCGGAAGAACTGAATGTCCCGAAGGGCGTTACTCGGTACGACCTCGTGACGTTCGATCACGTTGCACTGAGCAAGCAGGTGCAGAGTGTACTTCCGCTCCGGATCCATGGCAAGGAGTACCAGGCCGAACTACACAGGATGGATTTCGAGCAGATCGACGACGGCATCGACTCGTACGATGGTGCGATCGTCGGCGTCGGTGGGAGCGATGTCCTCCTGACGACCGGGGAAAATGCCCTCGTCGGGAGCGTGACGCTCGGTAACGAGACGTTCTGGATAACCCCGGTCGAGTCGCGAGCGCGCGCAGAGAAAGAAGCGTCACCCCTTCATGTTATCTACAGTTCTCGGGACATTGAAAATCCGGAAAAGTCGGTTATTATCGACTACGGGACGCTCATACCACCGGAAGGATACACTCCGACCGAAGTTCCCGAGAATCTGGAGTCTTCCGCGATAGAACTCCAAGACCAGTATGCCACGGTCAATCTGCTGGTGGTTACCGATAACCAGTTCTACCAAGATCAGGACAACTGGAAAACAATCGCTCAGGATATCGTAGCCGAAGCGAACCGGCAGTTTGACCGGGACGATATCCTGGTGTCGCTCTGTGTAATGGCGTATACTGATTCCAGGCGGGTTCAACTCTCAAACCATTCTAACATCACGAACAACCCCGTTGTTGCGGTCCAAGCGGTCTATCCGGATAGCGACCTTGATCTCTGGGCCTCGGATCTTGCACTGTATGTTGGCGGTTACGATGCAGATGGTTCTGCACAGGGGGCTACTTACGGCTACTACCCATATCATCATCGGCATGCCTGGGCTCAGATGGTCCCTGACGACATCTGGTACCTGGGTACCACACACGGCCGCAGGTGCGTGAGCATCCATGAACTGGGGCACCTCTTTGATACAGGCCATCAGGATCTGGATCAAAACCGGACGATCCCGTCTTACCGTAGGGCCTACCAGTGGTATCAACCGTTTTCTCCTCCCCTCAACCTCAAGAATACCGTGACATACAGTTACTTCAATGAGTTGATGAGTACCACTGAATTTTCATCGGACGACTACCACGGGGATGCCGATCACGACAACGCAAGGAGAATCCGGGAGACGAAATGGACGGTTGCGAACTATCACTCCTGATGGGAGCCGATGCGAGTCTCACCCCTACCACCTTTTTAAATTGTTACCGGGTGGTTTGGTGGTACAGAAACCCTGGGCAACATGCGTCAGAAAAGAAGAATGGGGGCCGCCGGAAGGATCTGGGGCGTTCTCCTTCTGGCAGGATCGGACGAAAGGGATAAAGGAGGTCACATGAAATCGAAACATGACAGACGTTTGGTTATCGTGGGGGTTCTGGCGTTCATCGGCGTCATCCTCCTCGTCGCGACGGTTGTGCTCACGTGCACCGCCTTCTTCACCTGGCTCGAAGCAAGCGGTGGATCCCCGAGATTGGACGTCTGGGAGATCAGGGGCGAACTGCCGCCGGAAAATGCATCGATCATCCACCTGACCGAGAAAGACTTCGAGCAGCACCCGGCGCTCGACTCCGCAATCCGGGGCGACAACCGGGGTCCCGGTGCCTGGTATTCGGGAGACACACCGTACGGTGTCCTCGACGAGCGAACGATTGGGAGCGCTCCGGTGACATACCTGGAACGGGAAGTACTTATCGAGTCGTTTGGTCCCGATGTCGAGGCGAGAAACCAGCCGTACATCGAATACGAGGGTGCGTATTACTACTTTCTCATCCTGATCCCCTAAGATCGGGTCAAAACAGGTGCTATTGGAATGGAAAAAGATAAGAATCCGAAATCAAGGAACCGGCTCAAAACGGCAGGAATCGTTCTCGCCTGCGGTCTTGCCGGCGTCATCGCCGTCGTCCTCGGCTTCGTGCTCGCCGACGCCCTTATACTCTATGCCTACGAGAACTCGGGCGGGCAGCCGATGTTCTACGTCATGGAGAGGACGGAGCCGGGAGAAAGTATGATCGTCCCCCTGACCGAGAAGGACTTCGAACGGCACCCCGCACTCGCCGCAGTCATCCGGGGCGAGGAACGGAACCCGTCGGCGTGGGAGTGGGGCTACCGGGACCAGCGCGTCGTCGGAGGAACTAAAGTCTCGTACGCGGAGAGCAAGGCGCTCCACGACGCCTACGGTCCCCAAGGGGAGAGGGGGCTGTACCCGCTCATGGAGTACGAGGGTGCGTACTACGTGATCCTGACGACGTGGCCGTGAACGTCGACCAGACCCCTTTTGGTGAGAGGATGGACGAACAACGTAAGAAAATCCGGAAAACTATACTGAACCTGCTCATAGCGGTCGCCATCCTCGCCGTGGTGGTCTTCCTGCTTTTACTTGCTGTCGGGTTCGTCGAGACAACCATGCCGAACGACTCCTACATGATCGAGATCACCGGGCTCTCCGGTCTTGCCGTGAACGGCACCGCCACGATCATGATCCCGGTTCCGGCGAACGCGGAGGGCAAGCTGGTAATGTTCGAGTCGTCCAGCGTTCTCCAGCCCGCCGGGTGGCGGACGGCGATCCGGGAGACAGAGTACGGGAAGATGATCGCGTTCACGACGACGGAAGACTACGCGCAGGATATCTCCAGACCGACCGGCGAGTTCGAGACGAAAGAAGAACCCCGACTGCTCGTGCCGGTCCTCGCAACCCCGGACAACGCGAGCGTCACCGAGTTCACCCGGAGCTCGGGCGGGACCTACACCACCGTCATCTTTCTCGACGGCTTCGTCCCGTCGCCGGAGGATGCGGCCCCGATCTCGTTCGACCTCAGATACCGGGGCGGTGAGGGTATGAAACGTCTGATCAAAGAGAATACCTGGACGACGACGGTGAATACGGCTGTTCCGAGCACAGTGTCGGGATTCGTTCCGGTGCCGGCCGACTACTATGTCATTCCCGGGGGTATCATGCTGATATGATGGACGTCCCCGGGCGGACTCTCCTCCGTCGGGCCGTGGGAGTCGCCCCCTCTGGACTATGTACTCTTCCGGTCCTGCGGATGACGTTACGAGGTAAACCTCAGGAGATGAACGGAAGATGGTCCCCTCGATAATCTCCTTTTTAGGCAAAGTCATCGGCGTCTCACTTCTCGTGATCGCAATTGTTGCCATCGGCGGGAACATTCTCGTTCACTATCATCAGACTCAGATGGTATCGGGGCATTACTCGGGACATTACTCATACGTCGTTTCCATTACCGGATTGTCCGATTACCAGGGAGATCCGATCATAGATATCGTTGTTCCCATCCCTGCAATCGGGGGGTCACCGATCTTTTCTGAAGAGGATTTCCAGCAAATGACCTCTGATAACTGTACACCTATCCCCGCTATGACAGAGGATGGAGAGATGCTTGCATTGCGTTTGCACGGTACAGATCTAACAGATATCTCTGCCGCTAAATCAGGAGGTTTCTCAAAAGATATCCCGCTTGAGGAGGTACAGGAGAGCGTGTTTGTGCCGGCATCCTCACGGCTCTCTGAAGCGGGGAATACCTCGGACGACTTTCCATACATTATCATCCCGGATTCGCTCCACCCCATATCGAGTTGTCCAGAGCCGATCTCAGTAAGTATCAACTTCACCATATTCGGCAGCATAACCTCCGGTGAGCACAGGCCCGACTACCTTGTCTCGATTGTGGAACAGATCCCGCCGGGAAAGGCTGGAAAAATTCCTGTGGAACCTGTAATATACCGCCGGAACAGTTTGGGTGAGCCTTTTGAGCCTATAACTCCTGGAATATGATCAAAACTTGCGGGCTCTCCTTCCGGTCTTCCCGGCGTTTGCCCGGGGTGTGTGATGTCCGTAGCCGCTCTGTGGCTGCCTGCCTCCGTTGACCCTGGCTCGACCATGCAGTTGTGATGGTCCCGGATGACAGTGACGGGTCCGTGAAGACATTGTGGAAGGTGAGGTCGGATAGAGAGACACGGGCATAGTCCCGTGAGCGTCATTGATCCTCGGGGGCAGGAAAAGGTGCTGAAGTGATCCTATCCCTGGGGCGAGCCTTTTGTGAGGTGAATCACGCTGTCGCCGGGGTCCGCGATCGGTCGACGTCCTGGAGCGAGTGGGCATGCTGACCACAACGTTTATTGTTTGGTCTGCCCTAATTAATTAAGAATCACCTATGCCGGCAAGGGTTGAGCATCTGTTCGAGGTATTTGATCGCCTGATCGCCATCAAGAATGCATGCTCCTCCGAGATCTTCTCCGAGTGCGGGCTTGCCGATATAACAGTAAAGCAGATCGCCTACCTGAAGGCCATCAACGAGCACCATGACGTGACGTTCAGCAGACTTGCCGAGATCACCAGGAACTCAAAGCCCACCATCACGGAGATGGTCAACAGGTTCGTCCGGATGGAGTGTGCCTACCGGCAGAGATCCCCCGATGACGGGAGGATCGTGTACATCCGCCTGACCGAGAAAGGACGGATGATGGCGAACGCCGAGCAGAATGCTCTGAACCGGATGGTTGAGAAGATGGTACGATCGCTCGATGAGAAAGAAGTGGATCTCCTGATTGAGATCCTGAAAAAAGTCGGATAATTTTTTTGGCCGGCACTAATGTTAGGTAAACGCGAACTAAATGATTGGAGTCACCATGCACTCACCACAACCTGATACGATCGAAGAGATCATTGTCATACCGCTCTTCGAGACCGTGGTCTACCCGGAAACCCGGACGAAGTTCCAGGTCGAGACAGCCGCCGGGGAGGCGCTGCTCTCCGCGATGAAGAACGACGGGTCCGCATATGCGGTCGGACTGACCGTCAAGAGCGGCACCCAGCCCCCGGAGGTATCGGCCGAGGCGCTCTATATGACAGGAAATCTTCTTGAGATTGCACACATACAGCCTGCGGACGATGGGTTCCTGGTCTTTGCGCGGGCAGCCCGCCGGATGAAGGCTGTAACGCTCTCCATGAAGGGCGGACAGTTCTATGCTGTCTGCGAACCGCTCCCGGACCTGCCGGATCTTGATGAAGAGACCCGGGTTGAGATGCTCGCGGATGTCAGAAGGGCCATTGAGGAGATCAGCAGCAACTTCCAGGGCTCCGAACAGTTCACCCGCCCCGTCGAGAGGATGGAATCCGTCGACCAGATCATAGGGTTCGTCATGCCGTTCATGCCGGTAGATGTTGCAGTGAAGCAGAACCTCCTGGAGCTCACCTCTGTTCGGGAGCGGTACACTGCGTTCCTCAAGACCCTGGTGACCCTGAAAGAGAGCATCGATCTCCGGATCGAGGTGGCCAGGAAGGTCTCCGATAAGGTCGGGAAGGCGAACCGGGAGGCGATGCTCCGGGAACAGCTGAAGGTGATCCAGGAAGAACTCAATGGGAGCGAAGACTCATCCGGCGAGGAAGGCTACCGTGAGCGGATCGAGCGCTCGACGATGCCTGATGAGGTCCGGAAGAAGGCGCTCGCGGAGCTCAAAAAACTTGAGACCGGCGGCAGCCAGCACCACGAGAGCCAGGGGATCAGAAACTACTTAGACCTCCTGCTCGACCTCCCCTGGACGGTCGAGGAGAAGAAGAGCATCGATATCACAGAGGCCCGCCGCGTTCTCGAGAGCAATCATAACGGGCTCGAGAAGGTCAAGGAGAGGATCGTCCAGCACCTGGCGGTCATGAAACTCAAGGAGGAGAAGCAGGGCTCGATCCTCCTCTTTGCGGGTCCGCCCGGCACCGGGAAGACGAGCCTCGGCAAGAGCATTGCCGACGCCCTCGGGCGGAAATATGTCCGTGTCAGCCTTGGCGGCATCAGAGACGAGGCGGAGATCCGGGGGCACCGGCGGACCTACGTCGGGTCTCTCCCCGGCCGGATCGTCCAGTGCATGAAGAAAGCCGGGACAAAGAATCCCGTCTTCATCCTCGACGAGATCGATAAGCTTGCCTACTCCAACGCCGGCGATCCGGCAAGCGCCCTCCTCGAGGTCCTCGACCCCGAACAGAACAGCACGTTCGCGGACCACTACCTGGAAGTCCCCTACGACCTCTCCGATGTGCTCTTCATCGCGACCGCGAACACCCTGGCAACGATCCCGGCGCCGCTCCTCGACCGGATGGAGCTGATCGAGATCTCGGGCTACACGAAGAACGAGAAGTTCGCGATCGCAAAAGACCACCTGCTGCCGGAGACCCTGGAAGAGCACGGCCTTGACGCGGATAAACTCAAGGTAGAGGACGATGCTCTGGTCGTGATCATCGAGCGGTACACCCGCGAAGCAGGAGTCCGGGCGCTCAAGAAACAGCTCGCCCGGATCGCCCGGTTCGTCTCCACGAAAGTCGTCTCGGGGGATGCCGATCTCCCGTACGTGGTGACGGCGGATATGCTCCCGGAGATCCTCGGGAGAGAGACCGTCCGGCAGGACGTGGCCCGGAAGGAGAACCCACCCGGTGTCGTCACGGGGCTTGCCTGGACACCAGTCGGAGGAGATATCCTCTTCATCGAGGGTACGTTCATGCCCGGCAAGGGGCGGCTCACGCTGACCGGCCAGCTCGGGGACGTGATGAAGGAGTCCGCCCAGATATCGCTCAGCCTGATCCGCTCAAGGATCGCAGCCACCACGACCGGGTTCGACTTCTTTGCAAGCGACATCCACATCCACGTGCCCGCGGGGGCAACCCCGAAGGACGGCCCTTCGGCGGGTGTTGCGCTCTTTACAGCTCTCACTTCCCTCGTCACCGGTAAAGCGGTCGACCCGACGACTGCCATGACCGGGGAGGTCACGCTCTCCGGAGCCGTCTTGCCGGTGGGCGGGATCAAGGAGAAGGTCCTTGCGGCACACCGGGCCGGGATAAAGACGGTCATCCTCCCGAGAGAGAACGAGCGGGATCTCGTGGACGTGCCCGAGGATGCGAGACGCGAACTTGCGTTCGTGGCCGTGGATACCATCGAGGATGTCCTGCGTGAGACGCTCGGGATAGAACTCCACGGTCCCATCGTGCCGTATGCGGGCAGCCGGTGCGTGCCGGTGCACGACCTCTAACCCTCCTTCATGCCCGGGTTCGGGCACCCCCCCCTCTTTCACCACGACCGCCCTTCGGCCCGCCGCGCCACGCTCCGGGAGCAAACAGGCTCGAAGCGGCCCAACGTGTAGATGATTGTGACAGAAATCGTTTATAGGAGAAGGTCGACCTCTCCCCCATGGACGATCCGGAGGATGAAGCGGGATGAAACGATCCCCCATCGTAGGCATCGCTCTCCTGGTATGCCTGATCGCAGCGGCGATCGCGCTGGGCGCAAATGCCCCGGGTTCCGACGACGAACCGATCCTGGTCATCGGCGACTCTATGAACGTGCTCGTCGCGGGCGCCACGTCGGTCTCCGATCTCGCGGCCGCCGGGATCCCGGCGCCGGAAGAGCTGCAGATCCCGAAGGGCATCAAGCGGTACGACGTTGTGACGTTCGACCACGCTGCCCTCTCGCGAGAGATCCGGGATGGACTCCCGCTTTCTATCCACGGTACGGCGTATCGGGCCGAGCAGCACGGAATGAGTTTCGAGCAGATCGATGACGGTATCAACACCTACGAAGGAACGATCGTCGGCGTTGACGGAAGCGATATCCTCCTGACGACCGGGAAAAATGTCCTCGTCGGGAGCATAGCCTCCGGCAACGAGACGTTCTGGATCGTCCCGATCGAGCCCCGTGCGCGCGCCGAGCAGTCGGAGTCCCCATTGCACGTCATATACAGTTCAAAGGATGTGCTCTGTCCTGCGGGACCCCCCGTTCCGATAGATTAGGGCCCCATGGAATATTCCGGTGTGACGATCATATGGAGTCTGGAAACAACAAGCGCATGATTGCTGTAGGGGTTGCCGCCGTCATCGGCGTCGTCCTCCTCGTTGTGACGGTTGTGCTCGTATATACCGCCCTCGTTGCCCTGATCACGGGAATCGATGGTCTTCCGCAGGAGTTGACTGTGGAAGTAGTCGGGGAAGAGGATCTGCAGAATGCACCCGCCATCCACCTGACCGACCGGGATCTCAAGCAGCACCCGGTGCTTGCCTCCGCGATCCGGGAGGCCAACAGCAACCCCAACATGCCGAAATACGCGTCGGTCCCGATGACGGGGGTCGAATGCCTCGTGCTCACCGAGTCCTGTGGTGTGTATACAAAGGGCGCGCCATACCTCGAGTACGACGGAGTGTACTACGCCACCCGCGTTCTACTCCACTAAGATCGGGTCAAAACAGGTGCAACAGGAATGGAAGAAGATAGGAAACCGGAACCCGGCAACCAATTCAAAACGGTGGGGCTTATTCTCGCCTGCGTTCTTGCCGGCATCGTCGCCGTCGCGCTCGGCTTCATGCTCGCCGATGCCCTCATACTCTACGCCTACGAGAGTTCGGGCGGGCAGCCGATGCTCTACGTCATGGAGAGGGTGGAGCCGGGAGAGAACGTGGTCGTTCGCCTGACCGAGAAGGACTTTGTCGACCACCCGGCGCTCGATGCGGTCATCCGTGGCGAGGAGCGTAACCCGTCGGCGTGGGAGTGGGGCTCCAGCGATCGGCGCTTCATCGGGGGCGCTAACGTCTCGTATGCGGAGAGCCGGGCGCTCCAGGATGCCTACGGCCCCGACCGGGAGGCGTGGGTGCACCCGCACCTGGAGTACGAAGGGGCGTACTACATGGTTGTGACGACGTGGCCGTGAAAGGAGTATTGTCCCGGCGACAGGGCACTTGCCCTCCGGCCGCGGGCCAATTGTCCGGGTTGCCCCGGACCAATCTGCGCGGTGCTGATTCCCGGGTTGGTGTGGCGTTTTCTCAGTTTGATTCAATTTACCAGGCCCGACATGTAGATACGTGTCACAGAAAAGGTATATAGAAGAACGTTGACTTCTCCATCGTGGATACTGAAATCGGTATCCCGAAATGCGGGGACCGCCCATCCCCGGTTGACGCCCGGATGAGGCACCCCGCATGCCCGGAGGCAAGAGGATGTATGCGTTCTCTGTACTTGAATGTATGCTCCGTTCACCTCCGGATAATTAGACGGAGGAAAGTAGATGAACAGAAACATCAAAGCGAGGTCACTCCTTGGTGGCCCTAGTGCTGCTCTCAAGTGTGTGAGTATGCGACCCCGAGCGGCAGGATGTGAAGGAATCGGCAAGAGATGGGGACCTGATGCCGCTGATCGAGATGTTCTTCACGGACGAGTCTCGTTGAGACGGCCGGACGAAAATCCGCTGAAATGTAGATATGAGAAGATCGAAGACCCGGTTCTCTCGCGGAGGGACTAACTATGGCGGATCAACTTCTTGGTTCATGTGGTCCCGTCCATACACTCAAGTATAATGCATTAGCAAAAATTATCTCCGCAAAATTATACCAGAGGACGGACGGTACGCGATACATTACGGTGGAATGGTCTGCAAACGGTTGCTTCACGTTCCATGAGAAAGAGTGTCGCGGGCCGGGCTACAGCTGCGACCTGACGGTGATCGTGAAGGCCAGCTGGGACGGTCAGTATGGACGGTATGAATATCATTATCCCGGCACTTCGACACAGGCGGGCTCGGTAGACATAGGCGCTTCGTCTCCGTCTCCTCCCCCCTCCTACACGGTCGAGGTTACGACCCAGGCCAAGTGCTATTGCATCAGCGGTGTGCCGATACTGACCGAGGAGGCTACGTGTTCCTGTATAATCACTCCTTGAAGAGGCATAGAGCATGAACTTCAAAAGGCTCTGCATCATCCCGTTCGTGATCTGCCTCCTCCTCTTTCCGGGAGCCGCAGCCGCGGCCGAGGTTCTCCAGCTCACCGATACCCCTGAGTTGGACGGGTTTCCCTTCTGGTCTCCCGACGGGGAACGGATCGCGTACACTTCGTTCGACCCCGTCACCGGGGATATGACCATCCGGGTGATGGCCGCCGACGGGACCGCCGGGACGGACCTGACTCCGGCCGGGTCGCGGGACTTCTTCGTCACGAACCCCTGGTCCCCCGACGGAAAGGAGATCTTATTTATATCCGACAGATCGGGCTCATACGACCTCTGGGTGATGAACGCCGACGGAACCGGTCCGGTGCAGGTGACCAACGGGACAAACGTCGTCCCCTGGCTGCACGGCCCTCGGGGTTGCGAGGCGGAGTGGAGCCCGGACGGCAGGATGATCGCGTATACGTCGTGCCTCTTCGGAGGCGCGGATATCAGGGAGGCAACTGCCGATGAGCATGGCGGTCGTGCTTCGATGAATATCAACTTCTCGGAGATCCGTAAAGAGGCCGACATCTGGGTTATCAACCCCGACGGCAGCGGAGGACGGGGGCTCACCTCCTCGGGCGATGCCCTGATGCCCCGGTGGCACCCGGGGGGCGATAGGATCGCCTACCTCTCCCGGGCCTCCGGCACGGCCGTGGTCTGGGTGATGAACCTCGACGGGTCGGGTGAACTGCAGGTGACTCCTGATGGGGAAGATGTCCTGCAGTTCTCCTGGTCTCCCGACGGGCGTAAGATCCTCTATGCCGTGCAGACCTACGACCCCATCTCCGACAATGTCTCGTTCGGGGTCCGGATCGTGAACGCCGACGGGAGCAGCCTGCGGCACCTGACCTCGGGGAACGTCGACACCGCACCGGTCTGGTCCCCGGACGGGGAGAAGATCGCGTTCTACTCGCAGTCTCGTCCCCCGTCGTCGATCTGGGTGATGGACACCGGGGGTTCCGACCTACAGCCTCTTGCTCCGGGGTATCTGACCTTCCGGATGCACCGTTGGTCTCCCGATGGGCAGAAGATTGCGGTAAGCGACGGAAACGACATCTTCGTGGCGGTTCCGGACAGCCCGGCTGCTGCTACTCCTGGCTTCGGGATAATCTCTGCTGTCGCGGCGTTTTCTATCGGTGCGCTTGCAATCCGGGCCGGGAGGCAGTTGTGGCGTATCCGGACGCCCCGCAGGGATGGTGACATGTCTTCGATGACCAAAACGAGAGGGTCGTTATGATCTATAACAGCACGGCGTTCTTCTACCTCTATTCGTCGTACTCGATCATTGACATGGAGGGGAGACTTGACTGCTCTCATGCTGGGGTGTCGCCCCTCGCCGGGGAAGTTGTGGGAGTGCGTGAACGGAACCGTGTGGTGCGTGGAAACTCCGCGGGGTCCGGGGTGCGCATCGACGGTCAGGAGGATTGAGAGATGAGGAATGCTCCACTCATCGTTCTTTTGCTGTTTGTCCCGGTCTGTGTCGTGGGCTGTTGCACCGATGGGGGGGCCGACGACGTGCAGAAGACGTCGGCGCAGCAGCTCCCCGAAATCAACGTATCGGAAATCCCGGTAGCCACCCCGGAACTTATCCGGACCAACGGCTCGTACATCGCCGGGATTGCGCTCGGCGACGAGCGGGCACGGGCTCTCATCCGGCACGGCGGCAAACCCGAATCGATTGCCGTGCTCTTCCACTCGTGCCCGCGAAACGACCCGTACTGCAACCTTGATCCGAGCCTCGTCATCCGCTACGGGGAGATCCGGTTTGCCGTCACCGTCGACGAGGCAGCCGGGACGGTGCTCGGCGGCTCCGCGCTCGTGCCGAACACGCCCTCCCCGACGTATTATAAGACCCACGATCTCTCGACCGGGACCGATACCGTCTACCTGGGAGACGCCCCGATCATAGTCTACAACAAGACAGCGCTCCTGTACCTGAACGAGTCGTAAGGCTGCTCGGCCGGGCCGGAAGGGGGTGCCGTTCCAACAGAGAACCTCTCCGATCTCGACGGGGTCGTGGCGCGGTACCGGTCGGCCCACCCGTCCGGGGAGATCGGCACCGGTCCCACCCACGAACCCTGCGAGGATTACTCGAAGACTGGGGAGTTCGTCGAGGCCGTCGGCGGGCTCTTCGACCTCGTCCGGGAGAACCCCACCGCAAGCGGGCTCCTCTCCGACGGGGCGAGATCGTGGGTGTCGTTATCGCATGTCCGCCGTCCGCCGCGTCCGAACCCGTGGGCCCGGGGTGCTACCCTGCGGTTCGCGTCAGGTACGGGGAGATGACGATCGACTTCCTCGTCAACACCGACTGCACGCGTATCGAGAAGACCTCTGTCGAGGTTCCGCCTGGATATCTCTTGCATACGGTCTATAATGCGACCTACGTCGTCCATAACGGCGAGGTGATGCTCGTCCTATGAGGGCGGGCGCGCCCCGGGTTTCCTGCCCACAGGGGGCCGTTTCAGGATCGGGACCGCTCCGGCAGGCCCGACGTGTAGATGCGCGTCACAGAAATCGTTTATAGGAGTACGTCGACCTCTTCCGCGTGGGTACACCCGTGCGGGGTCCACCGAGGACCGAACACCCCGGAGGAGGACAAATGGATGAAGATGCAACTGTTCGTGAGGGGAACCGATGACTCCGTCTCACCCTGAAAAGAGCACCCGGCTGAAGCGATACCTCATCATGTTCGTGGTCGCCGGGCTCCTCCTGCTCGGCTGCTACGCTGCTGTTGCCTCCTACATCGCTGCGACCATCCCGCCCGACGATCTCCTGCTCTATGAAGTCACCGAGGAGACAGCCCGGGAGGGTATCGTCATCCGCCTCGACGAAGAGACGTTCAGGGGGCTGCCGGTTCTGGACGCAATCCTCCGCGGCGAGGGGCACAACACCGGGGGAGGCCCGTATATGCCCGGCGACATCCGGCTGGTGGGGAGCGTGGAGTACCCGGAGAAGATCGGTCAGGGAACGATCGATGCCTACATCTTCGATAACGAGACCGGCAAGCGGAAGTACTTCGAGTACGAGGGCCGGTACTACCGGGTCGGGACGATTTACCGGGATTGATGTGGCCGGGGGGGATTGAGGCCGGCTCTTCTGCGTGGGTCCACCCGTTCCCGGTTGATGCATCCCGCGTATCCGGAGGCAAAGGGGCTCAGTGCATCCGGGGGATACCTACGCCGTGATAAAACCTGAGGAAAGCAAATGAGTGAAAAAATCGAAATACTGGCGTTCTTCCTCCTCCTAGCAATGCTGCTGGCGAGCGGAATAGCGGTACCGGCGGCAGGGGCGGGCGGAGGGATCGACCTCGACCGGTACGTCGTCCCCGACCTGAAGGAGAACGAGTCGATCGAGACGATCGCCGTCTCCGGGGTGTTGACCCTTCAGCCTGAATGGGATGGGAGCGGGACCACCGGGATACCGTTCGGTTCGATCATCGTCCATACGGCAGACGGGAGGACGCTGGTCTTTGATAAGGACGGCAACCACCTGCTCTCCATCAGCGACGACCTCTCCGCAAAAGTCCCCACCCCCGGCGGCGTCGAGAAACCCTGTACCTGGTTGCACCAGCTCCCGAACGACTCCCGGGTGTATCACCGCGACAACGGGAATTTCGTCCTCGATACTGCCGGGAACCTCATCCTGACCGTCATCAACGAGCATCCGCCGTCCGATGAGGATCCGATCACCATCAACATCACCTCCCCGGGTGAGGGTGCCGAATGCTGGATCGACGTCGTTCCGCCCCATATCATCGTCTCCGTGGAGGTCCACGCCCCTCTGGGCGTGCGGAGCGTGAATATCCTGAGCGGAACGGAGGGGATCCGGTGCGGGAACGGGACAGAGTTCGCCTGCTTCGTGTCAGTCTTTCCCGGAGAGAACGCGATCACCGTCGTGGCATGGGACAACCGCAGGCACCGGGCCGAGAAGACCGTGAACGTGACCGTCCATATCGGCATACCGTCGCCCCCGGCGATCGTCGTCTCGGGCAGGGTGACGGATATCGACGGCAGCCCGGTCCCCGGTGCATCGGTGCGGTTCGAGTCGGTACTGACGCTGGATGGCGAACCTCTCTTGGTGACAACCGCGACGGAAGATGACGGCGGTTACCTGATAGAGGGCGCGCCCGGGTACCGGCAGACGATCACGGTCGAAAAGGAGGGTTATTCACCCCTCCGGCGCGAGGTTGTCTTCGAGAACCTGACGAACGAACTCGACCTGGAACTGGAACCGCTGCCACGGACGGCCCCGGGGTTCGGTCCCGCAGTCGGGGTTCTCTCGCTCACGGAGGCGTTGCTCCTCATCGGCCGGAAGAGGTGGTGAAATGATGCATGAAGGCCCGGCAATCCCGGCGCGATACCATGCTCTGATGGTGATAGCGTGAAACAGACCTCCCTTTTCTTGTTTATTGTGATCCTTCTGGTGTTCGGGGCCGGTTGCACCGATTCCGTGGAGGTTAACGCATCGGAGAACATCACGCCTGCCCCACCCCTCTACTACGAGCAGGGAACTACCTCGATCGCCCTCAGCCTCCCGGAGATTACCGTGAACGATCCCGGAAATTTCACCGCCAATCTCACGACGGTGCTCGAAACCCTTCTGGCCGACCAGCGGGCTGGGATTCTGCTTGAGAACGGGTGGAACATCACCTCGGTTCGGATGGCCTCCGAAGAGGATGACCCGAACCGGACGTATGCCGAAGTGGAGTTCCGGCACGATGGACTGTCGTTCTTCATCGGGGTCGACGAAACGGCCCGCCGGACGCTCGACGGGCGTTGCGGGGCTGAATGGTGGCTGTCGACACCGGTCTCGGGACCCCTTCCCGAGGGCTATCACCAGGCGACGGATAAACTCACGAATACCAACCATGTGTTCGACGAACGGAACAAGCGGATGGCCATGATCTACAACGACACGACGATCTTCTATCTCTATCCGTCGTACTCGATCATCAACATGGAGGGAATACTTGACTGATCTCACCCAGGGCTCGTTTTCTGGTGGTCTTAGAGCCGCAGGTATTCATGGGCCATCAGGAGAGCCGACTCTTCAATCCTGGTAGCGGGGCGGCCCCCAGACCGCGCCAAGTCCCGGCCTCCCCTAAACCCTCTTTGCTATCGTCTCGATCGCCTCGATCAGCGTCTGCTGTTGCGGTTTGATGATCGCCACCGGGCAGTCGACGATCTTCTCCACGATCGGCGCAAGGATGGGGGCGCAGATGATCCCGAGCGCTCCCTCCTTGTCCGCCCGCGCCGCGGCGACGATGCACTCTTCGAGGGAGTTTGCCGAGTAGCCCCGGATACGGTACTTCCGATCACCGATCGTGAGATCGCGGTTGTCGAGGTCGTCGAGCAGGAACCGCGCCGCGATCACCGCGATGAAACTCTTCTCCCGGGGCTCGAGGACGCTGACGATCCGCCGGACGGTGGAGAGGCGCGGATCGGCCTTTCCCGACGTGAGTTTGTAGAGGGTGGCGGGCGGGATCCCCGCCCGGTCGGCAAGGTCCCGGACGCTCATATCCTGCCGGGCGAGTTCCTCCTGGAGCGCCCCGGCAAACTCGGTCTCGAAGATCCTTCTCGAAAGCATTACTCTACTATAGTATCATATTAAAGATAAGATTTTCCTATTATGGTTAGATATTCCCTGGCATAAGGCAAATCTTATCATGACCTGCGACGACTTCCCTTTATGAACCCCCAACCCATCCATGAGATCGCGGTCCTCCCCGGCCGGAGCCGGAGCGGCGAGCCGGAACGGTTCGAGGAGATCACCATCCGCCCGGGCGACACGATATCCATCGTCGGCCCCACCGGCTCCGGAAAGAGCGCCTTCATCAACGATATCGAGGTCTTCGCCAGGAACGACACCGCCACGGGACGGACGGTCCTCGTCAACGGTGCCTACCCGCCGGAAGAGTTCATTCGCGACCCGGCGCACAAACCCGTCGCCCTGATCACCCAGAACACCAGGTGTCTCGCCGACCTCACGGTCGCGGAGTTTCTCGCGATGCACGTCCGGTCCCGGAAGATCGATGACGAGGGCATCGTCGGTCGGACGATCGACCTTGCAAACGAGTTCACGGGCGAGGCGATCCGGCCGGACGCCCGGATGACCGCGCTCTCCGGCGGGCAGACCCGGTCGCTCCTGGTGGCGGACGCGGTCATGGTCGCGGCAGCGCCGGTCCTCCTCCTCGACGAGGTGGAGAACGCCGGGATCTTCAAGGAGCGGGTGATCGAAGTCCTCCGGGCCGGGGGGAAGGCGGTCATCTTCGTCACGCACGACCCCCTTGTCTCCCTCCTCTCGGCCCGGCGGATCGTCATGCGGGACGGGGCGGTCGAGCGGGTCATCGAGCCGGACGGCCGGGAGAACGGGGCCCTCCGGGAGGCCCTCCGTCTCGACGGCATCCTCCGGCAGATGCGGGAGGAGATCCGGGCCGGCAACCTGATCACGGAACCGGTCGGGGCATGAGGCTCGCCGTCGTCGCGGGGCCGCCGTCTGCCGGGAAGACCGCTGTCGTCCGGCAGGCCATCCGTGCCCTCCAGGACCGCCACCGGATCGCCTACCTCAAGATCGATGTCGTCCGGGCGTTCGAGGACGAGGAACTCGCGGCCGAGTTCGGGATCCCGGCGCGGAAGGTCTACTCCGGCGACCTCTGCCCTGACCACGCCGGGGTGATGGTGATGCGGGACGCCATCGCCTGGGCCGAGGGTGAGGAAGCCGACCTTCTCCTGGTCGAGAGCGCCGGGCTCTGCCTCCGCTGCTCCCCCTACACCACACAGGGGCTCGGTGTCGCCGTCCTCTCCGCGATCTCGGGGACGAACACGCCCCTGAAGATGGCCGCGATGCTCGCCCTCGCCGACATCGCCGTCGTGACCAGGATCGACCTCGTCTCGCAGGCCGAGAAGGAAGTCTTCCGGGAGCGGATCAGGGAGGTGAACCCCGCTCTCGATATCGTGGAGACAAACGCCCTCCAGGGGACCGGGATGCGCTACCTCCTCCGGGCCATCGAGGAATGTCCCACGATAACCGACCCGGACGCCATCGTGCTCCGGGGTGCGCCGCCGCTCGGGGTCTGCACCATCTGCATCGGGAAGACGGAGATCGGGTGGCAACACCACTTCGGTGTCATCCGGAAACTCGAGGGAGCCGACTACCTCTACCGGGGGGACTGACCCGTGACGTGGAAACCGCCCGGGAAGGACTGCGGGGCCTGCGGCGCTCCGACCTGCGAGGCGTTCCTCGCTCTGGTTCGAGAGGGGAAGAAGGATCTTCCTGACTGCGTCTTCTACCGCACCGGGACCGCCCCCTCCCGGTTCGAGGGCGAAGCCCTCCATTCCGGCCGGGACATCCTTGGTGTTGAGTATGATTTCATCATCGAACCCCTGCCGGGTGAGGTCTCGGCCCGGAAGATCATCCTCCCCTTCCGTCCCGACCTCGTGGAGAAGTGGGGGATTGTGCCCGGGGATATCGTCGTCGGGAGGCCGGCCGGTGCGGGCTGCCCGGTCCAGCACGTCCTCTCGGTCATCCACGCAAGCCCGGTGAGCGGTCTCCTCACCTGTCTGGTCGTCGGCCCGCAGGCCTCCAGGGGCGGAGGGTTTAAGGACATTGAGGCCTACCACATCGTCGGTTTTGAGGGGATTGCCCGGACGGTGCGGCGCGAACCTACTTTCGGGATGCGGCAGCGGTTCCTGCCCGGC
>ENA-UOOH01001107-UOOH01001107.1-fermentation-metagenome-genome-assembly--contig:-NODE-1107-length-27365-cov-98.262907_pt1 | contig 27365 bp, 26 predicted proteins | sample MGYA00245778_ERZ724025 | MGnify/ENA primary metagenome ERZ724025 (study PRJEB28704, sample SAMN03018313) | fermentation metagenome | biome: anthropogenic terrestrial biome; feature: soil... | reverse complement strand
CCAGCCCATAATATAAAAATTATTTTGTCTTTTAGTAATTTTTAACATACAAATCGAAAGATTTTTATTACTAATTAGTAATTTTTGAATAATGGTAAAATGAAATAATAAAAAATATCTATAATGAATTAAAAAAACATATTAGTATGATTACAGAGGCAGACACCTGTAGAAAATATGTTATTCCGAAAATTATGTCAGCTAACTGGAAAGATGAACAAATAAGTGAACAAAAAACTTTTACTAACGGAAAAATCATAGTTACAAGCAGGGGCGTATTTAGAAAAGAGAGAAAAAGAGCAGATTACTTACTCAAATATACTTCTGACATGCCGATTGCAGTTATTGAAGCTAAAGCCGCATATAAAAAAGCTATCGATGGAATGGAGCAGGCTAAAGAATATGCAGAAATATTAGATCTTAAATTTGCTTATTCAACCAATGGTTTAGAAATAGAGGAATATGACTTCATTACTGGAAAACAAAAATCATTAAAGGAATTTCCATCCCCTGCAGAATTGTGGGATAGATTATCTCATTACGAAAACTTTAATTTATCAAAGTCTAACGTACTTTTACAACCTCTGAATCGTGATTTAAGGAATCCAGATAGAACTATAAAAATCAGTAGATATTACCAAAATATAGCTATAAACAGAGCTATTAAAGCCGTAATAAATAACAAAAAGAGAATTTTAATCACTATGGCTACTGGGACTGGTAAAACTTTTGTAGCGTTTCAGATAATCTGGAAATTATGGAAAACTAAAACTAAAAAGAAAATACTTTTCCTAGCAGATCGTGATGTTCTAATCGAGCAAGCTAAAGATAAAACATTTACTCCTTTTGGCGACGCTGTTTTTAGAATAGAAAAGAGAACAATTTCTAAAAGTAGAGATATTTATTTTGCATTATACCAAGCAATGGCTGGAGATAAGTATAGGGAAGGTTTATACAAACAGTACCCCAGAGATTTTTTTGATTTAATAGTTATCGATGAATGTCATAGAGGCAGTGTATCAGAACAGAGTTCCTGGAGAAAAATCTTGGACTGGTTCAATTCAGCAGTCCAAATTGGTCTTACAGCTACCCCTAAAAGAGACGAAAGTGTAGATACTTATGAGTATTATGGTAACCCTGTTTATACATACAGTCTAAAAAATGGAATTGATGATGGATTTTTAGCTCCATACCGTGTGTATAGAGTTGTAACTGATGTAGATGCTTCTGGTTGGATGCCTAAAAAGAATCAAGTTGATAGGTACAAAAATTTAATACCTGAAAGATTATACGGGACTGAGGATTTCGGTAGACTCCTTGTTATGATGTCCAGAAATGAAACTGTTGGGAATCATCTGACTAATTTTATGAAAGAACATGGAAGATGGAATAAAACCATTGTCTTTTGTGTAGATCAAGAAGAAGCAGGATACTTGACTAAGATTATTAACAATTTAAATTCAGATCTTAATGAAACGCATTATTGTACAAGGATAACATCTAGTGAGGGAGCTTTAGGGAAAAAATTTTTATCCAAATTCCAAGACAGTTCAGAAATAGTCCCTGTTGTAGTAACCACAGCTAAACTTCTTACAACTGGAGTGGATGTTCCTAATGTACGGAATATAGTAATTTATAAGCCGATAGAATCTATGGTTGAATTTAAACAAATTATTGGTAGAGGAACTCGATTATCTGAAGAACAAAATAAATATTTCTTTAATATTATTGATTATACTGGTAGTGCAACCCGTCTTTTTGCAGATCCTGATTTTGATGGAACTCCTGAGCTAATTGCTGAAACAGAAATAGATGATAGTGGAAACGAAATAAATTCAACTGAAATTCTATCCGAAGCAGATTTAAATGATAAATCCGGCGTAGATTCGTTGAAAAATGATTCAGAAGGTAAAATAAAGAAATTTTATGTAGATAACGAACCAGTAAATGTTATTTATGAATATGTTTCGAATTTAGATACTAATGGAACTAAATTAACAGTAGTGGAATTTATTGATAAGAGTAAAGAAAAAATACAAAAACTAATTTCAGATACTACGGAACTCAAAAATATATGGATTAATAAAGAAAGTCGTGAAGAACTATTAAATCATCTAAACGATGAGGGAATACGTCTCGAAGATTTAATAGACGCAACCCAACAAGATGAAGCTGATCCTTTTGATTTGCTAGTTCACCTTGCATTTAATAAACCGATTAAAACTCGCAAAGATAGAGCTATTAATGTTAGAAAAAAATATAAAGAATTTTTTGATAAATTTGATACTAAAGCTAAAGAAATAATCGAAATAATATTGCATAAATATTGTGAATTTGGAATTCAAGAAATTTCACCTCATATTTTAGAGATTCCAGAAATTGAATTTTATGGAAAACCGATTGAGATTGCTGAAGATATTTTTGGTGGAATTGACAACTTTCATAATTCTTTATCAGAGTTACAAAGACTAATCTACACGGAGACTTAAAATGGACAAATCTGAATTATCATCAACTGTAAAAAAAATACGCAACGACATGAGAAAGGATGCAGGATTAAACGGAGATCTGGATAGGATACCACAATTAACATGGTTGTTGTTTCTAAAAGCTTATGATGACTTAGAAAAGCAGAAAGAATTATTAAATCCAAATAAATATGTTCCGATGATTGACACTGGTTTACGTTGGAGAGATTGGGCTAGTGATGAAAATAGTGGGTTAACTGGTGATGATCTGCTCGATTTCGTGAATAATGAATTAATACCTTATCTGAGAGAATTGAAAGGTATTGAAAAAGGAGATAGTAGGGATATTATTAGTTCAATATTTAAAGAAACAAATAATCGAATGCTTAGTGGATATCTACTTAGAGATGTAATCAATAGCATAAATACCATTAATTTTAATAACAAAGATGATATTTTTACTGTTTCTCATATTTATGAATCAATGTTAAAAGAACTAAGAGACGCAGCTGGAGACTCCGGTGAATTTTATACTCCTCGAACAGTTGTAAGGTTCATGGTTGATAGAATTAGCCCAGAAATAGGAGAAACTGTATATGATCCGGCTTGTGGTACTGGCGGATTTCTAATAGAATCATTCGAAAGTTTGAAAAAACAGGTTACTAATACTGAAGAACTTAAACTCATTCAAGAATCAATTTTTGGAACAGAAAAGAAACCTTTACCATACCTATTAGGAATGATGAATTTATTATTACATGAAATTGACTCACCTAATATTATTAGAAACAATAGTCTATCTATTTCAATTAGTGAAATTGGTGAAAAACAAAAATATAACATAATAATTACAAATCCTCCCTTTGGTGGAGAGGAAGAAAGGGGTATTTTAAGTAATTTTCCTGTACATCTTAGAACTTCAGAAACTACATTATTATTCCTTATTTTAATAATGAAAAGCCTCAAAGAGGATGGAAAAGCCGCTGTTATCGCACCTGATGGAATTCTATCCAGTAGCGGTGCTGGTGAAGAAATCCGTAAGATGCTCGTAGAAGAATTTAATCTATACGCAATAATAAAACTACCTGAAGGTGTATTCGCTCCTTATACTGATATTCCATCAAATATACTGTTTTTTAACAAAGATTCTGTTACGAAAAATGATATTTGGTATTATGAATTACCTTTACCAGAAGGTAGAAAAAAATATACAAAAACAATGCCATTAAGGTTTGAAGAATTTTCAGAATGTTGTAAACTTTGGGAAAATTTTGAGCTAACAGAACATTCCTGGATTGTTGAATACGAAAAATTGAAAGAAAATAATTTTAATTTGGATAATAAAAATCCAAACATAAATTTCATTTATGAAAATAAAGACCCCATAGAACTCATAGGTGAAATTGAGAGTCAAATTGATATCTTAAAAGATACTCTTTATCAGTTTAAAAATAGTTTAGAAAATTTAATTGACTTAGCTAGCAATGAAGAATTTAAACCATTAAAGATTAATCAATTTGCCAAACAGGTTAAAAGAAAAATTAATTTGGAAGATGATGAAGAATATGTCTATTTAGGAATGAAATCATCGGTTGGTGGACTTTTTAAGAAATCCAACAAATTGGGAAGTGAAATAAAAGCCCAGAGTGCCAACATTGTCAAAGAAGACGATTTTGTTTATAGTCGTCTATTCGCTAGAAATGGTTCATTTGGTGTTGCAAAAGAAGAACATGATGGATGTTGTGTTTCTGGAGAATTTCCAACTTTTAAAATAAACAAAGATATTGTTTTACCAGAATATCTCCTTCTGTACTTTTCTTTACCTTCGGTATGGTCTTATGTAGAATCGAAATGTAAAGGTACCACAAAAGCTAGTAGGTTCAGATTTAAAGAAGTTTTCTTTAAAGAGATGGTTATACCAGTTCCAAATCGAGATTTACAACAAGAACTAATTGACATATCAAAATATCTCAAAAAATCATCTGAAATAGAGAAATTAATGGTAAAACAACACGAAGGTCTTATATTGTCCTTTTTATCTACAATTTTCAGGGATCACTTGTGATGGATGCATTTCAATAAATCTTGAAATGAAATAGGTAGTTAATCCCTGGAAAAGTGGATTTTAGCAAGAATTATCTAAAAATATAAAAGATAATTTTATGATAGATAAATTCATAACGAAACATAATATATAATAAATATATAACATAAACTGACAGACATTTATTTTAAACAATTAAAATAAGGTGCATGTATTGACCATAGCAATTTCTCTTAAAGTTAATGATGGTATAGTATTAGCAGCAGATAGTGCATCAACTATTATTGAACGAAGAGGCGCGAGATCAAGGGCATCTTATGTGTACAACAACGCTAATAAAATATTTAATTTAAAAAAAGGAAGCCCTATAGGGGCAATTACTTGGGGTTCTGGTAGTATTGGCCAAGCTTCTATTTCTACTTTGGTTAAAGATTTTAGAAAAGAAACCTTAATTAAAGAAAATTATGAAATAAAAGATGTGGCTGATAATTTCAAAACTTTTATTTACGATAATAATTATTTAAAAGAATTTAATAACTGGTCTGATAAACCTCCATTAGGTTTTGTTATTGCCGGTTATTCAAGCGAAAGCTCATTGGCAGAGGAATGGAAAATTGACATTAATAATGATGGTGTGAGTGGTCCTACAAAAGTTAGGAAAAAAAACGAAGTTGGAATAAATTGTAACGGAGAACCTGAAGCAATTCAACGATTATATGCTGGATTCAGTTCTTTTTTACCCCAAATACTCATGGAATCCGAATTATCAGAAGATAAAATCAATCAAATAATACATTCATGTTTAAAATTACAAGCCCCCATGATTACTCCACCAATGCCAATACAAGATGCAATTGATTTAGCAAAATTTCTGGTGGAAACAACGGTTAAATTTTCAAAATTCACCCCTGGTCCTCAGACAGTTGGAGGCCCTATAGAAATAGCTGCTGTTACAAAACATGAAGGATTTAAGTGGATCGAAAGAAAACATTATTTCAATCCGTCAATTAATCCAAAAAAGGTGTAAAAGATGTTTGTCACATATTCAGACACAATAAAAGAGAATTTAACCAATCAAGATATTGAAAAAGTGGTAAGGAAAGGTCTAGACTATAACCATGGTACTTTGACTGTTGATTCAATTAACATGGTCTATTCAAGCGAAAATTTGTTTTTTGAAGAAATCCGCAAAAATGAACGAAGAGCTAATATAGCTCGAGAAAAAGCAAATTTAGCTAATTATGCTAATTTTATGAAAAAATTTTATGACAAAGATGAAGAACTGACATCATTTACATCGTTAGACTGCGAAGACTTTATTGAATATGATTAGAGGAGCAATTTGGATCATCAATCTAGATCCAACTATTGGTGATGAAATTCAGAAATCAAGACCAGCTGTTATTGTTAATAATAATAGTTTAGGTATTTTGAATTTAAGAATTATTGCCCCTATAACTGGTTGGGATAACAGTTTTAATAATAAATCTTGGTTTGTTAAATTAGAACCAGATAGAACAAATGGTTTAACCAAGGATTCCGCCGTAGATGTTTTTCAAATTCGTTCTGTCTCAACAAAAAGATTTCATCGTAAAATAGGCGAAGTTTCTCTATTAAAACTTGAAGAAATTGAAAATAAATTGATAGCAATACTAGATTTGAATATATAAACTACTTAAATTGAGACGTCTAATTTTTCTTCATATGATAATTTTTTTTTACAACACTTAACTTTTAAATCAAATTTTATAAGTATTAACTGTACCATATTAGCTGGAAAGATCTCTGAAACATATCTTAGTGTAGTATTAAAACTCATTGATTATACGATCAATGCTGTAGCGCATCTTTAGGGTTGTTATGTGTATAATGATTTTTTTCACTGTTAATTCTCAGCTAATATATGGAATGACAAAAAGAGAAATATTGATAATTGCAGGTCCTAAATTAAAACTATTAACAATCCAAATCTTTTTACCCCGTTTTTCTTTCAGACATTCATACAGAATATAGCAAAAGCTAATTAAAATCAGTACTCCTATGATAAAGTTAATCATTTTCATCACCTTATTCAATTAGAAGCTAGATGCTCAAAATCTAAGTCTTTAATTTCTAAGATATGGCCTTTAGGCAGTTTAATTTTAAAACAATCCTTTTTTATCCTGCAGTTTTCACATTTAGACGGATTAATATAGGTGCCATATGCATCACAGAATATCATTTCACTCATTTTTCAACCTCCATTATTGATTTTCAAGTAATAGTAATGGTTGTTTTATTGTCACTAATTTTTTCTACTGTTATATTCTTTTTAACATTTTGATCGAGTTCAAAATTCAAATTAAAAGTATTTTTAATAGTATCATTATTGGTAGAGCTGTTGGTGTTATCTCCAGCTGCGAATACGAGATTATGATTATCTGAAAAGTTAATCATAGATCCTATACTTGTTGTGAAGAGTAGAACGGGAATTAAAAGAAATAAAATAAAAACAAAAACAGCTTTGTCCTGGTTTGTACCTGTTTTTATTCTTCTTCCCTTGTTAAAACATACAAAATTAGTTTTCCAGAAGGGATATAAAACAGGACAGCCATTTACTGTTAAAATATCTAGAAAAATATGGGAAATAAATCCTATTACCAATGCAGCTGCTACTCCAAGATCAAAAGACCCGATTAATGTAAATGGAATTAACCAGATAAATGAATGTCCATAGCCCCTATGTTCACCTAATAATCTATCTATTATGTCTGGAAATACTGATATCCATCCAGCACAGAAAATACCAATTAATATGTTGTTTAAATTGGTAAGATAGGCAAATGTGATGAATAATAGTATGGCTCCTGCTATGTGTGTGTAGCTTCTCATGTTCGTCCTCCTGCATACATCAATGTCCTGAAAATTATTAGTGCAAACCATCCAGCACCAATAAGTATAATGGCCATAATCATCGAAGATGCTGTTTTTAAATAAATAAAAAAGCAGTACACACTTAAAATAGCATAAATAGTATATGTGATATTAATTTCTTTTTTACCACAATTTAAGTTATATTCCTCTTGATTAACTAAATGAAATGTCTTAAAAAATGGATAAATTTCAGATTTGAAATTTTTTTTAAAGCTACAGATGAAGTGAATGTTTTTTAGGCTGTTCAGGTACTGATATATTTGGACCGATCTTTTTGTCAATCTTTCAAAGTGATTGAAGATTATTACTAATTTTTCATAGTGTAACTCTTTAACTAATATTTTCTTGAGTTCTTCCATTGTTTGACGTTTTAAAGAGGGCCTTTTTCTATTTGATACTTTATTAATACATTCGATTAGTCTTACTTTAACTGGTAATGGTTCATTGAAATAAATACATAAATAATCATTGATTAATCCATCATAATACTTATAGACATCTTTATTGTAGAAGATAAGGTTATTTCCATTATCTATCTGCTCCTTTATTTGTATTAAATTCATACTTAAAATTATGATTTAATCTCATATAAATATTTTAAAAAAACACACACTAAAAAAAAGAATTCTATAGTAAAAAAATAAATCATAATAATTAAATAATATTAAATAATAAGTATTACTTGGACAAGGAGGAATTAATAATGATACGGATTAGTATGTCATTGCCCAAGGAAATCTTAACAGAATTTGATGAAGTCTTAGAGGAAAGAGGATACAACTCCAGATCCAAAGGCATTAGAGATGCCCTAAAGGATTACATATTACGCTACCAATGGATGAATGAGATGGAAGGAGAGCGTATCGGGATACTAGCAGTAATTTACGACCATGCATACATGGGAGTCATGGAAAAACTAACTGATGTTCAACACCACTACAGAAAGTACATCAACTCAGTCATGCGAATACAAATGACTGAAAAATATCAGCTTGACGTCATAGTTGTTAAAGGCGACATAAAATATGTCCGAAACCTATCTGAGAACATGAAAAAATTGAAAGGCGTGGAACACACCAAACTAACAACTACAGATGTTAATAATTACTGAATGAATAAATTATGCAGACTTGAACATTAATTGTATTATATGTCTTTTATTTCACTAAAACAGTCAATAAATCTCCAACGACCATTATGCATAGTCCATATCTCTGATTTACCTTCTTCATTTTCATAAGTTAATTTAAAAGTAACTTCTTTTTTTATTACATCATCTTTAGCTTTAATTGTTAATTCTGATATGATTTCTGGGTATCCAAATGGTATTTCATCATTAACAACTAAAATTTTATATGATAATAAATTTTTTTGATTAAAGACATCTCTGCGCAATTTACCTGCTAAATATTTTATAGTGAATTCTTCTAAAGTGAACTTATCCAACATCTGGGCAATTTTTCCAAAATTATAATCTTGCCAATATTCAAAAAATTCAACTAAGGCCCCTTCAGGCGATCCATCCTCATAATCAGATGGCTTTCCAGATTCTGGAATATCTTCATTTGATTTTAGTTTTCTAGGTTTCCATTCCTCTAAAAGTTGTTTTCGTTTCTGATATTCCATTAGATTTTCTAATAAATTTATCTCAGGATCTTTTTTTGGTTCTTTACCTTTTTGCTTGATAGCTACTATGCCATCTCTTAGAGCAAATAATGTTGCCCAAGTTTTAGTAGCAACTTTTTTATTGGCATATCCTAAATCACGACCATGGAGTATTCCATTTCTATATGGAATCTCTAACTCATCATTGTTTGTAGTTCCTCTACTTTTATATAACAATTTACTTAACTCTAATAAGCCCGTTTTATGGGCTGCAATAGAATCCCAAGCATATAAATTTTCATTCTTGGCAAAAAATCCCTTATTACCTTCAATTTCTTTAGTATCCGCAACAACTCCATCAATTATCAAAAATATTACGGGAATACAAGCATGATATCTTTCTGCTAAAAAATCTTCATAAGCAAGCTGTAGAAGCTCGCCGCGAGGTTCAAATTCTTCAATCAATTGTACCATTTTAATATTAAAATCTAAATTATTAAAATAATATTCAATTAAACCATCTTCTGCATCATCAAATTTACCTTCATCTGCTAATTCAACGGCTTTTTGCATTTCATTCAAACTCATAGTTTCATGGGCAATCCATCCGAATTTTAAAAAGTGTTCATTGAATCTATCAGGCATACTAGCGAATTTTTCGAATTCGTCTCCAACTTCTAACCCTTTTTTCAAAGCATCATCCACCTCTCCTTTATCCAAACCCAAAGGTACAAAGCCATCCAATAAACCAGCATCCATGATCTTTTTAATTTGTTTCATTCCTTCTAATTTTTGTTCCATCTTTTTAGTTGAAGGATTATCTCTAATTCTCCCTTTTATATCTTCAACATCACCTAAATTATTTTTAGATTGATGAATTTTTTTAATTTTTCTATCTTTAACTAAACAACATTTTTTATATTTTTTACCACTGCCACAATGACAAGGATCATTTCTACCAATTTTTGCTTTTTTATTTATCATTAAACTCGCCATTAATTTCTAAAGGTAGTTTAAAAGGACATATAACTTTTAAATAGATCATCTGTCAACCCTAATGATAACTAATATCTTCGTGAGCCTATAATGTTAATATATCAAATTCTATACTCTTTAAGAGATAATCTTTAATTATGTCCCAAGAGTTAATCTACTCCATTTCAACATCTTCTTTTTTATAATAAATTTCAGTAGAATAATCCTGCATGAAATTAACTATGTTATTTACTGATTCTTTATCAATTTTTTTATCATTTTTTAATATAAACTGAGTTAAATCATTAGCTCCTACAACATAGTAATATTTGGGCTTATTGATTATCTTAAAATTGTTTTTTATTAGAGCTACTACACCTGTGACCCAAATTTTTCTACCTAATTTTTTATTTAGAAATTTACTCAAATCTAAAGCATTTAATCTAACTTGATTACCTGGGTTTCTTTTCATTTTTTGACTTGAAGATCGGCTATACCAGTCGTTTCCGTATATCTTAAAGAAGCCAGAATAGTTCTTAGTTTCAATTAAAAATATTCCTGTAGGTCCAATGGCTATGTGATCGAAGTTTCCTTTACCTCCTGGTATGGTCACATCATTAAAAGTGAAATATCCATTGGGAAGATCTTCCAGGTATAAGGATACTAACTTTTCTCCTTTGTCTCCTTTCATCCAGCTGCGGCCTTCATTATGCCCATAATAATAAACTAGTGCCCCTGCTATTGCAATAATTATCCCAAGTATATTTAACATGATGATGCCAATTATTCCTACTATAATAATGACAACACCAAAAACCATGACGATTTTATAGTTAAAGCTCTTTTTATCTGTGTAACTATAACCATGTGTTATTTTATCTCTGCTTTCACTTTCCATTTCATATTTATGACTAATTGAATCTTTATGCTCTAAATTACCACCACATTCACACTTAGAATTAAAATCTTCTGGTGATTCGCCATTTTTTAATTCATAATAACCATGGCAATTGTCACAAATTAGATATCCCATAATATCCTCAACTTAAAATTTAATAGAATATATCAAATTTCTTAATTTTATTTATTGTTTAATCATTTTAGCTTTTATGTGAGTTGTTTTTAAAAAAAATAGTTTCCTATCACACTCCTCCTAATCTGCCATGTTCATAAGTGCAGAAGTTATACCATTTAAAGCATGACCATTATTCGGGTTTATTTCTAGCGCTTTTTCGAAAAATTCGAGCGCCTCTTCATGCCTTCCCTGTTTTCCAAGCGAATTGCCCTTATTTGCTAATGCATAATCAGAATTAGGATTTATTTCTAACGCTTTATCAAAACACTCTAATGCCTCTTCATGCTTCCCTAACATACCAAGCAAAGTACCTTTATTTGCTAATGCATAATCAGAATTAGGATTTATTTCTAACGCTTTATCAAAACACTCTAATGCCTCTTCATGCTTCCGTTGCAATGCAAGTAGAGTACCTTTCTGATTATATGCATCGATTGATTCTGGTTCTATTCTTATGCATTCATCAAAATAAGGAATAGCTTGTGTATGATTTTCTGTATTAGCATAAGCCTGTCCTAAGCAATGAAAAGCTTCATAATTATCAGGATTATTATCAATTATTTCTTTAAATTTTTGAATGCCTTCATCAAATTTTTTTAATCCTATCAATGATAATCCTAGGCCTATTTGAGAATTTAAATATTCCGGATTCAATGCAATAGCCTTTAAATATTTATAAAAGGCGCCTTTATAATCTTCTTTACTTATTAGACAATTACCCCAATAATCGTATAATATATAGATGTTGTTGCTTATCTTTTCAGCATCCTTAAATACTTGAACTGCTTCATCGTACAATCCTTTACTAGCAAGTGCAGATCCTAAATTTACAAGTCCAATAAAGAAATGTGGATCATTTTCTAAAGCGGCCTCAAAATGTTCAATTGCTTGATCTAATTTTCCGATATCCCTTAACAAATTACCATAATTTATGTGACATTCTTTAAATTTTGGTTCAAGCTTAATTGCCTTTTCATATTCCTGTACAGCTTTACCAATCTGCCCATCATAATTATAAGCATTCCCCAGGTTATAATAAGCCATAGGACTATTTGGTTCAAGTTTAACGGCTTTTTTATAAAGGTTTATTGCATCTCTAGGTCTTTGAAATCTATTAAAGATTGAGCCTAAGTTGATATTGGACAAAAAATTATCCGAATCAGTTTTTTTCGCTTTTTCATATTCGAAAATAGCTAAATCATTAAAACCAAGGGCTTCAAATCCATAACCCTTAAAAAAATGCCCATCTATCTCTAATCCTTCTATTGATGGCGTATAAATATTATTATCTATCTCTGATTTATAAATTTCCTCTAAATCAAATCTTAATAGTTTAAAACTTTGATACCGTTTTTCGGGGTTTTTTTCAAGACATTTTTTAATTATCGGGAATAAGTTAGTATTGATGTATGGAACATCATGGGTTTTATGTGCCGTTTCCCATTCAGAATGGTTATCCACTATAAATGGGTGTTTTCCTTCATTTAACATTTGATATAGTACAATTCCAAAACTGTATATATCACTTCTTACCTCCGCATTCCCATCAAATACTTCAGGAGCCATCCATTCATCTGTACCAGGATATTCTTTTTCATTTTCTGTAATTAATGATTTAAATTCTTTATCTGATATTTTTGCTAGCCCAAAATCTGTAATTTTAAGAAGTTTATCATCTCTTGTAATCATTATATTTTGTGGTTTAATGTCTAGGTGAGGTGCTACTCCTCGAGACTTTGCATATTCCATCCCATAACAAAATTGTATAGCCCAATCTAGAATTTGGACTTTAGATAGAGTTTCACTATTTAAATAATCATCCAAAGTATTTCGATCTCTTTCATCAGGCGGAATATATTCTAAAACAATGAAAAGTCTATCATCAATAGTTAAAACGGTGCCGCCTCTGACTATATTAGGATGCTTTTCAAGTTTTAACCAAGCATAAGCTTCTTGGATAAATTTATCTTTTTCTTCTTCAGAATTAATAAATTTGTCTTGATAAGTCTTCAAAACCAGTATATAACCATAATTTACAGCCAAACAAATATAAACAACCCCCATACCACCTTTTAAAACACGATATACCCGTAAATCAGATCCAATTTTTTCACCTAATTCATCATTGATAATATCTTCAGTACTTTGAGCGCCGTATATATCATTTTTGAAATCGTTAACTTTCTCTAATTTTGTTTTAGTTTCAACATTTTCTGGATCAAGATTTGAAGCTATTTCTAACTCTTTAATTGAATCATCTAATTTGGCCATATGGAAAAATACTTCCCCAGAATTAAGATGAGCGATTAAATCATCAGGTTCTAGTTTAATAATTTCTTTGTAAATAGATTGTGCTTCTGGATAATTTTCGTTTTCTAAAAGAAAGAGTCCATAATTTTTTTTGACTGCTATTATAATTTCCTTACTTAAAGATTTAACATCCATATCCATAGATAACTCAAATCTTTTTTTAGCTTCAATTAAAAACCCTTTTTTGTAATAAGCTATACCTAGTAAGCTATGTATATAAACAATATGGGGATCAGAAATATTTAGATTTTCAAATTTTGTAATGAGTTCTTCAAATTCTCCTTTCTGTAATAATGATGTAGCTAAATCAATAAATTCAGGTAAATTTTCTTCAGACATTTTTTACATCCCAATTAATTTTTAGAGAATATCCTTAATATTTTTCTTTCCTTCTCATTATTCCTTTTTTTATCATAAAATAGAATTTAAGGAAATCATTGATCGAATAATTTTTATATTTGAAAATGAATAAACAAAGGTTAGTGGTGCGATGGTTTCCTTCGTACCACCTATTGCCCCTTATTTTGATATTTTACTGTCCTTGAGACAGCACCCTCAAATTAAAAAAAAAGAATAAATACTGAAAAAAACGCTGGTCCTGACTTGTAATTTCTAATAGTTCATGGAAGGATAAATTCATTATTACTCCCGCTTTCTCTGTTGTTTAGCTTTCCACAGTGCTGTTTGATATCCACAGCTGCATTCAAAGTAGATCCACCAAAGTCCTTCTTTCCCTATCAGTCTGGCCCCGTGTTCATGGGGATACATCTTCACGATTCCATCTTTAGAGCCGCAGGTTAGGCATCCTACCTGCGTGAATAATTGGTTTATTTTTGGATCCTGACAAATTTCTACTTCCTTCTGGTCTTCCAATTTAGACTGATTAGGATCTTCTAGTTGTCCTGGTTCTACAGGGTAGCACCATTTGCATGGTGTGAAGTCTGCTCCATTAGTTGGAACTTTATGGTCTTCTTTCATCATTTCAATAGCCCTGCATCCTGGAGTGTGTAGTCTTCCAGTATTGCTATTTCCTATCAAGGATCCATGTGGCTCATAGCCTTTCCTGTTCACAAAAGTAGTGCTTAACTTTTGAATTCTTGTTTTGGTTTCCATTTTTTCACCTATTGCCCGAGTAAATTGTATTACTCTAATTAATATTAGTATTAATTAGTATTTAAAGTTTACGGTTATTAAGTGCTTTATTTTCGATATAAAATGCTAAAACAAATTTTATTTGAATTCAAAAGCCATTATACCATTGTTTTTGAATTTCAAATTCCGCCCCGAGAGATTCGAGCAGAATTTTTGGAAGTTGCCCTATTGCTATGTAAGGAAATAATATAAAACTCTAGTTCCTTCGAAAACCGTATTAATTTAGTTTTTTACAATACAAAACAAGATTATTGATTAATCCCTTTAATCTTTGGATAGCGCTCGTGGTGGGGCCCCTAAGGGGGCGGATTCCTCGATAGGGTCCTTTATCTGCCGGCCTGGCGGCAGTCCTGTGGAGGGTGGTGGGTGGAGATTCGGCGCTCTAATATCAATAATAAGAAAAATAAAAATTTAAATAATTAAAATAAATAGCAATAGCGCAGCCTCTGAAAGTTCTGGGCGAATCCGGAGGGCGGAATTTTGCGCAATATTCTAACTAATTGTTCTAATCTGTTTTAAATTAATCTAGGTCTATGAGCTTATTAAAATCATTTTCACTAATCTTTCTGGTTGATTGTACGAACCATGCCCATAATTTGTTTGGGTCTTTGTCTTTAAAGGCATCCAGTTGGCTTCTTAGTTCTTTATTTATTATGGTCGGATTATCCAGGTATAATTGTGGTTCTTTTAGTTTGAAAGTCCAAGGATATAGTTCTGGGTTTCTTATATCTGGACTGGGTTGGTTTTTTGGTGAACTATCAACAGTTGCATGAGCTACTATGCCATTTCCTGTTTCATAGAAGCAGATTTTGTCCCCTTGTTTGATTGATTTTCTTCCAGGTGTTCTTTCACCGAATGCATATATTCTAAGGTTTCCAACTAGTTTTTGTATTGTTTCTGAAGCAGTTTCGTCTTCTTCATCTCTTACAGGGGTTATCCAATAATTAATTTCTCCTTCAGGTGTTGGTTTTTGTTGTTCTGTTCCTGTTTCTGGTGGTGGTCCTTGTTGTGCTGCAAGCTTTATCATTATTTCGACATTAGGATCTATTGATGGGCCTGATGGTTTAATAATAGATAGAATATCTTCATGGTTTACATCATATTCATTCATTAACTCAGCGAGAGTGATTAGTGCATCTATTGATATAATTCTTAGCTGTTGGAATCTATTTTCAGCTATTATGGCATTTTTGAGCTGTTGAACTTCAGGATTAGGTTTACCTATAACATATACTCCAATTACATCATTATCGCTTGGTATTTGTTTCTCTGATATTAATTGATTCATATATTCTAGAAGTGTTGCAGTTTTGATAGGGTAAGTCTCACTACTTTTAACTTCTACAACTAAATGGAACCCTTCTGGAGATATCCAGTGTCCATCAAATCCTATCTCATTTTTTACTCCGGAATATCTTCCGAAAACAACTTCAAATCCTAAAAATGTTCCTAGATGGTTTACTAAATCTTGAAACGCTTTATTATATTGATTATCAGTTTCTCTTATGCTTTCTTCTATATAATCCCTAAGCTGGCCTACTTCAGTAATGTATGACTTAAGATAATTGTGGAAACGAATTCTAGGTGAATTATCTCCAGTACTATCATCTAACTTACCAATTAATTCTAGGGTTTCTTTCAAAGTTGCCTGCATTTCTCCCACCTTCTAATAATATTTATGAACTTAGTATTAAATAATTATAAACAGTATGAGAAATGTCCTTTTGTAAATGAATTATTAGAAATAACTGCTTAAGGATGTGATAAATGTGGTCCTCAATTCAAAAAAAGAAGATGAAAAATCAGTTGATTATGGATTTGAACTAATTGAAAAGGATAAATTTAAAGATGCCTTACAATATTTTAATCAATTTTTGGAGGCTGAAACTTTTGATCCAAGAGCTATTGTTGGTAGAACATCTGCATTAATTAATTTAAATAGGGAAGAAGAGGCACTGAATTTTTGTAATTATTTATTGGGTAAAGATTGTGAAAATGATAAATATTGGATAAATTTGGGTTATAGTTTTGATTATTTATTAATGAAATATAATGAAGCTATTAAATGTTATAAAAATGCTCTAAGGATTAAAGAAACTCCTGATATTCATTATTTCATTGGTCTCAGACTTATTGAAATGGATAGAAATCAAGATGCCATAGTATGCTTTGATAATGCTTTAAAAGTTAAAAATTACGAACCAGATTTCTTAAACGGTAAAGGATTAGCACTTTTTAATTTAGGTGAATATAAGGAATCTTGTGAATGTTTAAAAGAAGTTATTAAACAAAACCCAGATAATGTCGATGCCCTTCAATTAATAGGCAATATACATTTAAATAAAGGGGAAATTGGAAAATCAAGGAAATACATAGATAAATGTTTGAATATAGAACCTGATCATGTTGAATCTTTAATTACTAAAGGTTATGGCCTTTTTTTAAAAGAAAAAGATTTAGAAGCTTTGGAATATTTTAATAAAGCCACTAAATTAGAAACAGACTACTATAAACCCTGGTTTTTGAAAGGACTAATGGAATATTTTCTTGGAAAATATGAAGAATCCGTTATTAGTTTTAATAATGGATTAAAATTTGATACAAATAATAAATTTGATTCCTGGAATTTCCAAGGAATCGCTTATTATATGTTAAATAATTATCGAAAAGCAATAATATCTTTTAGAAAAGCTTTGAAAGCTAATAAAAAAGATACAGATTCTTTTTTTACAATGTGTAATTGTTATCTTGAATTAAAAGAATATGATAATGCTAGGGCATGTTACCTGAATTATCTTAAAAAGAAACCAAAAGATCCTGATGCTTGCAATGGAATAGGAAATACTTATATAAATGCTGGAAATTATGAAGAATCTTTAAAATATTACAATAAAGCTCTTGAAATAGATAAAAATTATCATTACGCTGCATATAACAAAGGATTAGCATATAAATACCTCAAAGAATATGAAAAATCACTTAAATGGTTTAATAATACATTAAATATAAAAAAGGACGATTTAGATAGTCTTTGTCAAAAGAGAATTGTATTGAATTATTTAAATCTATATGATGAGCTAGAAAAATTGGAAAATATTTTAAAGAAACCTAGTTTTAAAGGAATTTGCTTGGAGAAACATCTTGAGGATAAATTAGCAAATGATATTGGTATATTAAAAAAAGTAGGATACGATTTAGAATTTATAAATAGACAAAAAGGATGTATGGAAGGTAGGGGCAGGTTAGATCTCTTATGTAAAGATAAAAAGAATAAAGGATTACTTATTATCGAACTTAAAAATGTAGAAGCCGATATATCTACTTTCATTCAAATATCTAATTATATAGAATCCCTAGAGCAAAAATATAATAATAAATGTCCCGTAAAAGGATTAGTAATCAGTAGAGGAATGGATAAAGCGTTTAGCGAAAGACTAAATAAATCAGATAAAATTAATCAATTAAATCTAATGGAATTGGGATTTATTTAGTTCTATATTAAAATTAGTTGATTATTTGTTATTGTATCATAGTTTTTTTTTCAATCTAATTTGTTTTACAGATTTAGGTGTTTTGAAATGACTAATACTACCAGAAATAATTCTAGAAATTTAATCATCCTTTTAGATTTGAATTACACTTTAGTTTGTAATTCTGATGAAATCAAATTTATTAAACCATATCAAAAAAAGATAATAGCTGAAAAGTACAGGGATTGGTTGGTTGATTTAATTAAAGATTTTTATGTAATTTTAATTACTGCAAGACCAAAATATCAAGAAAAAGTAACAACAGACTCTATTAAAGAAAAGCTAGGTGGTTGGATGCCTAATGAAATGTATTTTCAAGAAGAAAATGATAGGCCTCCTGTAGCAAAGGAAAAACTACTCCAAAAATATATTCTTCCTAAACATGGGTTAAATATTGATTATTTAGCAATTGAAAGCAACCCAAGAACCAAAAAGATGTATAAAAAATATCAAATACATTCAGTATCGGTGTATGATGAAGATGGATTAGATTTAAGAAACCAATTAGAAATCAGGAGTGATTAAAGTTGTCTGGGAAGATATATATGATAAAAAGTGATAAAGAACTCGTTCCAATTGAAGAAAAGAAACATACCAAAGAACTTCATTTTCAGGATTTAATAAAAGAATATCCTGATTTAATACCAGGAGATCAAATTGATAGTGAAAATCCAAGAAGATGGTTATATGTAGGAAGTGAAGTCAATTTCCCCGTAATTGGAGGTAGATTCATAAGATTAGATCTTCTTTTCCTAGATCAAGATGGTGTGCCAACTCTTGTGGAATTAAAAAGAAGTGAGGATTTTAGAGCCAAAAGTGAAGTTTCTACTCAAATTCTTGAATATGGGGCTAATATTTTATTATCAATGGATACTCGTAGTATAAAGGAAATGACAGAATCTAATAATGATAAACCAGTTAGTGAGTTCCTTGATGAAGATGATACTGAAGAAGAATATTGGGAAAAAGTTTATGATAACTTAAAGGCTGAAAATATTAGATTATTAGTAGTGGCCGATGAAATACCTAATAGACTTAAAAACATCATAGAATTCTTAAACAGGAACATGAATTCTATTTCAATTCTGGCTGTTGAAATAAAACAATATGATAAGGATGATGTAAAAACTTTAGTACCTAGAGTAATAGGTCAATCAATAGCAACCCAGACTAGAAAATCGAGAATATCTGGAGGAACTACATTAACTTATGAAGACCTTTTTGAAAGCGTCACCGATGAAGGTAAAGCATTTTATGAAGAATTATTTTATTTTTGTGAGCAAGAAAACTTTGAAATCATATTAAGAACAAAAGGTTTCCCTCTAAGAATTCCAATCAATGGTGCTAAAATTAAGATTTTAGAAGGATATTCTGGACGTGCAGCAGAGGGACAACATATCGTATCTCGTCTTACTGATTTAAAAACCAAAGTAAATAATGGAAACGAAATTGTAGATAGATATGTTAGAGCGATGCTAAAAATAGATGGATTCTATGCTGTTGGTGATGGATTTAAATTTAAGATAGAAAAAAACTTGGACGAAGAAAATTGGAATCTTCTTAAAAGAACAATTACTGAAGTGGTAGAGCAAATACGTAGTAATGGTTTTGTAGAGTAGTTTATTAGGTTCTATTAACACTCAAATTATAAGTTAGGGGGCGAATTTACAAATCATACTTCTCTTAATTTTTAAAAAATTGATAAGGAAATATTTCCCCCTCTATTCAATTATTTCTTAAAAATCAATTAATTATTCTAATGATGGAATTCTACAATTTTCCCATATAATTGGATGTTTTTCTTTACACATTTCGCAATTAAGTGTTTTTCCACAAATGCCTTCTTCTCCCCCTAATCTATACAAACTATAATCAAGTTTTCTAGGTTCTTCAGGATAAAGTTCATTCAAACGTTTATCTATGTTTTCATTGGAAGCTTTATCCTCATCTATAAATCCAAAACGGATAGACAACCGTCTGACATGTGTATCAACAGGATTAAACTGTCTATAATCTAATTCAGGCCAATGATTAAGTTGATGTATAGGACTACTAAATTCAGAAAAGAACCAAGTTACGGCCTTGGGTGGATGACCATAACCCTTCATATTATCAAAAGTGGAAAGCAATACTTTAGTAGCAGTTATTTTCCCGTCATCGTCGGTAGAATATATTTTCAATATACCATCCACGTAATTATTTAGATTTCCTTCAAATTTCCCATATCTATCCTCAATTAGCAATCTTTTAACATCTTCTGCAATTAATTTTGCAATTTTATAATGCCCTTTATGCCAATGAAGCTCCATAATAAGCTTTGCAACAGGACATTCATTAAAATAGACTTTATCATGACATTCATCTGCGTTAACAAATTCCCCGCCTTTATATGTTACTGGGCAAAAATAAGTGAAATTAAAATAACATTTTAAATCTTTTAAATGTTTTACTGCATCTAATAAAGGTTTTCTTTGTTTGAGTAGGGCATCATCAGACATTTGATTCCATTTATCCCCTACAATACTAGATTTAATTCCACCAGCATCAACATTATACCTGATAAACGCCTTCCAAATTTCGTCACTATCAGCTAGATTATTAAAGTCTATCCCGTTTTCATACAAAAAATTTCGAGAATCTGGTGGATTTTTATCAATAATTTCTTCAACCACAATCCGACTGAAATCCATAGAATCCATAATGAAAATGATTATTATCAATTAATTATTTAATCTTTATTTAATATTCAAAGTCCGTAGATGTATTCGAACCATTTCATCCCCCCATCCATAATAATCCTTCAAGAACTGCCAATAATTACCCTTCTTTAAACAACCATAGCAATAATAACCACATCTATGCGCCCTAAATGATGGTTTCTTATCATCGTGATCCGGGAAAGGGCAATTGTACATTACATATTCTTTTTCTGGATATTCTTTAACTGGTTCTCCCAGGATGGTTTTAAAGAAGATCCTGTGGTCATCAACGAATTTAATTTTACTTGATCCATACTGTTTTTTATTATTTATCCTAATATTTTCCTTAATTTTAGCATTGTGCGCCTCAATTTTATCTATTTCCTGTATGTGCAGGTGAAAGTCTGTGGTGAAGTCTTCCCGATAGAAACTTTCTACTTGTGGGTTTAGTGCTTTCCCTACTATCGTTTCGTATTCATCCTGAAAAGTGAATGGCACTACTGTTAGCCCTGTTAATTGATGTTTACTGTACGGAACCCTGGAAAGCCTGGCCTTTGCATCTTTAAAAACTGAAAGGTCTATTGTCTTGTAGTCAAAAGATTTCTTAACATGCTCTGCAAACCATGAAACTGCCCTATTCAGGTTAATAAATTTGGACTGGTTAAAATAGGCATATGCATGACATCCTTTGCACCCGCTGAAGAATAAAGCCGGGTATTTACCAAATGTTTCCTGAAAATTACGGGAAAAGTCTTTTGCTTCATCAATCGCAGGTTTAGCAATTTCTTTTTCAATGATCAACTTTTGCAGTTGGTCCTTGAGCTGCACATGTTTGTTTTTTTCATTATTTAGTCCTTGACTCCGTAATTCAACCAGTTCTTTTTTAATTTTTTCAAGTTGATCATTACTTACATCAAAATCAAAGAACACCCTATCAAACACCATCTTCTCAGATTTGCATTTGTTTAAATTACCCCTACTTCCATGATCATAGGTATGAATTAGACAAGGGTAAGTACCACTATTCCGGTGCACATAGAGGTACAATTGTTTAGGGGTTTCCACCTTAAATTGGATCCTGAAATTTTTGTTGATAAACTCATCTGGTCTGCGGAAATGTCTGTAGAATTTGAATCCGTAGAAGGAACGGTAGAAAGATTGAAGACCCTTCATCATAAAACCCCCTTTTGCTGTTTTTTCTTATTTAATAAAATTTTATCAATGAAGAAAAGTTCATCATAGGCTTTATCGGTGACGGTTACCATTCCATCAACATAGGATTCTGAAATGTATCCATAGTAGATCAGGTTTTCAATGTAAAGTTTCACTTGCAATTTAACTATTCCACCCATGTTAAAACTCAAATCCGTGATTAATTTCTCAAATGTGAGTTTGGTATGGGGGCTTCGGTAATCATCAACAACCCTTATCAGATGCAATAAAATAAACTTCTTAAGTTCAGGACGTGTATTTTTCCAGTCTATTAAAAATGAAGGCTTAAAGGGTGTTCCAACCTGCTTCCTGGGGAGTCTGGAGAGCTTGGACTGGTATTTTACATAACCCATCCTTTAACCTCCAATTCCTTAATTGTAGCAGTTACATCTGCTATTTTAAACCTATTTTTGAGCTCTTCAATCAATGATTGGAGAGTGTGTTTATTGAACCCTGCTAGTTCAGTGAATATTGCTTTTTCAATACTATCTAAGGACTTATAATCTATCTCCACATCTAAAACTTGTCTAATAATTCTACTTTCATCCTTCAGAATTTCTCCATTATTTTCAGACTTTATATCCTCCGCTCTAGTCTTGTTTCTGTAAATTCTAAATTTCTCAGAATGAATAGAAGTTAGATGATACACTACCTTGTTAGGAACTGAAGGATCATATTGAGGTAAATAGATCACATCCTCTACTTGGTGAGAGGAATTTAGAATTTGTTCTTTTATGAATTCTTCTTCCTTATTTTTTATTTTAAGCCAGTCTATATTTCCGATGGCTAAAAGTAGACTTTTATATTCTCTTGCCCCTGTTTTAATGTAAACTTTGGTCTTCCCCTTAATACCACAACTTCTTTTAGTGTCGCTGTCATGGTAGATGTAGCCATTGTCTTCAAAGAAATTCAGGATCTGCCATGCATATTTAGACGATTTCTTCAGCTTTTCATGGAGAGATTTAGTTGTAATAAATCCCTTATCATCAATAACTTCATAAATAATGGGCAGAGCCTCAATCAAACGCTTATCAAAACCAGTGAGTGTAGCTTCCATGATAGGCCCACCCAATAGAATTGCATGGGCCAGATCCACCCAGGAAGCCACCAATATTGGTTTTTCGTTCAGTTCAAACCTGCAACGCTGGTACTGGAAAAGAAGGGCGCTCTCCTTTATCAGCTGCATAAGTTTTTTAGAGTCTCTACGAGCCCGGGGGTTAGAAGTAGGGAATATGCCCATTAAATCCTTTTCAAATGGTATCAAAACAGTATAAGGCTTTAAAACTTTATAAGATTCTTTTAATAGCTCATATTTTGAGTTGAAATTGATTTCGCCTTTTATTTCTTGGAGTTTTTTCTCGGTGGATTTGAAATTCTCTTCCAGAATCCTCTTGGTCTGCTCTTCACTGTCATCAACTGGTATGATGAAATTGCGGCTGGCAAACTCCGGGTCCAGTTCAATTGCCGTAGTAGTAGTGACTAATGTTTTCACTGGAATTGTAGTCTGTTGAACTTCAAATTGGCCTGTTTTAGGGTTTTTGACAGTGGTTTCGGCTATGAATCCCCCGTCATCTGCTGACATTAACCTGGTTTCCTTATTCTTAAACTCTTCTTCCAAAGTTTCTTGGATGTAGAGTATATCAATATGGTCCAGGTCGTCTGCATATTTAAGGGCGGTGTCCGAAAGACTGCCAACCTTCTTGGTTCGGTGTAAACCAGTCACCACGTTTGCAGTATTGGTCTTACCAATTGATGAACCGCCTTTAAGAGTGTTTATGGTTGATAATCCCAGCCGGGCTCCTACACAGTTAAAATTCAAAATATGTTTTGATTCAACCTCTCCGATAATAAAACCATCATCAGGGGAGCGTTCATAAAGTGCTTTATCAATAAAACTTAAAAGATTCGGTTTTTTCAGAAGTTCGATAAGTTTCTCACGCTTTTCCTCTGAGATCTCCTCAGTTTGATTACCATTTTCCATTTCAAAATTAGGATTTTCCTCTACTTCTTCAGGTACAGGTGATAAGGCTATCCGATTTTCACTTATGAAAACCCCGACTTCCTCTAAATAATCTTTTATCTTAGCTGTTTCTATTCCAGCTTTAGCGTTTAAATGTTTGATTAGTGCCTGGTCTCTTTTCTTGTTTTCAACATCCAACCCATTCCTATTTGATAGTTTACGATGAAATCTTTGAGGATTTGATCCACTGAATTCTATCCATTGTACAAGATACGAACCACCTTTTTGCTGTTCGCAGATCCAGTATTCATAATCATTTATTCTATTGAAGTATAGGCTGAATCCATCTATCAGCTGCTGCACTGGTTTTTCTTTGAAGTGTGGTATGGGTGGTCCTTCAACCTTCTTGGGTATGATGGCCATTGGTGAGGTATCTTCCGACAAGTTTATATTATTTGATAATAAAGTATTACTTGTAGGGGTTTCCCTACCTCCCCCCTCACTTTTTTCTTCTGGCATTTATAACCCTCTAGACCATATCATCTTCTTCTAATTCTACACCAAAAAGTTTTAAATATTCTTTTATTTCTTTGACTGGAACTGGTGGATTTTTTTCATCTTTATAAGTTTGATATATGTCTTTTAGTTTATCATTTAATCCCATAACCATATTTTCACCTCCTAAGTTCTTTCTTTATTGCATTTCTTACAAATTCACTTAAACTAGATGATTCACCGTTTTCTATCCGTTTTTGAATTTTGTTTAGATCATTCAGGTCCATGGATACGCTTTTTCCAACCATCATGTTATCACCTCATAACTTAATGGTAATTAGTATGAAAACCAGATATATAAATATTACTAATAATTAATATTGTAATAAATTATTAGGTCCAAAATTTGAAAAATAAATATAAAATTAATTAGGATTATAATTTATAATTGCAATTATTAATTCTAAAATGTGGTTTTATGGATGATCTAAAGAAAGTAACTGAATTAATAAACCTAAATTACCATTTAGAAAGCTTAACTCCTATTAGTAGTATTAATCATGAAAACATTGAAAGTTTCATTGCCGTATCTACTCCAAAAATTGTAAATCGTGAGTTTTTCCTTGATCCAGAGAATAAAGATAAATATTTGATACAATTTAGGGATCTTAAAAAAAATAAACGAATAGAGGTAGTTACTGAGGATAAAAAAGCGATAAATAAAGCTATGGAATATCATTCTTATTTAAATCAACCTATAGGAATTTCAATCCATGCAGCGTGTGTAGCAATTGGAAGTGGCTCATCTGATATGATGATTGCTCATTTAGATCGATTAATTCCCTCCTTAAAAGAGGTTTTTGGTTGGAAATTTAAATTAATAAATAGAACAGGAGCATTCAGTGCTGATATTAAAATTATTTCAACGAGTAAAGTAAAAGAGCATCAAGCATTAGATCAGCTTAAAAGGTTTTTAGATGCTCTAGCAATTACTAAAAATACTGGATTTCATATTCAATATTATTCAGTAACACCAATTCCTCGTCATAGAGCCCCCTATTGGGGTGGTTGGGGTCCAACTGAACATATGATTCCACCATTGAATGATAAAGAAGCAGAAAAAATTATTAATATTGTAAATGCAAGTGACAATGTTACATATGCTTCAAGAGGTTTAAATCAATCTTATTTAGAAAATCTTTTACCAAGTAGAGTTACAAGGCTTTGGGCTACAGTAGAACATATTTTCAATACTGATCCTAAACCATTATTAAAAGAAAATGAAATAGATGAACTTATAAATAGCGCTAAAAATATTGATAGTTTGGATAAAGAACGTTTAAACAATCTAAAAAGCGCTATTTCAAGTCCAGAACGTTTACCTTTAGTTGGAAGAAATAAAAGAATAGCAAAATCCATTGCTTCTTTGATGCATATAAATGAAAAAGGGGTACTTGAAAAAATAAATATCGCATCAAAAACTCGTGGGAAAAATGTCCATGAAATTAATGATGAATGGGAAGAGCTTAAAAATTCTGAAAAATTTCTTCAAGATGTTTTATTAAGCTATATAATATTAAATTCAAAAAAAGAATCTAGCAAACGATTTAAGTTTAGAAAAAAAGAAGTTAATTTTTGATATTATCTTTTATTCAATTCCTCAACAACGGTTTTATTACTTAAAATTAGATTCAGCTTCTCATCAATCAATTTATTCCTTTCAGTCATCTCTTCTAATCTCTCTTCCAATGAAGCAATTTTTTCATCTTTATCCTTAGAATCGTTGATTATATAATCATATTCCTTGGTAGTAACCGTCTTCACTTTAATATTGTCTAATGAAAGTTCATTTAAAGCTTTTAAATAATGTTGTTTCAATGATTGAATATCAGCTTTGAAATATGATTCAGTTATAGGGTTAATTTTATGGCCAAGCATCCAATTTATAGGAAGTTCATCAACTTTAGCCTTGTAAAGAGTGGTTGTAAACAACTTTCTCAACATGTGGGAAGTGAAAAAGTAACGTTTTTCGCTACGCATACCCCATCCCAACCTGTCATTTAAATCTCTAATAGAGTGTGAATGAGTTTCTTTTCCCATATTTCTGTTGAAATGGCTTACAAACAGAGGGTCTTGTAGACTTTCTATTTTTTTATTTTTCCTTATTCTCTCTAAAAGATAATCAAGAATAGTATCGTTACTCTCTGGGCTATTAAAAGTGACATAAGGCATCCCTGTCTTATATCGTTTAATTTTCCAAGTCCCTACTAATTCTTTTTTCTTCTTTTTTAGTTTATTTACAACTTTAGGTATATTTAACAACACATCTTCATCTAAATCAAAATATTCATCCAGTGCAGTTAGAAAGTCGCCGTAAGTAAGATGTCTTACCTCTGATGCACCCATCCCACTTGTATAATGTAACAATATGACTGCTTGAGTTCTCAGTCCAGAAACTTTTAGGGCCTTTTTAATATGTTCCTTTGTAGGTAACTCTTCAAAACTCTTATTTTGACTTTCATTTTTAAAAAAACCCCTAATTCTAAAGGTTTCAATTTCATATTCGTGGTAAAACGCTTTTATAGTTTCCAAATTTCCTTTGATTGTGGATTCACATCTATCATTTATCCTAAGATGATCAGCGTAATCCAACAAATATCTTTTTATCTTACGATCTTTCATTTTAATATTATTATCTTGTTCCTGTTCAGCTATATCTAATAGTTCCTTCGGTGATTTACCTAAAAAATTACAATATGACTTTAGCCTTATTGTGTAATTTTCCTCTGTAGTTTCACTTAATCCACGAGCTAAGTAAAAATCCTGAACATACCGATCGTGATGTATTTCTTTGTTACTAAATTTCATTAAATCATCCTCCAACTTTTCAAAATACAGAATATATTTTCATTTATCCAGCCCATAAT
>ENA-UOOH01001104-UOOH01001104.1-fermentation-metagenome-genome-assembly--contig:-NODE-1104-length-27443-cov-77.438878_pt1 | contig 27443 bp, 25 predicted proteins | sample MGYA00245778_ERZ724025 | MGnify/ENA primary metagenome ERZ724025 (study PRJEB28704, sample SAMN03018313) | fermentation metagenome | biome: anthropogenic terrestrial biome; feature: soil... | reverse complement strand
GCGATGTGGCGGTAGGGGATGAGGAGGAGGTGGCCGGGGCTCGCGGGGAACTTATCGTAGCGGGCGTAGCAGAGGGGGTTTTGGAGGACGATCTCCTCGGCGGGAGGGTTGCAGAACGGGCAGGTCAGAGGGCCCATGCTTCGTACCCCCGGACGTGGATGAGGTAGGCGCACTCTGCATGACTTTTAACTTCCACTATTGTCCGGTTAACTTCCAAAACCATAAATAACACTTCCAAGGTAGTAATAATTATGAAAAGCAGTCCAAATGGGCACATTGATTCTTTTGAAGACTCAACATATCAGTTTCCGGCAATCCGGGGCATTCAAGCAGGAAAAGAGTATTATATAACGATGTTTCCTTTGAAATCTATTGTGCAACTCTTCTCCTTCGACGACAGCGGTCTCCCCCCAAAAATGCGCGCTCAGCGGACATTAAATCACTCCCGTATCCCTGTAATCGCTAATTATCTTGTTTCCAATCCGAAAGATTACGTCCTATCTTCTATTACTGCGTCTGTTGACAGTGAAGTTCAGTTTGTTCCCCTTGGACAGAGGGGAGATGAAAGTAAAATAGGGAAACTTATAGTCCCGATGACTGCAAAAATCGTTGTTAATGACGGACAGCATCGAAAAGCTGCTATAAAGGCGGCTCTCAAGTTCCGGCCGGAGTTGGGACTTGATAACATCTCAGTCGTGCTCTTCATGGATTCGGGGCTGAAACGCAGTCAGCAGATGTTTGCTGACTTAAATAAACATGCCGTCCCCCCTACAAAGTCACTTGGGATTCTATATGATAATCGTGACCCTTTCTCGCAACTGGTCTTATCTCTTCTAGATACAGTCCCTGTCTTTGCTGGACTAACGGAGTTTGAGAAGACCACAATATCCAATCGCTCTGTTAAGATGTTCACACTGAGCAGTGTTTACCAGGCTACAAAAGCACTCTTGGGAAGAAGCCCCGATTTGCAGGAAAATTTCGATGATTACATGAATATTGCTTCCGAATATTGGAATGAAGTTTATCGGAACATCCCTGAATGGCAGTGGGCTGTGGAGAAGCGAGTGCCGACCGCAGAACTGCGGAAGGAATATATTCACGCACACGGTGTTGCGCTCCACGCACTCGGCAGGGTCGGGCACGCTTTAATCGAACAATATCCTGATGTTTGGCGCGAAAAACTCCCTCTATTACAGAAAATTAATTGGTCCCGTGAGAACACAAAAGTATGGGAAGGCAGGGCAATGGTTGGCGGTCGCATTAATAAGTCACAGGCAAACCTGACACTAACAACCAGCGTCATCAAACTCATTTTAGGCCTGCAGTTAACCCCGGACGAGTTAACTGCTGAAAAAAAGCTCAATAAGGGTGGTAGCGGAGCCAGCGTATGACAGAGACTGCACCTGATGAACCGGCAGCATCCGTTGAGGTCTCTTCAATATTCGAGGTAAGGAGTGTCGAGAGTATCTACTCCGAAATCCGAGACCTGTATTTAAGCGACCACAGGCCTTGGATTGTAGGCTACAGCGGAGGTAAGGACTCGACTACTGTTGTTCAGCTAATCTGGAACGCACTCAAGGGACTCTCTCCCGAGCAACTGACCAAACCAGTGCATATAATCTCTTCCGATACTCTCGTCGAGACGCCTGTTATCATTGATACTATTAATGGAAATCTCGATCGCATAAATAAAGCTGCTCAGGAACAGGGGTTGCCGATTCGAGCCGCAAAACTCTACCCGAAGATACAGAACACTTTTTGGGTTCTTCTGATCGGCAAAGGTTATCCAACCCCTTCAAAATCGTTCCGCTGGTGTACTGATCGACTGAAGATCAAGACCTCTGACACTTTCATTCTAGACAAAGTATCGGAGCATGGAGAAGTTATCCTTGTTCTTGGTGTGAGGAAGTCCGAAAGTTCTGCCCGGGCACAGTTGATGAATTTGTACAAGATCAAAGGGAGTTTACTCTCCCGCCATTCAAAGTTTTCCCAATCATTCGTGTACACACCTATCGAGGACTTCTCAAAAGATGACGTGTGGACTTATCTGCTCCAGAATTCCTCCCCTTGGGGTGGGAATAACCGGGATCTCCTAGCACTGTACAAAAGTGCAGACTCCGGCGAGTGCCCGGTTGTCGTCGACGAGTACTCCCCTCCCTGTGGTAACAGTCGGTTCGGTTGCTGGGTCTGCACGGTCGTTACCAAAGATAAGGCCATCATGGGTCTCATCGATAACGGAGAAGAGTGGCTTGAGCCGCTCCTGAACTACCGTAATATGCTCGCTGAGACCCAGGATAAGGAGAAAAAACCTATTTATCGCGACTATAAACGGATGAATGGGAAAATTAAGTATAAGCGGGACGGAAGCGGCGAACTCATCAGGGGACCATATAAGTTTGAATATTGTAAACTGTTTTTGAGGAAACTCCTAGAGACGCAGCGAGAGATCCAGGAGATTGGTCCAAACCCCAACCTTCAACTGATCCTACCCGAGGAGTTACATGAAATCCGCCGAATCTGGCGTCAGGAGAAGGGTGACTGGGAAGACTCGGTCCCGAAGATTTACCGGGAAGTAATGGGAACTGATCTCGATTGGGTTCAGGACGATCGGGGCATGTTTTCCGGTGAGGAAGGTAACCTTCTGGAATCTATCTGCCAGAAGCACGATATCCCTGTTCAGTTGGTTGCGAAACTGCTCGATATTGAACGACAGGTACAGGGAATGAAACGACGCGCTGCGGTATACTCTAAAATAGAAGACGTGCTCAATGAAGAGTGGCGCACGGAAGAGGAAATCATCAAACAATAATTTTGGTGAACGAAACGGAGAATTATCGTGCTTATTACAAAACTGACACTAGAAAACTTCGGCCTCTTCCGAGGGACACAGGCATTTGACCTTCGCCCTGAGCATGAAAACGGCTGTAATAAACCTGTTATCTTAATCGGCGGGAAGAACGGGGCTGGAAAGACAACCCTCTTTGAAGCTATTCGCCTCTGTCTATATGGGCCAAACCTTGGAGAGTATCGATTCCGGAAGGGAGAGTATGAGAGTTATGTCTCGGGGCATTTCCATCTCATCGCAGGCTCACTCCTCCATGTCAGCAGGGCTGCGGTGGAGATCGAGTTCGAACATTCACACCTTGGTGTCGTCGACACGTACACTGTCAAACGGTCCTGGCATCGAGGTAAGGTTGGGCTTAAGGAGTCACTGTTCGTCGCAAAGAACGGTGAGGAGATTCAAGATTTAGATGCCCAACAATGGCAGGAATTCGTCAATGAACTAATCCCACCCGGGATCTCCCGTCTGTTCTTCTTTGATGGGGAGAAAATTCAGAGTTTAGCACAGGATGATGACACAAACATTCAACTCAAGGACGCATTTAAGGCGCTCCTTGGACTCCGCATCGTCGATCAACTCCGTACTGATCTGGGGATATTCGTCTCAAAACAGGTCAAGATCTCCAATGAATCAGACATCAATGAACAGATCTCGGAGATCGTAACGGAGGTCGAGCGACTCGAAGAAGAACATTCGATAAAACTCCAGGAAAGGGCACAGAAGCAAAGTTACTGTGACCAGACGCTCGGTAAGATCGAGAGACTAGAGTTGAAATTGTCAAGTGAAGGTGGCAGTTTCGCCAGCAAGCGAAGTGAATTGAAAGCACGAAAAGTCCAACTCGACCATGAGATTGAGGCAGAACGTAATCATATCCGTGAGATGTGCTCATCCCTTCTCCCCTTCGCACTGACGCCGAAATATTGTCTATTGCTGAAGAGGAGAATTGCCGAGGAACAAGAATATCACCAGTGGGAGAACACGATGGCGGTCACTAGCGAAAAAATCGTGGAAATCGAGAACACCATCGGGTCAAGCGAGTTCTGGGAGAGCGCCACGTTAACTTCTGATCAGAAACATAAGATTGTTGATAAGTTCTCTGCCCTCATGCGAAGGGCCTTCACGCCTTCCCCGCAGTTCAGCAACTATGTTCCTGTGCATAATTTTTCGCCGATAGAGCAACAGAAGATCCTCGCCGGGATGAGCGAAGCGTTGAGCGCCATACCTACCCGGCTGAGAAATCATAGCAATAAACTCGAAAAGCTCGTTGGTGAACGACGAAGCATCGAGCAGGCAATCAATCGTGCCCCTGAAGACGACCTGATCTCGCCGATGATCGCAGAACTCAATGAACTGAACCAAGAGGTTGGCCAGTATGGAGAACAGTTAAAGCAGATGGATGAAGATCTCCGCCAGATCGAGTGGAAACTTCAAGAGTGCGAGAGAAAAAAGGAGAAGCAGCTCGATGGTTTGAGATCGCTTCAAGATTTGTCGATGCAGTTATCCCTTGCCACCAGAGTGCAGGCGGCATTGAAAGAGTACAGCAGCGATCTTCAAACCGCAAAGTTGTCTGAGTTTCAACGGGTCTTTCTGGAATGTTTCAACCGACTTCTTCGGAAAGATGAGTTCATCCTGGACGTTGAGATCGATCCAGATAATTTTTCGATCCTCCTCTACACTAAACACAAGACTCCTATCCACAGGAACAAACTGTCTGAGGGTGAGAAGCAGATCTATGCTGTGTCCATGCTCTGGGCTCTGACCATCTGCTCCGGCCGTCCACTCCCTTTTATCATCGATACGCCACTCGGCAGGCTGGACAGTGAACACCGCGAACGGATTGTTAACGAGTTTTTCCCGAATGCAAGCCATCAGATGGTGATTCTCTCAACAGACACCGAGATTGATCAAGTTTACTTCCAGGATTTAATGCCATACGTGGCCAAGACATACTCTCTGGAGTTTGATGAGAAGGAGAACGCGACGAAGGTCGTTCCAGGATACTTCTGGACCCCCGACAACCAACAGGAGATGACCGATGGCATTTAACCGGGTACACATGAGTAAAGGCGCAACGCACCGCTTACAGATGCTGAAAGGGAAAACCGGGTTGACCCCGAACATTCTCCTCAGAATCGCAGTATGTTACTCTCTCAACGAGCCGAAGATTCCCAACCCCAAGGCATATGATGAAGATGGGCAAGAACTGAATCGGTACACCCTGACAGGAGAATGGGACAGTTTCTATATGGGGTTGCTCCGGGAACGGTTGATTGCTGATGGTCTTGACACAGAAAATGATCTCTTCCCACAGTTTCGGGCACATCTGAACCGAGGGGTGTTCTCTATGTTCTCTCGAATTAAGGACTTGAGCAATTTCCAGAGCCTGCTTCCCACGGAGAATGCCGTAAATCTACCTGCCGAGACAAAAGAGGCCGAAATACATGACGCTTAAACTACCTATCTACATGGATCACCACGCCACGACCCCGGTGGACCCTCGTGTACTCGATGCCATGCTTCCCTACTTCTCCCAGGAGTTCGGTAACGCTTCAAGTATCGATCACATCTATGGAGCACGAGCTCATCAAGCGGTGGAGAAAGCACGCGAACAGGTGGCTTTGATTCTTAATGCCCAGCCAGAGGAGATCATCTTCACCAGCGGTGCCACGGAGTCAGACAATATTGCTCTCCTAGGCGTGGCGGAAAAGATGACAGTAAAGGGCGATCACATCATCACGTGTGTGACCGAACACAAAGCAATCCTTGATACAGCGAAGCATCTGGAGAAGATAGGTAAGACAGTGACCTATCTTCCTGTCGATCGGCATGGAATGGTCGATCCAGGTGACGTCGAGGAGGCCATCACTGATCGAACAATCCTCATCTCCATCATGGCTGCAAATAATGAGATTGGGACTATTGCCCCGCTAAAGGAGATTGGGAAAATTGCGAAGGCACATGGTGTGCTGTTCCATACTGATGCAGCGCAGGCCGTTGGCCACATACCTATCGATGTAAAGGAGATGGGTATCGATCTGCTCTCGCTATCAGGGCACAAAATATATGGACCCAAGGGGATTGGGGCTCTCTACATCAGGGGTGCGAACCCGAAGGGGAAGGTCTCACCTGTGATGTTTGGCGGGGGCCATGAACGGGGGATTCGCTCGGGAACATATAACGTGCCAGGGATTGTCGGGCTCGGGAAGGCTCTTGAAATAGCCAAGAAAGAGATGGAAGCGGAGAGCGAAAGGTTGAGAAAATGGACTAAGGAAATGCTTGAGGAGTTTCAAGAGAACATTGAGGGCGTCACTCTCAATGGACATCCGGAAAAGAGGCTTGCCCATAATCTTAATGTATGCTTTCCCGGAATTGAAAGCAAGGCTTTGATACATCTTCTTCGTAATGATGTCGCGATTTCTGCAGGGTCTGCATGTACCACGATTTCAGTGGAACCGTCACATGTTCTTAGTGCCATTGGATTACAGGGGCATAAAATATTCTCTGTTATTCGATTTGGGCTAGGTCGATTCAACTCTGATGCTGATATCCAATACGTTATTGGCAAGGTAAATTCATGCGTGCATAAATTACACAAACTGTAATCTGAATAAGTTGGTAGTGCTCTAAAAAACAACTGATAATAGGAACACTCTTGCCGTGCGAGTTTTTTGTCATGAGTACAGGTTGTTGGCCAACGTAATTCGGTCGGATCCTCTCAAAATCAATTGTCAGTTATATACTGGAGCACTACTGAATAAGTTGAAGATCTTTTATTATGCATGAGGCGGTCCTCCCATTTCCATGGGAAAACTCATCCTCCCTACAAGTGTTTTAGGTAACTTCAAAATCAGAGATATTGTACGAAAGTAGGATGCCCCTTGTCGATTTCATCAACCCTATTAGAACCACCTATATTAACATCAGACGTAACTACAATAGATGATTGCCAAAGCAGCGATTCTTATTCAACAGTTGAATAGCTTAATAACTGAAATCGAGTCTCAAGAAGATAAGGAACTTAACGAATTGAGGGGGCAACTTAATGCAGTTCATAAAGCCATGTCAATGCTTGATATGAGCGACCTGCCTATACCACAGGGCCTCATCGAAACTCAGCAGAAACTACAATCAGAGATTACAAGTCATGACGATGCAGCAGTTGTTTTAGCATATTTAGCAAGCGAATTGAAGGATATTTTAGACCGAACTCGGAGAGCAGAGAATGCAAGGGGTCCAGCGCAAGTAATATCGACAAGAGTGGTTCGAACAGGTACACGTATCAAAGGAGGCAATTTTGTCTCAAGAGACATCTTGAAGAGAACTTTAATCGAAGTCCTCAAAACACTTGGAGGCTCTGCAAGTAAAAAATGTGTCGAAGATGAAATGGAAAAGAGGCTTCGGGGGATATTGACCGATGCTGATTATGAGCCCGTTGGAGACGGGACCGAACGCTGGAGAAAGACCACGGAATGGATGAGGCTTCGTTTAGTTCATGAGGGCATATTGAAAGCTAATTCCCCACGAGGCATCTGGGAACTAAAATAAAATAGTTGGTCTATTTCATGTCCAACTCTGAATTCTGAAGGATGTCCTTTAATTCAGCTTCGAGATATTTTGGATAGTCTGCCCCCCATTTATCCACATGTGACTGTAATATTTTTATTCCTCCTTCTACATAACGTTCTGCCTCTTTATAGAGTGAATTCTCGTCCTTCAAGCACATTAAGTCGTTATTTTCGGCAAGGGCAATAGATAAAATGGCCCATTTTTGTCGTTCAGGCATATTTTGAACGGGGATATTAGCCTGCCTATCTTTTACATCGAATTTCTGGTTGCGGGACTTGCCTAAAGCCATGGCAAATATAAATAGATCCCTCTGGGTCTTCCCTGCAAATATCTTCCTGGACCCTTTGTCAATCCAAGATTCTTTTCCTTGGAATAATTCAGCATGTGCTTTGCCGTAAGCTAGATCCCTTGGTTCATTGAAATGCCTAACAGACATGCGATTTCACCTGTGAGGTAGTTTTTGACTCATCTTCCATAATCTCAAAGAAGTTCTCTGTCAACAGATATTCCTGTAAGTTTTGCTCGACATTTGTATCATATTCGGTTGGAGTTACAAGTAAAGTTAACTGGGTTCCCGATAAAAACTTAGGTAACTCTGTAGTGATATATTCCCTGTGCTCGTCGTCGATCTTTCCCAGTGGAGTATCAATGATAACGGGTGCGTGGAATCCTGATATCGTCATCAACGCACTCATAAATGATAAGCCAAGGATCATATACTCTCCAGCAGAGAGATCATTAATGGCATTGTAACCGTGTGAATGGATGATTTTTACGTTAAACTCTTCGTCAATCAGTACATCCTTAAAAGCTGTTTTCTTTCGGATGAGAGTTAGGAAATTTTCCTTAGTGCTCTTCTCCACCTGATTTCGAATCTTTGCCTTTATAATATACTCTGTATTCGCGAGTGTCGTGCGGGCATCCTGAACCAATTGAAGTTTAATCCGGAGTTGAACGTTCTTTTTATCTTTTGAGAGTTCTATCCTTTCTTGCTTCATTTTCTCTTCTAGCGTGGAGTTTAAAGTGCCGATCCCGGCCTTGCGCATTACCTGCTGCTGCTTATTACGATTGATTGCGCTCATCAACTGGTTCCGTCTTTCTTCGTAACGTCGAATTTCGTCGATATTATGGCCTTTTATCTCTTCAGAAATATGCTCCAATCGCAACATCTTCCGGTCAAACTGATCCTTAAACAGATCAATTTTCTCATTGAACTTATCAATTCGATCCGGAAAATTCTCGATATCCGAAAAAATGTCCTCGATCGTTGTTTTTCCACTGATGCTGACCTCACTCAACTCAGATAGAACAAGTTTCTTACTGTATGCCTCAAGTTCTGATTTTGCGTTGCCAACGAGTTCATTCCCGCAGATACATCGACCACGCTCAATTAACTCCCGAACAAATGTTTCTTTTATCTTTGGGGGTAGTTCGCCTTTGTCAACTTTATACTGTATGAGTTGGTATGCGGTCCTGATTTCATCTTTGAGAAGAATAAATGGGGTAATATCTACAAGGTAGCCGTTCCTGTTAGTTTCTTCGTCTTGAAGGTGCGTCTTTAAGGTTTGTACATCCATCTCCAGAGAGTCCCGTTCTCGTTGCAACGCGGCGACAGACGCATCGTTGTGTTGTCGTAGGTAATCTTCAACCTGTGCCAACTCACGGCTGTCCTTCTCAATTTCTTCGTGGAGATCGCGTAATGATGCATTTTCACCTTCGATTTTCTTTTGTAACGTCTCAATCTGGCGTTGTACTGCTTCGAGTTGAGGTGTTGTTGATTTTACGCTTTTTCGCAACTGTTTCTCGTATTTCTGTAGATTGTCAGTTGCCTTCATGACCAGATCTAACTGAGAAACGTTGTCAATTGCCTCGGCAACCTCCTGAGGGCTGCTGAACTTGAAGAATTCTCTCAGTTGCTCACCATCGATAAAGAAGAAATTGCGGAGTGCTTCAGGCAGCAAGTTATTGATTAATTTTTGAGTCTCGTCACCTTCGACAATTTTATCCTGCCCATCAACAGGATGAATCACCGTCAGTTTTGGAGGATCGAGATACATTTTGCCAAGAGCAGTCTTCCCGCCCTCAATGTACCTCTTAATTGTCCATGGGCCAATGTTGGTCTCAATATTGACGAGTACTTCAGCATATGTACTCTGATTTGATTCCAATGCTGCGAGTTCGGTCACATTTATTATGGGCATGCCACCGGACTCTTGTGCTTTTGGATCCTTATGAACTTCTATACCATAAAAGCACCAAGTAAGAGCATTGAGTATGTTAGACTTCCCAGCCCCATTCTTCCCTAGAATTACGGCAACATTTTTCTTCTTATCGAAGGAGAAATTGAGCGTTTGTGTGCCCTGAAACTGTCGATAGTTGGTTAATATAATAGATGAGATGGTAAACCTCAATCTAACATCTCCCGCACGATTCTGTCTACCATTAACTCATATTGGCCAGAAATCTCGTTCCAAGAAACGTATCTGTTCCAGATATCGAGTTCATATTGTAATGACTCCAGAATTAATTGAACCACAGTTTCACTAGGAGAGTTTTCATGTATCGTTTCCATAATTAGTTGGTTAATTTCAAGACCGCTTGTCATTCTCTACCCTCCATAAGCAGAATACTTTTGTCGAATTTTAAATATCTCCCTCTCAATGTATCCCTGATTCATGGCATCTTTGGCAAACTCTCCTAATCGTTTTAGTTGAGATTCTAACATTTTTGTGTCAATAGATGCATAACGGCCATCTAGTGTGGTTGGTACGGCCGTAATATCATATATAATTGCCTTTTCTTTTCCAGGGGCACGTCTGAGGACACGCCCACGTCGTTGGATGTATTCTTTCGGGTTTCCGGAACTACACATAAGAACAGCTCTCCGTGTTGCAGGAACATCAACACCTTCATCCAGACATCGGATTGCAACCAGTACATCGTAATCTCCTTTTGAAAATTTGTCTAGGAGGTATTCTCTCTCGGTCAAGCCACAGTATTTTTCCTGCCGTCGAGTTGCGTCCTCTTTGCTCGTAAAGCGATGTTGGACAATACCTCGGTGAGTTCGGATTAACTGTTGGACTGTTTCTATTTGTTGAGGAGAACAGTAGATAAGGGTCTGCTTGATCTCTTTGTCTTCTGCTAATGTGCTAATGAGATTCGCGAATGCCGGATATTTAGTACAAGTATTTTTTAAGATATCTTGGCGCTCACGAAGCATCTGTTCAAGCTTTAGCCGTTCTAATTTTGATCTACTCGTTTTGCTACAGAGAATTGCTATTTGCCCGCTTAATTTTGAGTATGCGTCCATATCCTCATGTGTCAGTTCAACAAAGATAGGGAAGTATTCATATGGGGTTAGGTACGTCTCGCCAGTATCCGTGTTGATTTCGTTTATGGCCCTGTGAAGATCAAAGGTGTATACAACTCTACCAAAATATTGCATGAGCTCCTGAGTCCCTAACTCGTCGAAATATCGTTCCGGCGTCGCACTTAGCCCTAGTCTGTAAGTGTACAGTGGCAGTAGTGCTTCAAGTCTTGTAATAGCACCAAGACCATGCACCTCATCTCCTACGAGTAAGATTGAGGACTTCACGTCGTGCATCAATTCGATGAATAACTCAGAAGATAGGGAGTCGTGCGTGGTAAGGATAATAAACTGCTTTTCCTTATTTAGTCTATTATCCAAAATTTTTGTCCTTAGTTTTTCTCTCCATTTCGGGTTTGCACTGCTTACATGAATAATAGGTAAACTTATGCCCATCTTATGTAAACTCTGCTCCCACTGATTAGCGAGATGAAGGAAAGGAACACTGATGATAGTAACGAGTTTCTGTTCCCTCTCTAAAAGTTGCTTGAGCGCACCAAGTGCAGTATATGTCTTTCCCGTCCCTGTTGCCATCTCAAAGATACCCCGACAACCATTCTTGAACCAAGCATCGATCGCTTCGTACTGATAGATACGGAGTCGAATTGCAACATATGTCCTTGCTGCCTCCTCAAAGGCCTGATTATTTTTACTCTGAAGCCAAGTCTTTTGTCGATCATTAGATCCATGTATACTCCTTATTTGGGATTTGGCAATGTTCTTTAGGAGCATATCGATATCAATGGGCTCTCTCTCTGCGATGGAAATAACTCGCTGTTTGACCGCTTCCGGGAAAGAAATGACTTCTGTCTTTATAGATTGGTTATTCCATAGGTCATTAAAATCTTCGATATCTTGAGCAATGAATTCATTATTATTCATTTCCCAACTAAAGAATACCTTGAATTTTTCAGAATTATAGGCCCATCCATATGCACTTTCATTATTAGATCCACTAAAGGAAAGGGTGTTGTTCTCTTTATCCGCTAGTATACCAATTTTTTGGTGAAGTATCTCGTTGCCAGTCCATCTTTCTTTAATATAGCCGATTTTTACTTCTAGATAGCCATACGCTATCAACCATCCCAGTAGCCTTACATGGTTGCGTTTAAACTCATCCTCAAGGGTAGTTAGATCACAGATCAAATTACTCTCAATGATCTCCTCTGGGCTCCGGGTTCCTCTTTCTATCTGCTCATAGTCTCCTTCTGAGAGGACAATATTTAAGATAAATTGTAGATGCCCGTGATTTCTAATGAAATCGCTAAGACCTGTTGCGGCAGTCAAAAATGAACTTGAGGAGAAATAACCTGTAATTCGCTTATAATCAATCGCCTCTTTCAGCACAGGAACATAAAAATTTTCGAGGATATTGTCTTTTTCAGAGGTATAGGAGTGTTTGAGTTCGAGATCACGAAAAGACATTTTACCCCTATTCCATATCTTGATCTTCGAGTAGTGCTTTCAGATGTGCCTGCTGAAGTTTCCTTTCGAGATTCTCCTCAAAGGATTCCATGCTATTAGACGTGTCAGAGGGTTCTGTTTTGTAATCCCTACTTGATAGTTCAATAAGTCGAGCAATCTCTGTGTAATCTCCGTATTGCATGAGGAAATCCTTAATCTTCTTAAGGCTTCGTCCATCCATATTAGTGCGATAGATTATTTTTATAAGATGGGCTGTTAAAGCCATCAATTCCCGTTTTTCTTGAGCCAACTTAGCAACTTTCTGGGGATAAGTTCCTGCATATTCCTCCAACTCTAACTGATTGAACTTCCTAAGACCAACTTTATGAAGTATTTCACAAGCGTAATCTTGGACAACAATATATGTATCCTGATATATTTCTGCGACTAATTCGTGGATATTGCCAGGGTATTTCCAGTTATCATCAAGAAGAGCTGGCGAAGCATGCCGCTCTATTTCTCTAAATACGTAACAAAGAATATACAAGTCATCAAGGTACCCAAATTCCGTATCGTCTGATATGACATCGTCTCCCAGCACACAGTAGCCTAGGGCCGAACTGATGAGAATCTTGGTGTGCCAATCTGCATATTTGTCATTCAATATATTGCACGCAAGGCTGAAGAAGGCTGGAAAATATTTCACCAAATCTTTATCTTGTCCATCATAATGGCGCATATACTCAAGAAGGTGACTATAGAGGATCTCGTGATTTGATATGGGTTGACTTAGAATTGATCTCTCATCAACATCAGTACAGTCTTTTTCTGCTTCATTAACCTCAGATGGTGCAGTTTTCCATATCAGCGAGCACTCCCTGTCATCTTCAAAGAGTGATACCTGGGTTTTTGCCCTGTTTCTCTGAATCATAGGTTGGCCATCTCTCAATAGGTAGTAATTGTGAGTGGGTTTCAGAAGCAATTTTTGTCCGTATCTTTTTCCCACGAGTACCTGTTCCAACATTAACTTTGTAATTAGGCCATGTACCTCTTGTCTCTTTATTGTAGAACCTGTGCGAGATTTATACTCACGTTCAACCCATTTGATGAGCGCGGTCTCCCCTATTTCATCAGTAGGTTGTGAAAGATGGGGATTTTGAAGTAACGTAGAGAGTAATTCCGGATCCACATCAATTATTTGACTAGAATGATCCTCCTCCATCATATCACCTGAAATCATGTAATATGCTGGTTTTAATTAGTCAGGATATTTTAACATGTCGATTTTAAATTTCAAGTTTAATTTTTAGGTTTTCCTGAACACGTCATCCAAGACCGTACAAAAGGATAAAAACCCCATAAGGAAGGCGATCCAGTGATCAGGTTCCTGCACATCACCGAGTGACAGGGTAGTGCTCTACCGTATAACTGATATCACCCTCCCTCCATTCTTTCACACATTGTATTGCATCAGTATTATTTATTCAGAGATATATTTCTCAGCATGTCCCGTTCTCGCAGTTACAGTCCGATCACCTGCCAAAATCCCGCATGCCATTTCTTCCTGATCGAAGACGGAAAAGATCTCGTGAAGAATGGGAGGAATTGCGCCGGGAATCTGCAATATTTCTGCAAGCACTGCCAGAAATACTTCGTTGAGACGAAAAACACGCCTCTCTACAACTCGCATCTTGACCGGAACGAGGTGGAAGTCATTTGCAAGCATAGCATGGAGAAAACCTCGATCCGCGGTGTTGCGCGGGTCACCGGCCATCATCAGGGAACGGTTATCCGGTATTACCGGTTGATCGGTGAGCATGCCGAAGTTTTGAGCGAACTCTTTCATCAGAGCCTTTCCCCGGGTCGGGTGGAACTGGACGAACTCTGGACCTTTGTCCCCAAAAAAACAAACACTGTGACGGACTGAAGGACCAGAATTGCGGCGATTGGTGGACCTACCTTGCTCTCAAGAGCGATACGGGATTCATCATTGCCTCTGTCGGCGGAAAACGAACCGAAGCAACCTGCACCCAGTTCCTCGATCTGGTGTTCGAAAGACTCCCGTTGCCAGAACCATCTGCCCCGATCGCCGTTGCAACCGATGGCAATGCCCAGTATCGCGATGGCTTAGCGAAGGTATACTGTGAACCCTGCATCGACTATGGTTGTGTGGTCAAGCAACGGAAGGAGAATCGCCTGGTCGGTGTCAGCCGAGAGATTATCTGGGGGAATCCGTTGCCCGAGGCAATCTCCACCTCGATTGTGGAAGGCTTCAATAACAAGATTCGCCAGAGAATCAGCCGGTTCGGGAGAAAAACGGCTTCATTTACGAAGAAGATTACGGCATATATCGGGGCACTGAATATGTTTCAGTTCATGAGCAACTTTATCGATGCAAAAAAGAGCACGACATCGGCAATGAGGGAAGGTGTTACGGATCACGTCTGGACATGGGGGGAGTTCTTAAACTACTCAATTCAGTTGTAAACTGGAGCACTACCCATTATCTTCATTGTCCCCATGTTATTGGAGTCATCCGAATACTCTCCCAATCATGATGAAGTATGCTGATATACTAACTCCTGAGGAGACAGGCACCAATTTAGGGCGCTCTTCAACGAAAAACTATGCGCGCATATGATATAAGGCACAATGGTGGCCGAATGAAGTCCGTTCTCTAAAACGCCTGTTATTCAATTAAACAGCCCAAAAAGTTAATTACAGCCGCCCTTATCTCTAAATATGGTTTCTTTTGAGGTGGATACAAAAACAAGGCAGATTAAGTTTATCATTGAAGAATCTGTCTTTGTTACACCGATAGAAAGGATCTTAAAGCTGACCCAGATGAAAATGTTTGGATGCACAATACAAAATGAAAGGAACAAGGAGTTTTACAGAATCGAATTTGATAAGAGCACTCAATCCTTAACTTTCAAGAGCAACTTTAAACACCTGGCGCAATGTACGATGCCGCTTCAACAACTCTTTCAAAATGAGGACTTTGCGTTATTCTACACTGAATATCAGAGAGTGAACCCGCCTATTGATCCACAGAATGAAAAGCGATCTAAGGAGGGTACAACTCTCGTTCGATATCGCCAAACTGCTGCAGTTAAAAGGCCTGCAAGCACGATACCCGGGAATAACAAGATACAACTGCCCTCAGATAGCGTCGACAATAAGATGGAGTCCACAAGTCCTTCGACCTCATCAAATCGCCCCAGACCTGCAGGGAATTTAGCCTTAAATGAACTCAAAATATGTCCGAGATGTAAAAATAACCTTGTTTTAACACCATATGGCACATTTAGGTGCCCTCACTGTAGCTTCCAAGAAGAAGATGACGCTCGTAATCCCATCCTGGATCCAGTGAAAGTTTCAAAAGCAGCATGGACTGCAGTTTATCGGAACAGGGGGGGTTGATCTACTCCTTTAAGAGAATAGAGTGAAACACGGAGGTGCAGATACCAGTCCGGAGCATTCTCATATGAGAATCTGTTTGAGAATAGGAGTGGACGTCGAATGTTCACCGGTCGGTGGTCAGCACGATCCTATGAGGTTTTAGTACATCTCCAAAAGAAACTAAGAAGAAATAGGCAATCTGGAAGGAGTAATAGTATACCCCGCCCGGCGGAATCGCTCATCAAGCAACCGCTTACAGTCCCGACACCGTCCCCTCACCCCTCGCCCAGCACCCGCACGATCACCGCCACCACCCCGCCGACGACCCCCCCGGCCCCGTCAACGAAGGCAATGACAACCGGTGGACTCATGGCGAGTGGGACGATAACTGCTGTCTTCCTGTCAAAAACCTCAGAGCGCGTCTCTCGATTGAGTTATTCTCCGATAGGGACAGTAGATTCTCCGATTTCATCAGTAACTCCTTCTCATGCTCCACTGTAGTTTCGGTCATCAGTCGGCCTCTGTCACTTGGATTATCCGGCCAACCACAGGACGACCAAACCAGCCATGCTCCAGGAAGTATCTGGAAACCTATTTTCAGAGGATCTGACTGAATTACATTAGCCGATGACTTGTGTTCCTGACACTCATAGAATGAGAGCTTTTACGTGATCAGTTGTTCTTTTGAGCACCGCTCGATTCCCGGGCAGATCTGCGGGCTCCTGTGTCTAGGTGAGTTCGGTAAAAGTTGTCTATTCCTACAATTGTAACGCTGCATGTTCTCACAAAAGGTCATGGCTTGAGAGCGATCGAAGGGGTGTTATAATATTTGGTCGATCTCAATACGTTTGCCTACCAGTCGGAGATCGAAGTTTGGTTTTTGTTCTTCCCTTTTATTGTTGTTGGCTGTTCTACTGCTGCAACAAACCGGTCCAGTTCATCCTCGTTTTCTGCATCGATAGGGGTCGCTTTAAATTCGTTGATCAGTCTTGCATAACCCCCCTGTTGTTCAACAGTAACTTTATCCTGCGGAAAACGGACTACCCTTAAATCTCGGGCCTGCTTGGTGGCAAAGGTGGCTGTATGCATTGTCCCCCCCTCTTTTCCGGTTTCTACCACGATCACCGCTTTGGAAATCCCGCTCTGAAGGCGATCGCGCTCCACAAATTGATATTTGGCTGCTTTCACCCCTGGTTCGTATTCGCTCAGCAGGCACCCCTTAGAATTAATAATGTCCTGTGCTAAGTTTGCATTGGTGTGAGGGTAGATTGAATCAAGCCCGTTAGCCAGGATCGCGAGGGTATGCCCGCCGGCGTCAAGGCATCCCCGATGAGCGGCTGTATCGCACCCTTTTGCAAGTCCTCCGACAACGACAATCCCTTTTTGACCGAGTCGATACCCAAAGCGGTGGGAGATATCTCTGCCATACTCAGTAGGATTCCGGGTACCGATGACAGCGATTGAATTTATTGTTTTAAGGAGACTGGTGTCCCCCCTGGCATATAGTACAATTGGAGGATGCGGAATCTGTTTGAGTGAAACAGGGAATAGATCTGAAAACCAGTCGAGGATTTGAATCTCGTGTTCTTCGGATCTTCTAAGAATCTCTTGAGCACCGGTGTTACCTGCATCAAGTGTAAAGTTTCGTGGTACTTTAGACGCCTTTTTTTCAAACTTCGCAGTCCTTTCAATAGGTATGATTTCACTCAATTCTTCCAGGTTTGAAGGAAACGGTATATTACGTGACTCATCCAGGAGAGTCCTCAAGAGTGTCTCTATCGCCCCCTTCCTAATCTCTTTAGTCTTTAAGAGTGAGAGAATCGCTTCAGTGTGCCAGTTGTCGTTCAAGAGCTCGCTCATCCTATAACTCTCCCGATCAGTTATCACGGTATGTTTTTCCAAGGGCAAAGCAGACAACATCTGCTGCGTGCGCTTTCAGAAGGGTATCTCTCCCTGCCCGCAACGACGTCCCGGTCGTGGTGACATCATCCAGGAGGAGTACGATCCGATTCCGGATTATATTTGGGGCATTTACTCGCAGTGATTCTATCTCCTTCTGGTAGTCCCGAAGTCCACCGAGATGTTTTGCTGGAAGTTCTTGAATGCGCTCAAGCACGCCAGTCCCATCTATTATTGGAGGTAATGACAGATTTCTTGCTATATCTCGCAATCCAGACGAATTGAAACCACGACATGAATTTGGCATCACGCATATGACAAACGTGTTGTCGGTATGTAGTAAAGTACGCATTACGTTTGTATATTTCTTGATAACTTCCTGTTTGTCTGAGGTTGAATTATACTGGTCCTTGAGTCTCAATATATCCTTCGAAAGTGGATCATTGTGCTCCCTGTGATGCTGTGGACAGTAAGTACCAAGGCAAAAGAAGGGAATTTCACCAACAGTTCCCTCGGGATCGGGATTTATCAGAACAAATTCTGGTGCAGAAAGTCTTTTTGGGGGTGCCTCTTCGACCCTGTGTTTTATGTGTTGGTTTATTGAGGTGCCGTTATTTCCGCTATTTGACCTGCTCTCGCCAGTATCAGACGAGTTGATTGCATCGTAGAGGCTTCTGGCGGTGACAGTAAATTTGCTGACGTTGGTATCGAACAGTACACTTTGTTTGTGGGATATACATGTAGCAGAACCAACTATTCCTTTTCCTTGAAGCCATACATCGACAGGTCTTTCACCAGAGACGAGGAGTTCTTCTATCAACCGAGTTGAGATTATGTAACTGGAGCCGTTATACTTGATCTCCAGAATATCGTTGTAAGTCCGTCGCCTTTCGATAGTTAAGCCTTGGAAAAATCTCATTTTTGAAATCGTATCCTCTCCTGCTTGCTAGGTCTTATCCATACAATATCTGCCCTGTCTGAAATGCCTGGTTTATATCTGTTACGAATGTTTACATGCCTGTGATTTTGCTTCAATTTCCCGATCGAGAGCCGCCTGAAATCCCGAAGTTAATTCGTTTACGTCAGCAGAGCCTGCAGTAGTTCGGCATCCAATACATCTAGTATCCGTCGAAGACGCGCCTCTCGCGCGGGTACAGGGGGTACTGGTGACATGATGAAAAAAGTGAGAACGGCTCTGAATGGGGAAGAGCCGCTGGAAACCTGAATCTAATCGTCTTAAGCGTTTCCACGCCTGTAACTTCGTATCATGTTTGTTGAGTTTTTACCTGATTGACAGCAGATCCGGGTATTTCTTCCCGATCGAATCCACATTGTGCAGGAGTCGGGACTGACCCCTCTAATGGAACCTCTCGAACAATCCTGCCCCAATATCTTCAACTTCACCCTCCCTCTCAAAACCCAAATCGGCGCCTTTAAGCCTCCCCACAAGAATAACAACCTCTACCGAAGGCGCTTAGATGGTCAGGTTCCTACATACAGCCGATTGGCAGATCGGCATGAAAGCTGCTCATGCCGGTGAAAAAGCAAAGAAAGTCAGGCAAAAGAGATTCGAGACGGCCGGCCGCGTCGTCGAACTCGCGAAGCAAAAGGATGTCGATTTCGTGCTCCTCGCCGGCGACACGTTTGAGGATCACAGCGTGGACAACGCCGCCGTGAAGCGGACGGTCGATATCCTTAACCGGCTCGACCCAATCCCGGTCTACGTCCTGCCGGGCAACCACGACCCCATGGTGCCGGGGGGCGTCTGGGACCGGGATGCCTGGGAACGGATCGGCTCCCACGTCACCCTGCTTCGCGAGCCGCAGGAGTACCGCTTCGACGACGGCGTCGCCCTCTATGCGTGCCCGCTCGCCCAGAAGCAGAGCAGCCTTGATCCGACAGCATGGATCCCGGACCGAGAGGACGACGACCGGATCCGCATCGGCGTCGCGCATGGGTCCCTCAACATCCTGCCGGGCACCGTGAACTTCCCTATAGCCAGCGATCGCCCTGAACGGAGCGGGCTTGACTACCTCGCGCTCGGCGACTGGCACGGCCACCGGATCTTCGGGCGTGCAGTATACCCGGGCACGATGGAACCCACCAATTTCAGCGAACAGGGCTCCGGGAACGTGCTCGTCGTCGAGATCGACGGAGCCGGCGCCGAACCCCGGATTGAGGCCTGCAGTGTCAACTCCCTGACCTGGAAAGCACTCGACCCGGTGATCAGCACGGTCGATGACATCGAGGCACTCGATGCCGCCATTCAGTCCCTCGGTAGTCCGGAATCGCTCCTCCTCAGGGTCTCCCCAGATCTCAGCGGGTGCACTGACGGCAGAGCCCTGGAACGCCTTGAGACGCTCCAGGGGGAGCTCGGGGAGCGTGCCTTCTTCCTGGAGTGGACCGACCCCGTTCGCCAGCCCGTCATCGGCGAAGGGTCGGACCAGATCCCGGACGGGACCCTCAGCCAGGTGGACGAGACCCTTGCCACCATCCTTGACGGCCGCATCCCGGGAGGACCCGGGCACCAGTTCGCAGACCGCGACCCGGAGGTTGTCCAGGCTGCGCGGATGCTCCTGCATCGCCTTGCCGGGGGGCGGTCGGCGTGATCATCGAAGAGATCACGATCAGGAACTGGCGCAGTTACCGCGAGCCGCACACGTTCCGGTTCGATGATGGGTTCAACCTTCTCCTCGGCCGCAACGAGGCCGGAAAATCGACCCTGTTTGAGGCATTCACCCGGGTTCTCTTTGACCGGCACACATCACGAACCGAAGAGATCCGGCAGATCCAGCCGCTGGGAAGCACGCTCGGGCCGGAGGCGACGATCGTCTTCCGGGAGAATGAGAGCAAATACAAAGTCCGGAAGCAGTTCCTTCAAACCCCCACTGCAGAATTCTTCACCTGGCGGGATGACCGCTGGGAGCGCGAGCACGAAGGGGATGCGGCAGATAATGCAGCACGGGACGTACTACGGGGAGAAACTCCCGGGCGGGCGGCAAAACCAGAACACCGGGGACTCAGTCAGGCGCTCTGGTATCTCCAGGGTGACTCTTCTCTTCCGAAAGACGCGTGGGCGGAAGGCGTAAAAGAGGGGCTATCAGGCTTTGTCTCCCTGGTTGCGAGATCGCCCGACGAAGACCGGATTCTCAAGGAAATTGAAGCTGAATATGGATCGTTCTGCACTCCAAAGGGCAAGATAAAGACAGGAAGCCAGCCGGATCAACTCCAGAAGGTGATCCCGGGGATCGAAGCAGAACTGCAGATTCTCTATGAGCGTGACCGAGGTGTGGAAGGGCACCGCCTGGAACTGGAAGGTTTCGCCGAACAGCAGCGGCTGAAAGCCGAAGCGCTCAAAACCGCCCGCGCAGAGGTTGAGGACCTCAAGCAAAAGATCTCCGAGGGGGCCGCTCTGGAGGCGGAGAAGAGGCAGAAAGAAGAGACTGTTCGACAGGCTGAAGCGGCCTGGAAGAAGATCGCGGACGATCGTACGGCGATAGAACGCCGCTTCACACAGATCGACGAGATAAATACGCGTCTTGCAGGGACACAGCGTGAGGCCGAAGAACTTCAGGCCGAATCACGCATGGAGCAGATAGCAGCTGAGAAGTATCACGCATCCTGGAAAGATGCCCATGCCCCCCGGTTACAACAGGTGGAGAAGGAACTTGATATCCTCCAGGCGATAGAGCGAACCCGGCGGCTCGAAGAGCAGATGGCGGGTGTTCAGGAGCAGATCGAGCGTATCCAGACCACCGAAAAAGACCTGTGGGAGCAAAAACAGGTCCTCTCCACAACACCCCTCCCCTCAAAGAAGGATCTGGAGAAGTATCAGGAGCAACAACTGGAACTGGCCACTCTTCTCGGCCAGATTGAGCAGGCTGCCATCCGTATCGGGTTCGATCTGCAGATCGAAAATCTATCGATAACAGCAGACCCGGATGCAGAATACCTCGCCGAGGAGAGTGAGTATCTTGTTCTCGGCCCGACCACATTCACAGTCGGTGACCTTGGAACAATTCATCTGCGGGGCGGTGGATCTTCGCTTGAAGAACTGCAGACAAACTTACAATCTCTATCTGCTGAACGTGATTCGCTCTTCGAACGCTTTGGGGTGACAGATGAGCAGGAACTTTATGGCCTCCAGCAGCGCCGCCAGGAGTTTGAGCAGGAGATCAAGCGGCTCAAGAAGACGCATAAAGAACTCACTTCCGAAAAAGGGCTTGAGCAGCACAGAGAAGACATTACCCTGATTCAGCAGAAAATTACTAAGGAGAAAAGCAAGATCGGTGCTGCCCCTTCCGAATGGCAGCAACTCTCAGATGATGATATTCAAGATATGTCTGAAGGTCTCACCGCGGAGAAAAAAGGTCTCAATCGAAAGATTGAGCATGAACAGCAGGGGGAGAAAGAGGCTCGCGACGCTCATGAGAAGGCGCTCGATAAAGCGCAGAAAGCATCCACTCGCCTGGTCGAACTTCGAACACAGGTGAAAGGATTCGAGCAGCAGAATGCCGATCTATTGAGGTCGTACGGCACCTACGAGCGCCTGCAGGAGACGCTTGCGAACGAGCTCGTAGCACTTGAGCAGGCACGTGAGGGTCTTGCAGCCATCCTTGTTGAGTATAAGATCCGGGTCGAAGAGCCGAAGGCGCAGTATGCGGATGCTCTGACTGTTGTCCAGGATCTTGGAACGCAGATGCAGTCCGTTGAGAAGGAGATCGTGGATAGAAAAGCCCGGATCGAGGAGGCTGTTTCCGAGGGCTTCTACTCCAGGATCGGGGACCTGGAAGCATCGCTCGAGGCCACGAAGCGCAACCTCGATCGGGTCACCCGGCAGGCCGAAGCCGCGAAACTTCTGTATGAGTTGATGCAGGCATTCAAGAAAGAGCAGTCCACGGCGCTTTCCGGCCCGGTGGCCAACCTGGTGAACCGCTGGCTCACACAGCTCACCGATGGATCATACGATTCGGTCGGGATGAATGAGAATATCTTCCCGGTAGGGGTTTCAAACCCGCGGTATGACGAGGCGTTGCCCCTGGAGTGTTTGAGTTACGGAACCCACGAACAGGTTATCGTCCTCCTGCGTCTTGCTATGGGTGTCCTCTTGAGCAAAGACGAGCGCAACCTCATCGTCATCGATGACCGGCTGGTGAACGCCGACCCGATCCGGATGCGGCGCCTCTGCCGGATCCTTGAGGAGGTTGCGAACCATTGCCAGGTCGTCGTCGCTACCTGCAACGACACGCCGTATGCCGGCGTCCCGGGGAAGGTGATTCCGGTGCCGGGGGATGGGAGGCTGGAGTAAAAAAGGTGATTTGACCGGGATTCTTCCCCGTAACGGGAGGAATGCAGTAAAATAGGCCGCCAGTATGGGTGGGATAACCGATACATTTTCTCAAATCCCTTGTAACCGGGAAAATTCGAAAAATATAAGTTTATCTGCACAAATCCCCTCCTCATGGGCTTTCTCGACAAATTATCAAAGACGCTCGACCTCTGGCTGCCGGGTGGGGAAGAGGAAGACGTCAATTATCAAAAAGGAACGGGCTTCGAGGCATACGTCGCAGGCCTTTTCACCCGGAGATCCGACTACTTCGCCATCAGCGACTGGACGCGAGACAACCACGACAAGAGTAAGGGCATCTACGTAGAGTCCAACACCAACCCGGATCTCGTTATCCGCTATATACCGACAAACGAGAAATTTGCCGTCGAATGCAAATATCGCTCCGGATTTTACAGGAGCCAGAAGATCAATGGCCCCGTCGTGAAATGGGCAGCCCCTGACCAGATCAAGAGATACAATGCCTACTCCTGGTCGAACCGTATCCCTGTTTTTGTGGTGGTCGGTGTCGGGGGCAGCCCGAATAATCCGGCAACGATGTTCTGTATCCCTCTCAAAGATGCGAAATATCCCGAGATCTTCCCGAGCGTCTTTGATAATACGAGCGGGATCCCGGCAAGACCTTCTTCTGGCGGGACGGGATGTTGAAGTAACCCCGCCGCCCACGACCGACTGGTGCATGCACCCTACGGGCTCACAGAGGAGGAGATCGCAATCGTGGAGGGGGCGGCCTGACGTTCCGGATCGGTTGAATCCGCCAGGGGGTTTTATCTCGTGATGAAAGGGGGATTCCTCCCCGGGCAGAGCGGGACGCCGCCGCACCCTCAGCCGGAAACCGTCCCGGCCATATCCCGGAGGTGCTGCATAATTCGGTCTTTGTTCCCCGGCAGGTTTGAGAACTGCTTATCGCAGACATCGCTGAACTTCGCGAGGGCCTTGCGGTTGACCTCCTCCTGATCCTCGAATATGCCGACCGAGACGAAGGGCTGCCCCCACTTCTCGAACTGCAGTATGTTTATCGTCGCGTCACGGACCCGGTCGTCGTTCGCGAGTGCAAAGATGTAGATCGGCCTCTGCATGCTGTTGATCCTGCAGTCAACGGTGTATTTCCCTTCTGGATCGTGCTCGGGATCGTGCCAGTCAAACTCCCTGCGCCCCTCAGGGACAGCCTCCTCGATGAGCGCACGGAGATCCTCCAGGAACGTGGAGTAAACGCGCGATCTCGACAGATACGTAAGATCCGATATCCGGATCAGCGCCTGGATGAAACTCCAGAGGGCATCCCCAAACCGGTCGCCCGTGATGCGGATAGCGAGCTCGCCCCGGTTGTTCTCCAGCCCGAACCGGGACAGTACACTCGCGATCACCTTCTGGCGGGTTCCCCGCTCTAACTCCCTTGCGTCGACCGAGTAGGTCAGGTGCATGAGGGTATGCCCCTCATCCGTCAGCGTCCAGGCGCCGTCCTCATCCTTCAGGACGATCGCGAGGTTATCCCCATCGTCAAAGACAAACGGTGTGAAGACCCGGTACCGGTTGATACCCTCCGGGCGGAGATGGATCTGGCTGCAGACCTTCCTCCGAAACTCCTCTTCGATTGCCTCGATTGCCATTGGTTATATCCCCCAGTCGGTAAGATCCTTCGTGGTTACCGCTGAACCCTCAAACCCGCAGTCGTTGAACATGCTCTTCAGCGCGCCGTGGTGATCCGAGTACCGGTCTGTCGGAACCGCATACCCATCCTCGTTCCAGCCCGCGGTCTGGTAGCGCTCTGTTGCAGTATGGATGTGGAAATCATAAAACTTCTCCTGCTCAAGCCTGTTCGTGTGTTCGTGACTTTTCCCGTTATATCGGCGTAGCCGGAACACCTGGTTTGTGTTTGGAATGATATAGCCGAGGATCACGGAGAAGTCCAGCGAATTGAATAGACTTTGCCGAAATATTAACCTGAACCGGGATTGATTCGCACCCTCTATACCGATCTCGTACTCCTTATGGCCGCCCTTCTCTTTAGGGCGAAATCTCCTGGAGAAATCTCCCGGCAGCGGTTTGGCCTCTCTGAGTAACGCATCGATCTCATCATCAGTGAGCCGCAAATTCATTTAAGTAGCCTCCACCGGAGTACTATTTCATTTCAATGATTCTACGGTCGCCGGGGAGAAAGATAACTATTTCCATAACCACGGGTGTGAGAACCGTCCTCCGCGTATGGAGAGTGGCTCGATTCCCTCGGGCTTAATGAGCGGCAGATTGCTGCCGTACACTACCTGAAGAGAGAGGGTTCTATCTCAAACCAGGTGTACCAACAACTCAATAATGCGAAGAAGGCGACCGCAACGCGAGATCTTAAGGTGATGGTTCAAACTGGCATTCTCCGCAAAGAAGGAACGACCGGACCGGGCGTGCGTTATTCCCTGACATACGTGAAGAAGGATGTGTAGCAAGGGATCAACGTAGGCCCAGAATGGGATCATAATGGGATCAAAATGCCCGTTCCAACCCTTTTTAACCGGATCTAAATCCTTGGATCTCCACAATCTCCAATATCTGCCATTTTTTAATGGGATCATCCCCCTCCCAGCCACCCGCAGATCATCGCCACCACTCCGTCGGCCCCGGCGCTGATCGTGGATGTCCCCGTTAAGATGTAGGGCAGGTAAGTCATTCCCTGCACACAGGTAGACAGATTGTAGATCGAATTGACAATTTGTCCACAGGGGTGCGTCCCTTCTGGCTCAAAAGAGTTGTTACTCAGTCTCATCAACTGGCGTTCGGGATTGGATAATGTTTTGCTTCACTTGCTGCGAGTTGATCGATTCGATCGCTCTCCGGGCATTATTCCTCCCGTCTGGTACCGCCCACCACGGAATATTTTATTTCAGGTCCCCAGTAGTCTCATTGTTTTGTGTTACCCCGTTCCTCTTCTTCGACCGGGGCGGCCTCCTTTAGCATCCGGTCGAAATCACTCTCAAAAAGTCTGTCCTGAACAACCCGGTACTTCTCAAATTCACTCTCTGCGAACTCCTTTGCCATCTCTTTTGTGACCTTTCCACGGTCTTCGAGCAGTTTGCGATCATCGAACTCAAGGAACCGGTCAAGGCGTTTTGCCCAATCCTCCATAGTCATCGGGATCTCTCTTCTGGCACGCTCTTCAGCAAGGTCAAGCCAGGCGTTGACGATTCTTCCGAGCGATTCAAGTTCTGTTGCGTTCAGATAGTTTTTCGCAACCGATACGTCGGTTCTGAGTATCTTCCCGTCAGGGGCTTTTTCCCAGGTGCTAAGGCCCATATGCTTCTTTCTGCTGTCGGCACGCGCCATTATCAGTTCAGCCGCAGTATTCCCATGTATCGCAAAATGTAATTTGTTCTGAACGTTTGCGAAAAACTCGCGTGTTGTTGGTGCATTCCTGTTGTAGTCGAGGCTTGTAGCGTATATGTCCGTGATCTTCTGGTAGAATCGTCTCTCACTCAGCCGTATCTCCCGAATTTCTGCCAGTAAACGCTCGAAGTAGTCTTCCCCAAGGAACGTACCGTTCTCCATCCGCTTTTTGTCAAGTACATATCCTTTAATGGCAAATTCTCTTAACACCTGAGTCGCCCACTGGCGGAACTGGGTGGCTCTTCGGGAATTGACGCGGTATCCAACCGAGATTATGGCATCAAGGTTGTAGTAGTCAAGAGTCCGTGAAACTTCACGATCACCCTCGGTTTGAACTGTTAGATATTTTCTAATAGTTGCATCACGGGTCAATTCGCCGCTTTCGTAGATGTTTTTCAGGTGCACGTTTATTGTCGGAACAGTCACATCGAAGAGCGCCGCCATCATCTTCTGGCTTAACCAGATGGTTTCGTCCTCGTACCTGACCTCGATTGAGTCTTCACCAGCTGCCGAGGTAAATAGCAAAAATTCAACCGTGCTGTTCCGTATCAGTTTCTTCTCATCTCCGCTCATAGTTCCACCCCTGTTCGTACGATATTGTGGAGACCCTGCCGAACGCCGGGCTTTCTCTTCTGTGATCCCCGGATCTTCTATGGCGGTTCATGATGCACTCCTTGTTCATATCTGTCAGGATGGCAGAAACGCCTTCTCCTAACGGCCCGGCCGCCACCTGAGGGGGGATGGCTATTCGAAGCCGGGACGATCTGCTCAAAGTCGAGCTCCGAACATCTGGATACACTACTTGACACTCTTCCCGGGCTAAAACCCGGGAGATTCCGGGTTCGTTGACCGGGACGTGCACCGCCGGGGTCGGCGGTGGAGCGGTCCCGATCTCCGCAAGCGTGGATTCGGGTGTGCCCCACCCGGCTCTACAGGCATATTGGGCTCTCCTGGGCATAAAGAATAGCCGTGCGGGGTGAAAGTGACGGATCTGGGGGTGCAATTCATCCCCGGCCTTCAGGCCGGGGTCTTCACTCGAGCATGGTTCAGGCCTCCACTCCGGCCCGCTTGAGGATGAGGTGGTAATCCTCCTCCGGGATCTCGCGCATGGCTATGCGGAGGTGACCGCTCCACATCGTTTTGTTCGTGATGAATTTGAGATCCCCGATCAGCGGCTTGAATTCGAGGGGTTCGGGGAAGACCGCGACCGGCCGGACCTTCATCCGGAAGGGGAAGACCTC
>ENA-UOOH01001101-UOOH01001101.1-fermentation-metagenome-genome-assembly--contig:-NODE-1101-length-27475-cov-13.990518_pt1 | contig 27475 bp, 20 predicted proteins | sample MGYA00245778_ERZ724025 | MGnify/ENA primary metagenome ERZ724025 (study PRJEB28704, sample SAMN03018313) | fermentation metagenome | biome: anthropogenic terrestrial biome; feature: soil... | reverse complement strand
TCAAAGAAACTAAGAAGCTTTTCAATAATACCTTGTTTTTTTATGGCTCTGTTTCCATCGCCAAATCTTGATACAGGAGGCATTAACCTGTCTACTGATGTGCCTGTAGTTTTCATGACTCCATCTCTGAAGGCATTGTCTATAAATTTTCTTGTTTCCTCTTCTTTCAACTTTTCTTCTTGGATAAGTCTATTTATATCTGATTCCTTATTTTTACTCAAAAATTCTTTCCATTCATCATCTACCTTAGTAGAGATATTAATTTGTTCAATAAAATTCTCTATAAGCTCCTTCTTGCTTCTAAGCTCTATAGAAGAATTTATAGCCTTATCTATAGTTGTTAAAATAGTTTTATCCTTACAATTTGAATCCTTATATTTAGCTACCAGCATAAGTATATAATCTATATTGACCTCTATTTGGCGAATTAGCTCTATTTCAAAGATAATATCATCATTAATACTTTCCTTGTCGCCATCCTCGTTTTTAAAATCTTGATAAAGGTCTATATATACACTTTGATAATCTTGTAAATCCCGTTCTTCCAAGAGGGTGTCTTCTTCAAACTCATCAAAGGATGTTAAGATATTTCTCAGTCTTAGGATTTTCCCAAAAAGTCTTATAAATACTTTTTGTTTTCCCTCTCCAATTATTGCCTCACCTAAGGGGTAAGCTCCCTTTAATTCACTTATTAATTCTTTATAACCCGGAGTACGTACACCATTTTCATGGTAACCATTATAGTATTCATCATAGGTTTTTAGAAGGACAATACCACCTGCATCTTTATTGCCAAATAAAGCAATGGCCTTATCTGTTTCTTCCTTTAAGTCTCTGAAACAAACAATATTACCAAAGGTTTTAACCCTGTTTAATATCCTGTTAGTTCTAGAAAAAGCTTGAATCAGCCCATGTTGTCTTAAGTTTTTATCTACCCATAAGGTATTTAAAGTAGTAGCATCAAAGCCAGTTAAAAACATATTTACGACTATTAAAATATCTATCTCTCTATTTTTCACCCTTAAAGATAAGTCCTTATAATAATTTTGAAATCTATCGGATGAAGTGTCAAAGTTTGTGTTAAACATCTTATTGTAGTCTGAAATTGCATAGTCTAAAAAGTCTTTAGAGCTTTGGTCTAAATCTTCCATATTTAAATCTTCATCAGGCAAGATTCCATCAATTTCTTCTTCGTTAGGTGAAAAGGAAAAGATAGTAGCAATTTTCAAGTTTGATCCTTTTTCAATAATTTGCTTTTGAAACTCTTTATAATACTTAATTGCCATAGGAATAGAGGCTACAGCAAATATAGAATTAAAGCCTGCAACTTTTCTTCTTTCTCTTTTTTCCACTCTTTCCTTACTTCCTTTTATTTCTTCTTCCCATTTTGCCGTAAAGGAATAATAACTTTGTCTTTTGGTTTTCTGGTCAAAATGTTCTAAAATATAGGCTACAATATTATATATTCTCTCTGGTGCAGCTAGTGCCTTTTCCTTATCTATAGCGTAAACCTTTTCATCATGTATATAATCCGGTTTTTTTATTGTATCTATAAAATCAATTCTAAAGGGTAAAACATTGCCATCATTAATTGCATCTACTATGGTATAGGTATGTAGCTTATCTCCAAATACCTGGTCTGTTGTCCGAAAGACAGGATTTCCACCTGCTGGAGCATTAGCTGCAAATATAGGAGTACCTGTGAAGCCAAAAATATGGTAGTTCCTAAAGTTTTTGATTATGGTTTTATGCATTTGGCCAAATTGGGACCGGTGGCATTCATCAAAAATTAAAACAATATGTTTTTTATAAATATCATGTTTTTTGTTTTTCTTAATAAAAACATCTAGCTTTTGAATGGTGGTTACAATTATCTTATATTCATGGTAGCCACCTCGCTCATTTCTATCTTCTAACTGTCTTTGAAGAACTCTAGTTGAGCTATTGCCATTGGCAGCTCCTTTTTCAAATCTATCGTATTCTTTCATGGTCTGATAGTCTAAATCTTTTCTATCAACTACAAAAATGACCTTATCAATAGATGGTATTTTACTTGCAAGTATTGCAGCCTTAAAACTAGTTAGAGTCTTTCCACTGCCTGTTGTATGCCAAATATAGCCACCTGCTTCTCTTGTACCTGTATTTTTATAATTACTAGCTATGGTAATCCTATTTAAAATTCTTTCTGTAGCTGCTATTTGATAAGGTCTCATTACAAGGAGTAGGTCTTCACCGGTAAATATACAATACTTAGTTAGGATATTAAGTATTGTATGCTTGGCAAAAAAGGTCTTTGTAAAATCCACTAAATCGGGAATGATTTTATTGTTAGCATCAGCCCAAAAACTGGTGAATTCAAAGCTATTAGAAGTCTTTTTACTCCTTCTCCTTGCAGATGCCTTTTGCTCCTCAAGATGAGCATCCCTTGTAGTATTACTATAATATTTAGTATGACTACCATTAGAAATAACAAAAAGCTGGGCATATTCAAAAAGTCCATGACTTGCCCAAAAGCTATCTCTCTGATAGCGATTGATCTGATTAAAGGCTTCCCTAATGGCTATGCCTCGTCTTTTAAGCTCTATATGAATAAGTGGTAAACCATTGACTAAAATAGTCACATCGTAACGGGAGGCATGATGACCACCATCTTCCTCATATTGATTAAGAACTTGCAGCCTATTATTGTGGATATTGTTTTTATCTATTAGATAGATATTCTTAGAAGTCCCATCATCAAGCCTTAGGACTTGAACATGATCTTCCTGAATCTTTCTTGTCTTTTCAACTATACCTTCATTAGCATTGGCAACAGATTCATTGAAAAATCTTTTCCACTCATTGTCGGTAAAGGTAAAGTTATTAAGCTTTTCTAATTGACATCTTAGATTGTCTATAAAAGAGCCTTCATTTGATACTTTAAAATACTCATAACCTTGAGATACGAGTTGTTTAATAAATGCTTTTTCAAGAGCCTCTTCACTTTGATATTTCTGCCCTTTAACCCTATACTCCGGTGTGTATTCAGCTACAACAGTTGCCTCGTCTGTACTGGCTACAATATTATAATTAGTCATACTAAGCCCCCTCATCTAATTCTTTAAAAGATAGAAGCTTTTCTCTATAGTATTCGTACTGCTTCTGCCTTGCCTCTATTTCAGCAGGTAAACCTATGGAAATATCATTAACAAGGGCATCGAATTTGTCTAGGATGGAGACTATGCGTTCTTGTTCGGCTAAAGGAGGGATAGGGATTTGTATTTTTTCTACTACACTACGAGATAAACGAGGTATACTAGCTTTTCTTACCCTTGAACGAATATAATATTGTTTATTTAGTAAAACATAGTATAAAAAGCGGCTCAATAAATAGTCATGGCATCCAAAGCAAAAACAATCATCAGCTGCCCAAAAATTCCCATAACTATATCCTATCTCTCCTGCCGCTCCTGCGCTAATTAGGAATGTTGTGTCGGCATCAAAATTACTTTTACTATAATACCCTAATGGTGTTAAGCTATTTTGATAAACGGGAAATAGACCTGTATCATTGAGCTGACTCCTAACAACACGAACTCCACGACTAATATTTGCACATTCTTTAAGTTCTATTAACTTCACCTCATCTCCAAAGGTCAACAACTCATCTCTATAAAATTCATATTGTTTTTTCCTAGCTGTAAGCTCTGCTGTAAGCTCTGCTGTAAGCTCTGTGAAATTGTCCAAAATATGGACAATTTCTTCTTGGATTGGGAGAGGTGGAAGTGGGATAGTTATACTTTCCCATTTTGTTTTTGTCAATCCATATCTTGTAATACCCTCAGCATGTCTATTTATTTGTGTTTGTACATAATTGGATTCAAAAATATAACCTATATATTTAGAAGTAATAAAATTATATTCTTTCAATCTTATTCGCATTATATGATAACTATAAACAACATTTTCTAAGTCTTCAGTTATTACAGCCGCATTACCTATATCATTTAGAACCTCAGATGATGGAGTTATAAATACATCTCCTTTTAATACATTGCATTGTGATATTTTATTTTCACTAGCTGTTACTTCCATAAAGTCTAAGGAGCCATCTATGTAATTGTTTCTATAGACATCCATGTAATTTAATAGTTTTATGGGTTGTTCGTTTGCATTGATTTTTTTATCAACACCAGCACCACTAACAACTGCAATTTCTTTTATAGATTTATACTCCACCCCATCTGGGCAAAGTTCTTCTATTAATTTATCAAGCTTACTCATCTGTTCCACCACCTTTACTAAGCAATCTCTTTACTTCTTTATCAAAATCTGATTCTATTTTTTGAGTCTTATTAAAGACCTCATATTCTGCAATAGCTTTATTGTCCGCTTGTTTTTTTGAGATACTTCCCTTATGTGTCAGGATTTTAAATCTCCTAAACTCTAAAAACTCATTTATACTTTGAGCAAAATCATCCATAGTAAATACATGTTCTTCTTCTATTAAGTCTTCAACGTAATCAAAATAGCCTGTAATAGCCCTTTCTAATCGCCTAATTTCTTTTTCTTCAAGATAGTTTTTAGCTATGGTAACATCAGATTTTAATATTCGACCATTAGGTGCATTTTTCCATGTGGTTAGTCCCATCTTTTCTTTTTTTGAATTAGCTTTTGAACTTATTATTTCTGCTGCTGTTTGTCCTGTAATAGCATAGTGAAATTTGTTTTGCACCATAGCATAAAAATCTCTGGTAGTTGGTGAATTTTTATCATAATCAATGCTACATTCAGCAAATATATCAGTTATTTGTTGCCATATGCGACGTTCGCTGGTCCTAATCGAGCGAACACGCTCTAATAATTCTCTAAAATAATCTTTGCCAAAGGCTGTTTTGCCTTGCTTTAAACGCTCATCATCTAATACAAAGCCTTTAGTCATGTATTCCTTAATTACTTTAGTTGCCCAAATACGAAATTGTGTAGCTTTATATGAACTTACTCTATATCCGACTGAAATAATAGCATCAAGATTATAAAAATTCGTCTCTCTCTTTTGTGTTTTGTCGGGAATTGCACCGTGTCGAGTGGTTATTTCCATTTTGGAAATAACCGCTTCTTCAGAAAGTTCGCCTTCTTCAAAAATATTTTTTAGGTGTTTACTGATTGCCGGTGTCTGGACACCAAATAATTCTGCCATTGATTTTTGTGTAAGCCAAATGGTATCATCCTTAATTAAAGCATTAACAGAAATATCTTTTTCCGGTGTACTATACATTAAGAATTGTAATTCTTTTTCCATTATTCCACCCCGATTTCGGCTACAATGTCATCTATTGCTTTTCGAAGTTCCTCTTGTTTTTTTACTATCTCTGCTATATCTTTGTTGAGAACTTTGATATCAATTTTTTCCCTTGTATCTTCTATTTCTACATAAGTTGATACAGAAAGATTGTAATCTTCTTTAGCTATGTCACCGTTTGGAATTAGCTTAGAGAAGTATTCTATCTCCTCCTTGCTCTCATATACCTCTACTATATTTTTTATATTTTCTTCAGTCAATTTATTGTTGTTAGTTATCTTTATAAACTCCTTAGAAGCATAAATAAAGAAGGTAGAATTCTCTGATTTTGACTTTTTTAAGACCATTATACAGGTGGCAATTGAAGTTCCGAAAAATAAATTTTCCGGTAACTGGATAATGGCATCTATATAGTTATTGTCAATTAGATATTGCCTTAGTTTCTTTTCAGCTCCTCCTCTATACATGACTCCCGGGAAGCATACGATAGAGGCTGTCCCATTAGTAGCTAGCCATGCAAGACTATGCATAATAAATGCTAAATCAGCCTTAGATTTGGGAGCTAATACTCCTGCCGGTGAGAATCTCGGGTCATTTATAAGTATTGGGTTTGCATCCCCGTCCCATCTGATTGAATAAGGGGGATTAGAGACAATCACCTCAAAGGGTTCATCATCCCAGTGTTCTGGGTCTGTCAGGGTATCTCCATGGGCAATATCAAACATATCGAAGCCTACATCGTGCAGAAACATATTTATCCTACATAAATTGTAGGTTGTAATATTGATTTCTTGTCCAAAAAAACCTTGCCTAACATTATCTTTCCCTAATATTTTAGCTGATTGTAAAAGTAGGGAGCCGGACCCGCAAGCCGGGTCATAGACTTTATTAACCTCAGTTTTTCCAACTAAAGCTATTCTTGTCAAAAGTTCAGATACTTCTTGGGGAGTAAAGTATTCTCCACCGGATTTTCCTGCATTGGAGGCATACATAGCCATTAAGTATTCATAGGCATCCCCAAAGGCATCTATTGTATTATCTTGATAATTTCCAAGCTGCATTTCTGATACAGAATTTATAAGTTTAACTAACTTTTCATTTCTTTTAGCAACACTAGCACCTAATTTATTGGAATTAACATCCATATCGTCAAAAAGGCCTTTAAAATTATCCTCACTATCTGTACCTTGGGCTGAGCTTTCAATATTTTTAAATATTGTTTCCAAAGTTTCATTTAAGTTTTCATCATCTTTAGCTCTTAATTTTAGGTTGTGAAATAAACCGCTGGGTAAAATAAAAAAACCTTTTGTCTTAACTAAATCATCTCTTGCAGATTCTGCATCTTCATCTGATAATTTAGCATAGTCAAAATCTTTATCTCCTGCTTCATGTTCTCCTTGATTTATGTAAGCGGTTATATTTTCTGATATGTATCTATAAAAAAGCATACCAAGGACATACTGCTTGAAGTCCCAACCATCCACAGACCCTCTTAAATCATTAGCCATATTCCATATAGTACGGTGTAGCTCTGCTCTTTCTAGCTCTCTCTTATTAGCCATTTTATTCCTCCCTCGTTATCAGGTAACAACTCCATTATTTCACAAAAGTCTACATTTAGAGCCGTGCAAACTTTAATTAGAACTTCTATACTAGCATAATCATTTTTGAAAATTTAGATACAGAAGATGAACCATGCACCTCTCTAATTTAATGGCTTAATTATAACAAAAATTCTTTTAGTTTACAATAATATTACTCTATATATGGATGTTTTTGTATAAGAACCATTTATTTTTAATAGATTTTCCAGCTTACTTCTGCTATAACTGTATTGGAGCAGTTGATATACCAAAATGGATGAAAAAAAGGCATAGCCGTGAATACAGCTATGCCTTTTTTTTTAGCCTAATAAATCCCTATGGTAAAGCACCTTTTCGGCAGCCTTTTGTTATTACAATCCTAATTCCTCTTTTAGCTTATTTAGCTCTTCATCTACTGAAGCATTGCCCATTGATGCATATTTTTCTTCCAAAGCTTTTGCTTCATCTATAGGCTCCATATTAAGCTCTGCCATGGCATTTGCCTCGTCTAACATTTTGCTTGCCTTGTCTTCCATACGTTCGAAAGCACTCTTTGTACCCGATATTTTCTTTGTTGCCTGAGCGGCTTCATTTAATGTTTCCTGTGTTTTTGCTACTTTTACTTTTGATTTAATAACCTGACGCCTTGCTCTTAATGTTTCAATGTCAGCAGTTAACTTATCATGCATCTGTCTCATTTTAATTGCATTTTCATGAGCAGCAGCGTAAGCTGTCATAAGTCCTGCTCCTACATTTTCCAGCTCTTGTTTTTTGTTGATAAATGTTCTTGCATCCTCATCATTGCCTGCCACTAAGGCTTTTTTGGCAAATTCGGTGTATTTTGCAACTTCTCCCTCGTTTTGATCTACTAACCTCTTTGTACGTGTTTCTTCTGCTATAACTTCAGCCGTGCTTTGTTTTACTTCTGCAAGGTCCCCCATCATATCTTCCAAGTATTGGTCAATCATTTTTTCGGGATCTTCCATTTTTTCAAGCAATACATTTATGTTTGCTTTGATAATATCGCCAAACCTTTCTAATATAGCCATCTTTTCCTCCTTATAATTATAACGCTGCCAATCGGCAGATTATTGTTCATTATCATCCTGATATTTTTTAGTCAGGTCTTCCGCTTCTGTATCGCCAAACCGGTCAAGAGGTGTTTTTAGCATTTCTTCCCTTCGTTTAGCTTCGAGATTTTTTTGTTCTTTATGTTTTTTCCACCATGTGAACAGCACAATAACTAAAACAACTACACCCATAACAATAAATACCGTTATCCATGGAGACCGGGTAACCGTCATAATTCTGTCAGCAGCATCACTAAAAGCTTTGCATAAAAATTCTTCGTTGCTTAAACTGCTTTCATAATAATATCTGTCTATGTAATCAGCCAATATATTTCCGGCTTCAGTATCAATTACACTTTTTGCCTGTGTTCCGACAATATACCAACCCTTGTACATATCTTCATATTCTAACAAGACTAAAAGCAAATGAGCTTCATCTGTAAACAGCTCATCATATAGGCTACCTGCAAAGGCCTCTAATTCAGCATCTGTTGGAAAATGTGAACCGTTAATCGTATCTGTCAAATACAAGTATGGCTGAACCCCTGTTTCTTTGTAAAAATATTTTAAGCCTTTTATAAGTTTTGTTTCATTGCTAATCCAGTCCAACCCGTCTGTGTAGTATTCCGTTTCATTTACTGAACCCGGTGGAAGTGGAACTCTTTCGACAGATGATATAGTAATATTACTGCCGCCGCTGCTTGAGTTCATGGAGCCCCATATTGAAAAAATAACAATAAAAATAACTGCAATCACAATTAAAACAACAATTAATGTGATGCATCCGCAGCCTCCGCCTCCTGAAGACCTTCGGGGGCCGTATCCGCCGCCGAATCCTCCTCCCATGGGGATTCTTGGACCAAATACCGGGCCAAAACCAGGACCCGTACTTTTGTTGCTGCCAAATATTCCTCCACCGTTTGAACCTCCTAATGAACCACCGCTGCGCCCGCCAAATGAACCGCCGCTGCGCCCGCCAAATGAGCCGCCGCTGCGCCCGCCAAATGAGCCGCCGCCACGACTGCCGCCAAATGAACCTCCGCCGCGACCGCCGCCAAATGAACCTCCGCCACGGCCGCCGCCAAATGAACCTCCACCTCTTGCCAATGAAATCCCTCCAATTAAATGTATGGTACTGTATGGGGTACTATATATTTCATCAATTAAATAATACCCATATTTTAAAAATTTCAAACAAAGATATTATTATTCAATTTTATCATAATCATCAAGAAAATTGTGATACACATTTCCTTTTCGATACCCGATAATTGTATTTACATTTACATTATGAATGCTTTTAAATATATTTGTGTCAATATTCGGATTGATTTGTTTAAGTTTCTTAATTAATATTTTCATTTCCTGCCTTTTAGAACCGGTATCTTCAGTTTTAATTTTTTCTGTAATACGGCAGGCGCATTGAATAAACTGTAAATTATTGTATCTTTTCCATGCAATAATATCCTCTTCCCTAACTTTGTACATCGGTCTTATCAGCTCCATACCCTCATGATTTGTACTGCGAAGTTTGGGCATCATGGTTTTTATTTCTGCAGCATAGAACATGCTCATAAGCACAGTTTCTATTACGTCATCAAAATGATGACCTAATGCAATTTTATTGCAGCCTAATTCCCTTGCATTTCTGTACAAATAACCCCTTCGCATCCTTGCACACAGATAACACGGGGTTTCTTCCACTCTGTCCACTATTTCAAATATCGGCGTGTTGAAAATTTTTATGGGTATATTTAATATTTCTGCATTTTCTATAATACGTTTTTTGTTATCATCATTGTATCCCGGGTCCATTACCAAATATTCTGTTTCAAACTTAATTTCACTGTATTTTTGAAGGTGCTGCATGCATTTAGCCATGAGCATCGAATCCTTGCCTCCGGATATGCATACTGCTATTTTATCATTGTTTTGTATTAATTTATATTCCTTTATTGCAGATATAAATTTTGCCCATACAAGTTTCCTGTACTTTTTAATAATACTTCGTTCTATTTCTTCATATCGTTCCATTTTAAGCCTGCTTTATTATATAGTGTTGTTAACCTCATTAATTTAACTCCGATTCCATTATATAAATATAATCTTTATAAAACAAGTTATTTTTGTATTGCATATCATGAAAATGTTTGCTATCCTAAGAATAGGATTTAGGGGTTAATAAATTAAGGGGACATCCCTTCAACCCGCAAAGGATAACACTATACAAGAAGGTGTGTCCCCTAACAATTATTAGGAGGATTTATGGGAGTAGCTCACGAGGTGGATTATAAGATTTTTGGTGATGACATCCAGTTTGTTGAAATCGGTCTTGATTATGGAGAAACAATTATTGCAGAGCCCGGAGCAATGATGTACATGGATTCAAGTGTTGAAATGGATACTATGTTTGGAGACGGCAGCGAAAAAAGCAAGGGCTTTAAGGGAATGTTGGCTACAGCAGGTAAAAGAGTACTTACGGGAGAAAATTTATTTACTGCAACATTTACTAACAAAAGTATTGACAAAAAGGTTGTAGCATTTGCAGCACCTTATCCCGGAAAAATAGTACCTGTTAACTTGCTTGATTACGGCGGACAGCTAATTTGTCAAAGGGACGCTTATTTATGTTCTGCAAAAGGTATTGAAATAACAATTGCATTCCAGAAAAAAATCGGTGCAGGACTTTTCGGCGGTGAAGGATTTATAATGCAGAGATTAGTTGGAGATGGTTATGCATTCCTTCATGCCGGCGGTACAATTATTAAAAAAGAACTATCTTCAGGAGAAATGCTTAAATTAGACACGGGATGTTTGGTGGCTTTTACTGAAGGAGTAGATTATGATGTTCAATTTGCAAGCAATGTAACAAGTGCATTGTTTGGCGGAGAAGGTTTGTTCCTCGCTACATTGAGAGGTCCCGGAACTGTGTGGTTGCAGTCGCTTCCATTCAGCAGAATAGCTGACAGAATTTATTCGGCAAGCAAAAAAAGCGGCGGCAGCGGCTCAAAAGGGGAAGCAAGTTTACTTGGAAAAAACATTGGACTAGGCAGCATATTTGGCGGTGATTAACAAGGAATGGGGACACACCTCTTTCTGATAGGCAAGTCTCTGTAGGTCAGAGGAATGTCCCCAAATAGGGTGCTCAGTTCATCGAGCACCTTTTTTTTCTGTTTTATATATGTTACAAACAGCCTTGGTGGTTGAAATATCTTCTTTAATTATGTCATAAGAGCTCAGCCTTTTTTGAATTTCATCCATATATGCTGAAAACATGAAAGAGCTGTTGTGAAAAATTCCTCCCTTAAGGCCTATTTTTGCAGTTCCTTTAAAACTTTTCTTATTGTATGCCACTACCGTAAGCTCCGCAAGATATTTGCCTGCGTTTTCTAACAGCATGGATGCATATGCATCTCCTTCCTTGGCATAATCTGTTATTATGGGAAAAAGAGCTGCAATTTTATCTTTTTCGTTGTTATATATGAAATTCATTATATCAGAGCGTGTAGAGCCGCCTATTTCACCTATCATAGCTTTGCTTAAATCATCGAAGGGAAGAGCTCTGTCATATTTATAAACTATATTTTTAAAAACATGCATAACCGTATGATAGCCGCTTCCTTCATCACCTAAGATATGCCCCCATCCTCCAACCATTTCACCTGCTCCGCCTTTTTGAACAAAGCAGGAAGAGCCTGTCCCGGAAATTGCCAAAATTCCGTCTGTATCTCCAAAATATGCTTTGCAAGCCATTTCAGCATCATTTAAAACTATTGTTTTAATTACAAAAGCACCTTCTACATATTTTTTAATCAGCTCAGCATAGTTGCCTGTTTCAACACCGGCCATTCCGACAGCAATAAGCTCACAGTTTTCTCTTCCTAACTCATTAACGCAGTCATAAATTAATGATATTAAGTTGTTAACGGTTTTATCCAAGTTTACAGCGGGATTCCCGGCTCCTCCTATTAAATTGAAAATTGGAGTATTTTTAAGATCATAAGCTGTAAGTTCTGACTTTGTTCCTCCCGAATCAATTCCTATTAAATATTTCATAATCTCACCACCCTATTCCCTAGTATAGCAAATCTTCTTCCATTTTTCTACATTTTATGTTGAACTGCAGGCGGAAGATACTAAACAATTAAAGCTGCTGCATATATAATGCAACAGCTTTTTGCAATACTATTCTACATGAATTGCATCTGTAGGGCACTCATCTTCAGCTTCTTTTGCACAATCCTCAAATTCTGAAGGTATTGGGTCAACCTTTACTACAGAGATACTTTCATCATCCAATTCAAAAACATCCGGGCAAATTGATTCGCACAGCCCGCAGCTTATACAAGCATCTCGGTCAACATTAGCTTTCATAATTTCCTCCTTTAGCAAATAATATTTAAATAATGACTCATTTTAATTCTTTGTGGTGTATCGCATTAATTATTATTTGTTTTGCTTTTTTATTTCCATATTTAGCTTTACCTTGTATTTCAGGAACCGGCGGTGAATCATTTTTATTGTAATGCTGCTTCTTGTTGCTCTCAGTTCCATGCGGCTCACTTGGTTCCGGTCTTCTCATTCCTGCTTTTGCCATAAAAATCACCTCTACTATATTGTTGTAAAATTCGATATATTTATACACTTTTGAATTTTATAAATTTTACATACTGCGGGTATTTGACAAATTGCAGTAACCATATACCATGAGCTGTGAATTTATACTAATCTATCCAACGCTTGTTTTAAATCATCAATTATATCATCTGCATGCTCCAAACCTACTGAAAGTCTCACAAGACCTTCCGATATTCCACTTAAGGCTCTTTCTTCGGGAGTATAAGGTGAATGGGTCATAGAAGCCGGATGCTGAATCAATGTTTCAGTATCGCCTAAGCTTACTGCCAATGAGCAAAGCTCAACAGTATTCATTAATTTCCTTCCTGCTTCAAGTCCTCCCTTAACTTCAAACGCAATCATAGCCCCGGGCATCGACATTTGTTTACAAGCAAGCTCATATTGAGGGAAGCTTTTTAGTCCCGGATAACCAATCCATTCTATCGCAGGATGAGACTCAAGGAATTCAGCGACTTTCCGGGCATTGGAGCAGTGCTTTTCCATTCTGACTTCCAATGTCTTCATTCCTCTGTTAATCAAGTATGCATCAAATGGACTTATAACTGAGCCTGTCATGTCTTTTATCCCAACTAATCTTACTGTGTCAATAAATTCCTTTTTGCCGGCTGCAAAACCGGCTATAACATCACCGTGACCATTTAAATACTTAGTTGCCGAATGAACTACCACATCTGCACCTAACTCAATAGGTCTTTGTAAATAAGGTGTGCAATAAGTATTATCCACAACAACCTTACAATCTTCTTTTTCGTGAGCAATCTTAGAAATTTCCGAAATATCGGACAAAAGCATATTTGGGTTTGCCGGACTTTCCAAGTATACAATTTTAGTGTTTGGCTTCATAGCCTTTCTGACATTTTCAGGATCTGAAGTATCAACAAAATCAACTTCAATATCGAATTTTGTCAATCCATGACTCATAAAAGCAAACGTGCATCCATATAATGTTTTAGCTGCAATAATGTGATCCCCTGCACTTACTATAGACCATATTACGGATGTAATGGCACCCATTCCTGAAGCCATTGCCACTGCAGCTTCAGCATTTTCAAGTGAAGCTAATTTATCTTCAACCTGAGTGCATGTTGGATTGCCAAGCCTGGTGTAAATATATCCTTCTTCTTCTAATGCAAATCTTCTTCCGCCTTGTTCAGCAGAATCAAATATAAAAGTAGAAGTTTGATATATTGGTGTTGCTAAAGCTCCATACTCGTTTTTTTTGTAACCGGCGTGTACCGCCCTTGTTGAAAAATTCATTTTGCTTAACTTGTCCTTATCCATATTTCCTCCTTATAAAAAAAGTTGATAAGCAAACGTTTGTATAAATTGTATACTACTTTTAAATATAAATCAATCCATATTTATTATTAAAAAAATATTGCCTTTTTATATGGCAGCTTCTATAAAAAATTTTATGCTTGCATTAATATATAATATATTGATTTTGCTTGATTTTTTAGTAATTAATAATATAATTATATTAAATATGAATTACGGGAGAGTTTATGGACTTTTTAACTGCAGTCATAATTTTTATTTTTTCTCTTATATTCAGCATTTCAAAACAAATTTCCTTAATTATTCCTTTATTTATTGGTATGCTTGCATTTTCTGCAGTTGCTTATTACAGGGGGTATAAATTTAAAAACATTGTTGAAATGCTGCTTAAGGGCATGAAAAAGTCAATTTATATATTGACTATTTTTGCTTTAATAGGAATGATAACGGCTTTATGGAGGGCAAGCGGCACAATTCCGTTTTTTGTTTATTACGGCATAAAAATAATGAATCCGGATTATTTTATATTGTTTGCATTTTTACTTACATGCTTTGTTGCATTTGCACTTGGTACATGTATAGGAACTGCGGGAACAGTAGGAGTTGTATTGATAATATTGGCTAAAAGCGGCGGTGTTAACATATATGTTGCTGCAGGCGCCATTATGTCAGGAGCCTTTTTCGGAGACAGAGGCTCACCCTTATCCTCCAGCGCAAATTTAGTGGCAATGATTACAGAAACAGATTTGTATGATAATATAAAAAAAATGTTTATTACAGGCGCTCTGCCATTTCTCGCAACTGTAATTTATTATTTAGTATTATCAAAACATAATCCTTTGAATGTTACCAATAATGAATTAATAGAGAGATTTTCTGTTAATTTCAATCTGCATATATCAACAGTTCTTCCAGCGGTCATAATCTTCTTGTTGGCGGCATTTAAAAACGATGTGCGGAAAGCAATGTTTTTTAGCATAATAACAGCTATTTTTGTATGTTGGTATTTTCAAAATTTGACTATTCAGGAAATTTTAAATTATATGATTTTTGGGTATGTCAACAAAGATCCTGAGCTTTCCGGGATTATTTCAGGGGGAGGCTTAATATCAATGATAAACGTTACTTTTGTTGTATTGATAGCATCCTCATATTCCGGCATATTCGAAGGAACCGGCATGCTTAAAGATATTCAAGGTTTTTTAATAAAAATGAGCAAAAAAATCGGTGTTTACTTGACAACTGTTTTTACAAGCTTTGTAACTTGTGCTTTTTGCTGCAACCAAACACTTTCCGTATTGCTTACTTATGACTTGATGAATAATATTTATAAAGAAAATAATTTAACTAAAAGTCATATAGCCATTGATATTGAAAATACAGCAATTCTTATTGCTGCGATTTTCCCATGGAACGTTGCAGCGGCAGTTCCCCTTGCAACCATGGACGTTGGTGCAAAAGCGATACTCTATGCAGTATACCTGTTCTTTGTACCTTTAATGGCACCATTATTACGTAGCTCCAAGGTTTATAACACTGGGGACGGAAAATAAATTGGGAATTCGTTGCGAATGACCTACCGCTATTTTATTAGAGGTATGGGGACACACCTCCCTATTTAGGGATAGTCTCTGTTGGTAAGAGGAATGTCCCCAAATCAGGTTCTGAAAAATAGGGTTAGGGCATCTTTCACTGCGTTCAGAATGACAAAAGCATGTTTTTGCAATTCTGACATTTCACTATAATTTTTCGATTTGGAAATTATCGGCAAGCAGCGGAAAGTTTTGAGGAAATTCATATCCTAATCCCCAGTAGCTTATTCCTCTTAAACCGTATTCTTTCACCGTATCAAACTTTGCCTGTGCGCTTCTTGCATCCTCAAACCAAACTTCATGGGCGTTTCCTTCAGCATCAGTATAATGAAAATACGGTGACTGACTTAAATAATCATATTGAATTTCAGACATATGCGCATATGCTAAATTCATTGCATCCGAGACACTGATTGTTTCGGCTTCATCACCTTGTTTAAATGGAATTTTCCAGTCTCTTGCATATATTTGAAATCCCATTAATATTTTATCCCTTGGAATAACAGTTACAGCATAATCCAAGACCCTTCTTATTTCATTCACCGGAGATATGGCCCTTGGCTCTCCTCCCCTCCAGCCCCATTCGTAAGTCATGAGAACAACAAAATCTGCCAACCTTCCATGAGCAGGGTAGTCGTGGGCCTCGTACAAAAGTCCCACTTGCTCGGCACTTAATTTAGGAGCTAAGGATGTGGAAACAAAAAATCCTTCACTATGCAGTCTGTTAACGGTACTTTCCAAAAAACTGTTGTAAGCTTCCCTGTCTTCCGGGAGAACATATTCAAAATCAATGTTTAATCCCTGGTATCCCTTTTCTTTCATAATATTTATAATGTTTTCCTGCAATGTATTAACTGTATCAGGATTATTCAAAACAATGTTTGCCAAATTTTCACCCTCAACGTTAGTGGTAAAATTAACTATTGACATCATGGGCACCACCCCTTGCGAATAGGCTTCAGCTATTGCCTGCTCATCGGCAATATTCACCAAGGAACCGTCTTCGTTAATAAGGTATGCAAAAGGACTTAAATAAGTTAAATAGGGTCCTGCTTCTCTCACTATGGGAACAGCTTCATTACCAAGAAAATATGTAAATGCATTTACATCTATTTCAGGCTTTGGTCTTTGAGGTATTGTAAGTACATTACCGGGATAAATCAAATTAGGATTCAGATTTGGGTTTTCCCGCAGCAGGTCTTGAATATTAACTCCAAATTTTTGAGCTATTTTCCAAAGCGTATCTCCTCGTCTTACAGTATAGGTATTTTTGGTAGGTATAAGAAGTGCATGGCCGGGCACCAAAATATTCGGATTAGTCAATCTGTTAAGATTTACAATATCTTGTATGCTGACGTTATAATAATCTGCAATTCTCCACAATACTTCTCCCCTTTGAACAACATGAATATGCATAGCTTCCCCCTTTAATTCTTTATAATAGCAACAGCAGAAATTGTCATACAATTTCTACACACCGTTTCAACCAAGGTATGGGACGGGCCGCCGCCTTCTTGTATAATCGATAACCGTCACCTTGAGAAGAAACGGATATCTCTTCTCGTTATAAATATATTCAGTTGTCCAATCTTAATGATAAAAAAATGTTGTCAAAGTAATTCTCTGACAACATTTATTTGCTGTTCTTGATTATCATGTACCGGTACACTGCAATAAACAAATATTATATTTTGGCGATGTCGGTTCTATATTCCATTTTTTCGAAATTAATTTTCCGAATATTTTTGTATACTTTATTTCTTGCCTCTTCTAAACTTTTTCCCATAGCTGTTACTGCCAAAACCCTTCCTCCGTCGGTTAATGCTTTATTCCCGGATAATTTAGTCCCTCCGTGGAAAATTATTATATCATCATCAACCTCATTTAATCCTGTTATTTCCTTGCCTTTTTCATAGCTTTCAGGATATCCTCCCGAAGATAGTACTACGGTTACACATTTATCGTCTTTCCACTGCAAATCATCTTCTGACAAATTACCCTCAATACATTTAAGCATTATATCAATTAAATCCGATTTAAGTCTTGGAAGAACTACTTCTGTTTCAGGATCCCCAAAACGAGTGTTGTACTCTAAAACCTTCGCTTGATTGTTTTCAATCATAAGCCCTATGAATAACACCCCTTTGAATTCAATATTTTCTTTCAGAAAACCATTCAAAGTTCTGTTTAGAATATTTTCTTTTATATATTTATTTAATTCTTCAGTAAATATGGTGTTTGGTGAAAAACACCCCATGCCTCCCGTATTAAGCCCTTTGTCTTCATCATATGCTTTTTTATAATCTCTTGCGCTTTCCATGGGAATTATATTTTTGCCGTCAACAAAGCAAAGAAGTGAAGCTTCGATTCCACGGAGGAATTCTTCTATAACCACTGTATTTCCTGCATCACCAAATTGCTTTTTATCCATAATGCTTTTGATTGCTTCTTTGGCTTCCGTAATGGTTTCACATATTAAAACGCCCTTCCCCGCAGCCAAACCGTCAGCTTTGACAACAATCGGAGTATTGAATTTATTAAGGTCTTCAATTGCTTTTTGGGAATCTGTATACGCTTCATACCGGGCAGATGGAATTGAATATTTTTTCATAAAATCCTTTGAATAGGATTTGCTCCCTTCAAATTTTGCTCCGGCTTTTACAGGACCAAATGCCATAATTTCTTTTTCGTTAAGCATGTCAACCAACCCTGCTACTAATGGCACTTCAGGACCTACAACTACAAGCTCAATATTGTTGTTTACCGAGTATTCAACCAAATTCTGAAGATCATCTGCTTTAATATCAACACATTCTGCAATTTGAGATATGCCTGCATTTCCCGGAGCACAGTATAATTTTGACAATTTACTGCTTTGTTTTAATTTCCAGCAAATTGTGTGCTCTCTTGCCCCGTTTCCGACTACAAGAATTTTCATAGTGCCTCCTAATGCTTAAAATGTCTCATGTTTGTGAAAACCATGGATATATTGTGTTTATTGCACGTCTTTATGGAGTCATCGTCCTTTAGAGAGCCGCCAGGCTGAATAATTGCAGTTATTCCTGCTTTAGCTGCTTCTTCCACACAGTCAGGAAAGGGGAAAAATGCATCGGATGCAAGAGATGCTCCCTTAGTACTGTCTTTTCCCAAAAATTCATAAGCATGCTCTATTGCCTGCTTACATGCCCATATGCGGTTTACCTGTCCGGGTCCGATTCCAATGGACTGACCGTCTTTTACAATGGTTATTGCATTGGATTTTGTATGTTTTACAATTTTCCATGCCATCATCAAGTCCTTCATTTCCTGGTTGGTTGGGTTGGAAGCTGTTACGGTTTTTAACTCTTCACCTTCGGGCAGAAGCTTTGAATCAATTTCCTGAACCAATATACCGCCGGCAACCTTCTTAATATCATAGGAGTATTCATCCTGCTTTTGTGATATATTTTTTATTTGCAAAAGTCTTATATTTTTCTTTGATTTTAGTATTTCAAGGGCCTTTTCTTCATAGAAGGGTGCTACTATTATTTCAACAAAAATTTTATTAATTTCCTTTGCTGTCTTTTCATCAATTTCTCTGTTGAATACAACAATGCCTCCAAATATTGAAGTGGGGTCTGCATTAAATGCTTTCATGTAAGCTTCGTAAATATTGTCCCCGCAACCTACTCCGCATGGGTTTGCATGTTTGCATGCAACAACACAAGGCTCATCAAATTCTTTTAACAGCTCCAACGCTCCGTTGGTATCGTTTATATTATTAAAGGACAGTTCCTTGCCATGAAGCTGCAAAGCTGATGCCAAAAGACCTTCAGCATTTTCAACTTCTTTATAAAATGCTGCTTTTTGGTGAGGATTTTCACCATATCGCATTTCCTGAATTTTTTCGAAAGTCATTGTATATGTATCATGCAAAGAATTGTCTTTCCTTTCTTTTTTCATATATGATGCAATCAATGTGTCATAATGAGCAGTGTGAGAAAAAACTTTTGAGCAAAGATAAAACTTTGTGTCTTGGGAAACTTCTTTGTTTTCTTTTAATTCACCAAGCACCTTTTCATAATCCTTAGGGTCAACTATAACAGCCACATCCTGATAGTTTTTTGCTGCAGAGCGAAGCATCGTAGGACCGCCTATATCAATATTTTCAATAGCTTCTGACCTGCTTACGCCATCCTTTAAAATTGTTTGTTTAAAAGGATATAAATTTACAACCACCAAATCTATTGGTTTTATGCTTAGCTCAGAAAGCTGTTTCATATGCTCAGGGTTTTTTCGCATTGCTAAAATTCCCGCATGAATATTAGGGTGCAGTGTTTTAACCCTTCCGTCGAGGCATTCCGGAAAATTTGTTACTTCTGAAATTCCCGTTACTATAATTCCTGCTTCCTGTAATTTTTTGTGAGTGCCTCCTGTTGATATAATTTCAACTCCCAAATTTTCTAATTCTTTAGCAAATTCAACTATTCCTGTTTTGTCTGATACACTAATTAAAGCTCTCATTACTTCACTCCTTAATTTTTACTTTTCTTCCGCTTATTTGTATTTTCCCGCCGCAGTAATATTTTACAGCTAAAGGGAGTATTTTATGCTCTATTTTAAGTACCTTCTGCTGCAATGCTTCGGCAGTGTCCTCATAGCTTACTTCAACTGCTTCCTGAATGATAATAGGACCCGTGTCTGCCTTTTCATCTACAAAATGTACTGTTGCACCGCTTAGTTTAACACCGTAATTTATAGCTTCTTCATGAACTTTAATACCGTAAAAACCCTTCCCGCAAAAGGCCGGTATTAAGGAAGGATGAATATTGATTATTCGGTTTCTAAACTCTTCAATAAACCGAGGAGTTAAAATTTTAAGATAACCTGCCAATACTACCAATTCAACGCCATGGCTTTTTAACTCGTCAATAATAGCATCATTGAACTTTTCAAAGCTATCATAATCCTTTTGCCTTATATAGACAGCAGCAATGTTTTTTTGTCTTGCTCTATTAAGTCCATAAGCATCTTTTCTATTTGATATAACTACGGTTATTCTTCCGTTGATTTTTCCATTCTCAATATTATCAATCAAAGACTGAAGGTTTGTTCCCGAACCTGAAATTAATACACCAATTTTTACCTGTGGCATATTTTAAGCCCGCCTTCCCTTTTAACTGTTTTTCCTATAATTACAGGGGTTTCACCGACACTTTTCAAATAGTCCAAAACATTATCCGCAATATTCTTATCCACAGCTAAAACAATGCCTATACCCATATTGAAAGTACCGTACATTTCATCAATATCAATATTTCCTTCTTTTTGCATCAGATTAAATATAGGCAGTACATTGATATTTTCTGTGTCAATATCTGCTGTTATGCCCTCAGGAAACATCCTTGGAATATTTTCGTAAAATCCTCCCCCTGTTATATTTGACAAACCTTTTATTTCAAATTTAGATAATAGGTCAAGTATCAGCTTCGGATAAATTCTTGTGGGAGTTAACAACTCTTCTCCCAAGGTGCAGCCTAATTCATCTACATATTGGTTTATATCATAATTCTTATGACTGAAAAAAACCTTTCGTACCAAGGAATATCCGTTACTATGAATTCCACTGGAAGGAATTCCAATTAGAACATCTCCCTCTATAATTTTTGAGCCGTCGATTATTTTCTTTTTATCAACAATTCCGACACAAAATCCTGCAATATCATATTCTCCGGTGCCGTAAAGCCCCGGCATTTCGGCAGTTTCTCCTCCTATTAATGCACAGCCTGCCTTAATACAGCCTTCCGATACGCCTTTAACAATACTTGCTGCTTTTTTTGGCTCTAATTTTCCTGTTGCTATATAATCCAAGAAAAACAAAGGCTTTGCGCCTTGGCATATAACATCATTTACACACATGGCAACGGCATCTTCTCCGATAGTGTCATGCTTGTCTGCCATAAATGCAACCATAAGTTTTGTTCCCACGCCGTCAGTTCCGGAAACTAATACCGGTTCTTCATATTCATCCTTGGCGAGCTCAAACATTCCGCCAAAGCCGCCTATATCTGACATTACACCTTTAATATGTGTTTTTTTAAAATAGTCTTTGATAAGCTTTACTGTTTCGTAACCTGAATTCACATCAACACCTGAATCTTTATAAGTCAGTTTTTGTTCCATACCGCCTCCTTATATGCCGTTGTTAGGTACTTCCATGGGGTAATTCCCGTTTAAACATGCCTTGCAGTAACCTGCAGTTGAACCTGTTGATTTAATTAAGCCTTCTAAACTCAAAAAATGTATGCTGTCAGCTTCTATATGTTCTTTTATTTCTTCTATAGTTTTATTTGCTCCTATCAATTTGCTTCTGTCAGGGGTATTTATGCCGAAGAAACAAGAATGTGTAACAGGAGGTGAAGCAATTCGCACATGAACTTCTTTTGCACCTGCTTCTTTTACCATTTTTACAATTTGTTTGGTTGTAGTTCCTCTCACTATACTGTCATCAACCATAACAACAATTTTATCCTTAACAATTTCCTTTAATATGCTGAGTTTTGTTTTGACTCCCCGCTCTCTTAAGCTTTGTTTAGGCTCTATAAAAGTCCTTTTTGCATATCTGTTTTTTATAATTCCAAGACCATATGGTATATTTAATTCTGCTGCATAACCTAAAGCAGCCGGTGTTCCCGAGTCAGGTACTGAAAATACCAAATCAGCTTTTACAGGTGCTTCCTTTGCTAATAATCTTCCTGAATTATATCTTGTCTCATAAACATTTACACCATCTAAATTGCTGTCCGGCCTTGCAAAATATACATGCTCAAATATACACAAATTTTGCTGGGCATATTTTGTGGTTTTTATGCTGTTTACGCCTTCTTCATTTATAACAACAATTTCGCCCGGCTCAATATCCCTTATGAATTCACCGCCCATTGCGGTAATTCCGCAGCTTTCCGAAGCAAGCAAATATCCGTCTTCTCTTTTTCCAAGACAAAGGGGTCTCAGTCCATAGTTATCCCTTACGCCGATAAGCTCCTTTTCTGTCATAAATACAAATGCATATGCTCCTTTTACGACCTCCATTGTAGTTTGTATTGATTTAACTATACTGACTCTGTAATGCCTTGAAACTAAATTGGCTACAACTTCAGAATCAGTAGAAGTTTGAAATATTACACCTTCATTTTCAAGTATATCTCTTAATGAATCAACATTAACCAGATTCCCGTTATGTGCTAATGCTATAGACCCTTCTTTATACCGTACTACCAAAGGCTGCGCATTTTGCTTTTCGCTCTCCCCATCGGTGGAATATCTGACATGTCCGATTGCAATATTACCTGACAATCTGTCTATTACGTCTTGTGTAAGAACATCGGCAACCAACCCCATATCCTTATGAAATTCAATCCTTTTACCGGTATGAATAGCAATGCCTGCACTTTCCTGACCTCTGTGCTGCAGTGCAAATAATCCGTAATATATGAGCTGGCTTGTAATATCCGGATTATTTGTATATACCCCTACAACTCCGCATTCCTCATGTAATTTATCTCCTTCTAAATGCATAATATCTCCTTTTTTAGGTATGGGGACACACCTCCCTATTTATGAAAGTCTCTGTTGGTAGGAGGAATGTCCCCAATCTTTTCATTTAATTTCTTGTCTTTTTCAAATACTTTTTCAGCCATTTGTTTTTTATAATCTAAAAATTTATGTCTCAGCTCTTCATATTTTACCGATAATATCTGTACAGCCAATAGAGCAGCATTTTCTGCAGCGTTTATACCTACTGTTGCAACCGGTACTCCCGGAGGCATCTGCACTATTGACAACAAAGCATCCATTCCGTCTAATTCAGATGACTTAATCGGAAGTCCTATTACCGGTACAGTTGTGCATCCTGCCAATACTCCCGGCAAATGGGCGGCTTTTCCTGCAGCAGCTATAATCAATTCATAACCGTTTTTATATGCGTTTCTTGCAAATTCCAAAGCTTCAAAGGGAGTTCTGTGGGCTGATATAACTCTTACATCAGTTTCTACTCCGAATTCTTTTAAAATTTTATAACCCTTTTCAACTACGGGAAAGTCTGAATCGCTTCCCATGACAATCACTATTTTCATAAATACCTCCTTTATTTAAAGTATTTTACTCCCGATTCAAACAGCAGCTGCTCCTTGTTTCCGGGAATGTTTTTATATATATTTTCGTCAAGTCTTTCTGAATGCGCCATTTTGCCCAAGACTCTGCCGTCAGGGCTTGTTATGCCCTCTATTGCTTCCATGGAGCCGTTTGGATTGTAAAAGCCGTCATAGGTTGGAGCATTGCTTTCATCTACATATTGAGTAGCTATCTGACCGCTCTTTTTCAAATTCTCAATCCATTTTTCACTTGCTGCAAATCTTCCTTCGCCGCAAGACACAGGCAAGTTATGAATATCGCCGATACTGCACATGCTAAACCATGGGGACAGGTTACTTACTACCTTGGTTTTAACAAATGTTGATACATGCCTTCCAATTATATTATAAGATAAGGTTGGATAGTTTTCTCCCATCTCGGTAATTTCTCCGAAAGGTACCAGGCCTAATTTAATAAGTGCATTGAAACCGTCGCCTATACCTATAATCAAACCGTCTCTGTTTTTCAAAAGGTCAGTAACTGCATCCTTCAGCAATTCATTTCTGAATACTGCCGCAATAAACTTTCCTGAACCATCAGGTTCACCGCCTGCACTGAGCCCTCCGGGCAATGCAATAATTTGAGACTGTCTTATGCGTGAATTCATTTCTTGTATGGAATTCTTCACATCCTGTACTCTTAAGTTTTTAAACACGAATATATCTGCTTTAGCACCGGCTCTTTCAAAGGCTCTCTTAGTGTCGTATTCACAGTTTGTACCCGGGAATACCGGAATAAATACTCTTGGTCTTGCAATTGACATGGACGAGTTCGCAGTATTTTTAACGCTAAAACTATAGTTTTCAATCGTTCCGGCTCCGTCCTTTTTTACAGGAAATATATTGTTTAAAGGTTTTAGCCAATTATTTTTTATTTCTTCCAAGGATATACAAATATCATTAACTGAAATTACCTTTTCATTCGTTGTTTTACCTATTTCAATGCAGTCAATTAAATCTGTGAAATCATCTTCAACCTCTAAAATAATATCACCGTAGCTTGCGTCAAACCAATCATCACCGATTGTCAAATCACTTATAAACCCTGTATCATTTCCCAATGTCATTTTGCTTATGGCTGCGGCAATCCCACCGTATCCTACAGTGTGGGCACTTAAAATTTTTCCTGTTTTTATTGCTTCATGAATTGCAGTATACTTTATATTAATATCTTCAAAATCAGGAATATTATTTTCATGCTTTTTAATCTTTATTAATAAAACCTTGCTGTCTGCCTTTTTGAATTCAGGTGAAATAATATTTTTTACATCCGTTACAGCTACGGCAAAGCTTATTAATGCAGGCGGTACGTCAAGCTCCTTAAAGGTTCCGGACATGCTGTCCTTTCCTCCTATGGAAGGAATTTTAAGTTCATGCTGAACCTTGAATGCTCCCAACAAGGCGCTTAATGGTTTCCCCCATCTTTTCGGCTCCTTGTTCAGCTTTTCAAAATATTCCTGGAATGAAAGCCTTATATTTTTGTGTTCACCGCCCATTGCAACAATTTTAGCAACAGAGTGAATTACAGCATACATTGCTCCATGATAAGGGCTTTCCTTAGAAAGATAAGGGTCAAATCCATAAGTCATTAAAGAGCAGGTAGATGTAACTCCCTTTTCAACAGGAATTTTGGCAGCCATACCTTCTGCCGGCGTAAGCTGAGTCTTGCCTCCAAAGGGCACTATTACACTACCTGCTCCTATAGTTGAATCAAATATTTCAACCATTCCTTTTTGGCTTGCGACATTCAGCTCATTTAAATTTTCAAGCCATAATTCTCTTATATTGTCGCTTCCAAAACTTCTTTCGTACTTTGAGTTAACAGGTTCTGTAATTACAGCATTTGTCTTTTGCCTTACGCCGTTTGTATCCAAAAAGTCTCTGCCAATATCAAGTATCGTCTTGCCCCTCCATGTCATTTTTAGCCTTCTGTCATCAGTAACCTCTGCCACAACTGTTGACTCAAGATTTTCTTCTTGGGCATATTTATTAAATTCTTCAACATCCTCTTTTCTTATAACCACTGCCATTCTTTCCTGGGATTCGGATATTGCTAATTCCGTTCCGTCAAGTCCGTCATATTTTACTGTTACCATATCCAAGTTTATATTTAATCCGTCAGCTAATTCTCCTATGGCAACAGAAACTCCTCCGGCACCAAAATCATTGCATTTTTTTATAAGTATACTTGCTTCTTTTTTCCTGAATAATCTTTGGATGTTTCTTTCCATCGGAGCATTTCCTTTTGGCACTTCCATACCGATTAAAACAGTCGTTTCTTCTTCTGTCTGCTTCTTGGAAGAAGCTGTTGCTCCTCCCATACCATCCCTGCCTGTTCTTCCTCCCAAAAGTATTACAACATCACCTTTTATTGGTGTTTCTCTTATTACATTCTCCCGTGGTGCTGCAGCAATAACTGCACCTGCCTCCAACCTTTTGGCAACATAATCCGGATGATATATTTCATTTATATAGCCGGCTGTAAGTCCGATTTGATTTCCGTAAGAGCTGTACCCTTTGGCTGCTTCCGTTGTAATTTTTCTTTGAGGAAGCTTTCCGGGCAATGTATCCTCAATTTTTTGTTTAGGATCTGCACATCCGGTGATACGCATTGCCTGATATACATAGGAGCGTCCTGAAAGTGGGTCCCTTATGGCTCCTCCAAGGCAGGTGTTTGCTCCGCCAAAAGGCTCGATTTCTGTTGGATGGTTATGTGTTTCATTTTTGAACATTAACAGCCATTCTTCATTTATCCCGTCTTTTACCACATTTATAATGATACTGCATGCATTAATTTCTTCAGAAATCTCCAAGTCATCCAAAAGTCCTTTTTTTCTTAATTCCTTGGCACCTATGGTTGCCAAATCCATCAAGGTTATATCTCTCTTGCTTTTATAAACAAATTTCCTTACATTCAAATATTCATCATATACTGTTTTAACTTCTTCGGTAATTTTTCCTTTTTCAAATTCTATATTTTCTATTTGTGTAAAAAATGTTGTATGCCTGCAATGGTCAGACCAATAAGTATCTATTACTTTAATTTCGGTAATAGTAGGATTTCTTTTTTCTGTATTTTTAAAGTATTCCTGACAAAAAACCAAATCTTCAAAGCTCATTGCAAGGCCTGTGTCATTTCGATACTCTTCTAATTCTTTTTTAGATTTATTTATAAGCTCTACTGTTTCCACATCTTTAGCAGCCGGGCACTTATCTTCTAATGTATGAGGCTTAGTAAACTCTGCTTCTTTGGAATCAACAGGGTTAATAAGGTAATTCTTGATTTTTTCAATTTCTTCCTTGGATAGTCCTCCTTCAAGAATAAAAACTCTCGCATATTTAACAGTAGGTTTTTCTTTACCGGAAATGACTTGAATGCACTGGGCTGCAGAATCGGCTCTTTGGTCATATTGACCCGGCAAATATTCAACGGCAAAAACATGTCCTTTAAGCTCAACATTTTCAAAATAAACAGTATCCTGACTTGGATCTGAAAATACATTCGTTACGCTGCTTTTAAAATCATCTTCATCAATGTTTGAAACATCATACCTGTTCAATATCCTAAGGTTGTTTAATTTTTCAATATTTAAATTTTCCTTTAAGCTGTTTAATAGATTTAATGCTTCAGTGTTAAACCCTGCTATTTTTTCAACATATACCCTCTTTACATCAAAGCTCATAAATAACCCTTCCTTTTTTATTAATTTACAAAGACATAATAACAAAAATACAAACCCTTGTCAACGGTTTGTATAGTAATTTCAAGAATAAATTGATTTTACATTCGCCATAATACGAATGTATAATTAACTTTACCATCCTTCATTCGTACTATTATGAACCCGGTAAAATATTCCAT
>ENA-UOOH01001099-UOOH01001099.1-fermentation-metagenome-genome-assembly--contig:-NODE-1099-length-27547-cov-62.692892_pt1 | contig 27547 bp, 29 predicted proteins | sample MGYA00245778_ERZ724025 | MGnify/ENA primary metagenome ERZ724025 (study PRJEB28704, sample SAMN03018313) | fermentation metagenome | biome: anthropogenic terrestrial biome; feature: soil... | reverse complement strand
TCATGTATAAACTTTGCGGTAAACATTCCGGCTGAACAGAAAAATAACTACATTTGCAGATTAATTTATCGTAAAGTCAACGATTACTTTTGAGTTGATTTAAAGTTATGCAGACCAGTACAAATCAAACGGGGCAGTACACCTTTACCATTATTGTCCCTGTTTATAATGAAGAAGACAACATTGCCCGGTTAGAAGAAAAACTCAGCAATTATTTGCCTCAGTCGCTTTATAAAACGTGTGTCTTGTTTGTGAACGATGGTTCAACGGACGATAGTGGAAGCCGCATACACCAGATGTGCGACAGACATCCCGGTTTTTTCTATATTGAGATGAAAAGAAACGGCGGGCTCAGTGCTGCGCTTAAAGCTGGCTTCGATTACTGCTTTTCGGAATACGTAGGGTACATGGATGCGGATATGCAAACCGATGCGGATGATTTTAACCTTCTGCTCCCCGGTTTGGCTAATTGTGAATTTGTTACGGGTATTCGTGCCAACCGCAAGGATTCTTTTTTCAAAAACCTGCAATCGAAGATAGCGAACGGTTACCGGCGGATGATGACGGGAGATGGTGTTTCTGATACGGGGTGCCCGCTTAAAGTGATGTATACAGATTATGCCAAGCGTATTCCTATGTTCAAGGGGATGCACCGGTTTCTTCCGGCGCTCATTTTGTTGCAGAACGGCAACGTGCAACAAATTCCTGTAAGGCATTATCAACGTATAGCGGGAAAATCGAAATATCATTTGTGGAATCGCCTCACCGGGCCTTTTATCGACTGTTTTGCCTATCGGTGGATGAAGAAAAGGTACATAAACTACCACATCGTTGCCAGTAATTTACATTGATTATGCAAGGAAGTCCGGCCTGGGTATACGCGATTGGTTTTCTGGCGCAAGCTTTTTTTTCGGCACGGCTGTTGTACCAATGGATTGTCACCGAAAAGGCCAAAAAAGTACTTTCACCTGCTGCATTCTGGATACTAAGTATTTTTGGATCGTACCTGCTGTTTATTTACGGTGTGCTCAGGAATGATTTTGCGATTATTCTGGGGCAGTTTATTTCGTATTACATCTATTTATGGAACCTCGATCTGAAAGGGCTCTGGAAGGGCCTCCCTTTTGCATTAAAATCCATTCTGTTGCTCACCCCCCTCGCAGCTACGTTTTTCCTGATGCGGGATATTCCGGCCTTTGCCGCTGCATTTTTTCAGAACAAGAATGTTCCTTTCTGGTTGTTGGTCTTCGGTTCTGTCGGCCAGGTCCTGTTTACTTTCCGGTTTATTTATCAATGGATATATTCGACACATCGTCGTGAATCTGCACTGCCCATTGGATTCTGGGTGATCAGCCTGTTGGGATCGGCCAGCATCATTGCCTACGGGATTTTCCGGCTCGATCCGGTATTGATTCTCGGACAATCGTTTGGTTTCGTGGCGTATATCCGGAATATAATGATTGATTATTCAAACAAAAAACATATATCGGATGAAGAATAAATACCTGTACCTTATTTGGTTTGTTGCCTTACTTCCGGTAATGATTCTCCGTGATTATACGCCCGATAACGAACTGCGGTATTTAAGCATTGTGGATGAAGCATTGCAAAACGGTGATGTTTTCACGTTTACCAACCAGGGTGAAATTTATGCCGATAAACCGCCGCTCTATTTTTGGCTGATGATGGCCGGAAAAATATTGCTTGGAGGGCATCGGATGTGGTTTTTGTCCTTGTTGTCGTTTGTTCCGGCGGTAATAGTTCTCACGACTATGGCAAAATGGGTCCGGAAAGAAAATGCAGAGAACCAGACCGAAGCTTTGCTGATGTTGATGACGGCGGGGTTGTTTACCGGCCTTGCTCTTGTGGTTCGGATGGATATGCTGATGTGCATGTTTATCGTACTGGCACTCTATACGTTCTTTAAAATATATAAAGGGGAAGGAGCAAAACGCGACTCTTTTTTGTTTCCGGTATATGTTTTCCTCGCACTTTTTACGAAAGGGCCTGTGGGAATCCTGGTCCCGTTGTTGTCGACACTTGTCTTTCTTCTCTATCAACGGAAAATTCATACGTGGAGACAGTATTGGGGCTGGAAAAGCCTGCTTGTTCTGTTGTTGGGATGCGGTATCTGGTTTGCCGGAGCTTACATGGAATCGGGGAGTGAGTATCTCAATAACCTGTTGGTGCATCAGACGGTGGGCAGGGGAATCAACGCCTTTCATCACAAGCGCCCGTTTTATTATTACGTCCTGTCTGTTTGGTACTCGTTGGCACCGTGGATGTTTCTCTCCGTCGGATTAATTGCCTTTGGGGGAGTACGAAGAAAAATTCAAACCGAAATTGAGCGTTTCTTCTTGATTATTATACTGACAACGTTTGTCATGCTGTCGGTTATCAGTTCGAAGCTGGCCGTTTACCTGCTTCCTTCTTTTCCATTTTTCATTTTCCTTCCGGCACTTCTGTTGAAAAAATTTGATCCAACGAATATCTGGTTGCGTATTTCATTAGCTGTTCCGGCAATAATCTTTACATTGGCCTTACCTGCTGTGTTTTATCTCTCTGGAACAGATGATGCTTTTTTTGCCGGTGTTTTTCTGGTTTATCTTGCTGCGGGCATCATCACGCTTAGCGGGTTAATAGTTTTATACCTGTTGTTTTTTAAAAAACAGTTGCAACGCCCGGTTCGGGTGATGGCTGCCGGGGTGCTGCTGACGGTATTTGTTGCCGGGTTGGCCATGCCGCAACTGAATCCCTATTTGGGGTGGAGCCGGTTGTGTGAGAAAGCCTCTGCCGTGGCATCCGAAAAACGAACAACGGATTATTACGTTTATGGTATTTCACGTGCCGAAAGCATGGATGTTTTTTTGAAAAAAGACGTGATTTTTGCTGATAAGGAGGAAATCGTGAAAAATAAGCTGGACGGACAACTTCTTTTGATTTCCGATAAGGCTATAAAAAAAGACGAGGATATCCGGTCGTTTCTTTTCGGTAAAGAGCAATATGCGGTTGGTAAGTATTTAGTTGTAGCATTATAAGTGTAAAAAAATGAAAGTATTGGTCACCGGTGCTGCCGGATTTATTGGTTACCACGTTGTCAAAAAACTGCTTACTCAAGATCTAGAGGTGGTTGGGCTCGACAACATCAACGGTTATTACGATGTAGGATTAAAGTTTGCCCGCCTGGCAGATTCAGGCATTCCGAAAGAAAAAATAAAAAAAGGCCAATGTGTACAAAGCCATAAATTTCCGGCCTATCGTTTTATCCAACTCGATCTAACCGACCGGGAAGATGTTTTTTTACTTTTTAGAAATGAAAGATTTACTCATGTGATCAATCTCGCCGCACAGGCGGGTGTCAGGTATTCGCTCGAAAATCCGTTGTCTTACATTCACTCAAATATTGTCGGTTTTACCAACTTGCTTGAGGCTTGCCGCACATCGTCCATACGGCATCTGGTGTATGCCAGCTCAAGCAGCGTGTATGGTGAAGATACGCCCGTCCCCTACAAGGAGTCTGCCCGGACCGATCATCCGGTAAGCTTATATGCCGCAACTAAGAAATCCAATGAGTTGTTGGCGTATACTTACAGCCGGTTGTATAAACTGCCGGTAACCGGCATCCGTTTTTTTACCGTTTACGGGCCGTGGGGCCGTCCCGACATGGCACCCTGGCTGTTCATGTCTGCTATATCGAAAGGTATGCCCATAAAAGTATTCAATAAAGGGGAGATGCAGCGTGATTTTACATACATTGATGATGTAGTGGAAGGTGTGATGAAAATTATCCCTTCCCCTCCGCAAACCGGAATTCCGAGCATGGTTTATAACATGGGGTGCTCGTCACCGCTGCAATTGATGGATTTTATCGGTATTATCGAAAAGACAACGGGGAAAAAGGCCATTGTCGAAATGGCCGATATGCAACCCGGCGACGTTGTTTCCACTTTTGCCGATACGTCATTGCTAGAAGCCGACTTCGGGTACAAACCTTCCACGCCGGTTGAAACAGGGATCCGGAAGTTTTTTGAGTGGTTCGGCGATTACGAAGCGAAAAGACCGAGATAGACAGGGGATTATTTTGCCAGTAGCTTTCCCAAAATGGCCGAAGAGATAAAATCTGCCGCTTTTGTATTCAACCCTCCGCCCATCACCAGCATATCGGCACGTTCCCGCGATGGTTTTATGAACTCCTCGTGCATGGGCCGCACCGTTTGATAGTAACGTTTTATTACCTCCTGAGCTGTTCTTCCGCGCGACTCCATGTCGCGTTCGATAATGCGCGAAAGCCGGTAGTCCGACTCTACCTCCAGGTAAATACGCATATCCATTTCGTCGCAGAGTTCGGGTTGCGTGAGAATCAGGATTCCCTCAATCAGCAGTATCTTATTGGGTTTTATGCGGATCGTTTCGGGCTGGCGGGTACAGGTAAGGTAGGAGTAGGTGGGGGAATCTATCTCCTGTCCCGATTTCAGTTTTTGGATATCGCCCCGCATCAGCTCCCATTCAATGGAGTCGGGATGGTCGAAATTCAGCACCCGACGTTGCTCAATGGGCAAATGGCTGCTGTCTTTATAGTACGAATCCTGCGTGAGCAGTGAAATCTGGTCGTAAGGAACTCTTTCGAGGATGGAGTTAACCAAAGTGGTTTTTCCCGAGCCGGAACCCCCGGCAATACCAATAATGAACATATATATAAATTTGGGCTTGAATGCTTGTTGGGTTTATTCCCTGGCAAATAGCAGTTTAAGTGAAAGGATGATATCGGCTTTGTTGCTGTTTTCACGAAGAATTACAAGTACCGTATCGTTGCCGGCAATGGTTGCCATGATACCCGGTATGTTGTTGGTGTCAATGTCGTGGGCCACCCCACGGGCATATCCTCCCGGAGTTTTCAGGACAGCAAACTGGCCCGAAAATTCAATGTTGATAATGCCGTGACGGGAAAAAGGAGAGGTCATTCCAAACTTTTCCGTTTTTGGCCGCGGCAACTGAATCCCGGGCAGCCGGTAGAAATAGTTGCCTGCGGCATCGGGCGTTTTAGCTACCTTCATCTCCCGGAAATCGCGCGACAACGTGGCTTGTGTCAGTTCAAAACCTCTGTCGGAAAGCTGTTTCAAGAGCTCCTCCTGGCTTTCGATAGAGCTATTGCCCAAAATCTGAGCAATAGCTTCCTGACGTTCCTCTTTACCGGGTTTCTTCATAGACGGTGTGGTTGGCTCACGGATTACTTCCCCCAAAAGTAAAAACAACCGGTATGGGTGCCGGAACTTTGACGGGTCTGTTTCCCACCATAAGCTTAGGCCAAAGTTTCACCGTCACCTTTGTTTCATCGGACGACAAACCTAAAAAGCCACTCATCTCACGGGCGACACGATCGCGGGAATACCTGTTTATCAGGTTTTTTAGATCCACCCCGATAGATAAGGGCAACACGGCTGTTTGTCCGGGTTCAACGCGAAGAGGAACATCCATTTTCCCGGTTGTAAACTCCATTTCATTGATTTCAATGGCATACTCGAGTGCATTTAGAAATGCGGCCGCCTGATTGGGGTTTTTTACATCCATGTTGAGGGTCATGCTGAAAGGGATGGTTTGTAAATTTCCTCCGGTCAGGATACTCGAAATGGAAGCAAAGTTAGAAAGTGAGATGGTTGAACCATTCCCCAGGTTTATTCCGGCCAACTGTATATCGGCGACGGAGTTATACGTGTATTCACACTGCGATAACTGAATGGCTCCGCCAATCTGATTAAGCACGTCACAGCTTGATAACGAGAAAATCAGCAGTATAATAAGCACTGTTTTTTTCATCTCTCCAGGGTTATTTTGTTATTTGTTTAATTACCGGATAGTTACCATGGTTGCTCCGAATCCGTATTCGCGGAACGAAGCGTCTTGATAGTAACAACTTTTGTATTTATTTTTTATCTCCTTGAGTAGCGTATTTTTTAATACGCCGTCGCCCTTCCCGTGAATAAAGACTATTTTCTGGCCTTTTCGTTTAAGGTTTTCCTGCATCACCTCGTTAAATTTCGCGAGTTGATATTCGAGTATTTCGGCATTGTTCATGCCTTTTGTGTTGTCAATCAGTTCATTGATGTGTAAATCCACTTCAATTGCGGGTTGGTGCTCTTTCTTTTCTATTCTTTGTATGCGGGGACGTTCTTCTGAAACAGTTTTTTCTTGCATTGCACGCTGGATTTCTCCTGCAGAAACCAGCATTTCCCGTTCTGGAATATCGTTCCGGGTAATGTAATAGACAAGTGCATTCTCGTCAAAATAATCGTTCTCCGTAAAACTGTGCAGCTTGTAAAACTTTACCGTATCGATACGTAATTCAACCGAGACCGGACTCTTGAAGCGGAACGTTTTGTTGTGCTTAAACGATACAAACTGAACACAGACTTTTTCCAGATCGTTCAGTTGGGATTTGTCGAACTCTTCGATAAAAATCTGTGTGTTGGGTTCTACGATACCGTTGAAACGACTTTTCCAAGAGTTGTTCTCCCGGCTCATGTAATTGAGGAAAAGGTAGTAATTGCTGTCGTTCACGAAATAGCATTCAAACGAAGTCTGAGTCATGTTCCGGGCATCGGCAGGCAGGTAAACCAGGCAGGTGGTGATCTTCTCGCCTTCGGCGGTTTCGGTGACCGGCCCCGTTTCATCGAGACGGGTAGAAGGCTTCGGTTCCTTAACCGGAACTTCGGTTTCGGGTTGTCCCAATTTTTCGTTTCCTGCGGCTTCCACAACCACACATTCCGAAACAAGAACAGGTACGTCGAATCCGTTTTCGTCTTCTACAATAACCAGTTGTTTGTTTAAAAACCCTTTTACCTGTCCTCCCCCCACGGTGTTCAGAAAACGAACCTTGTCGCCGATTTGTAATTTTTTCATTTGAACGTGCAGTTTCTTATATGCATTTTTTGATGCAAACACAAAGTTGCCTAATTTTGTCGGATTATTTACAGAAATTGTAATAAAAAAAAGACTAATTTTCTTAAAAATGAAAAAATGCGACGCGGAAAAGATCAGAATTGCCGATTATAGCTATACGCTTCCTCCCGAAAAAATAGCCAGATATCCGTTGGAAAAAAGAGATTCATCGAAACTGTTGCTCTTCAGAAACAATACGATATCTACCCGGCCTTTCTCCGGGATTGGTGCAGAAATACCCGAAGGCAGCTTACTGGTTTTCAACGACACCCGTGTGATTCATGCCCGGTTGATTTTCGAAAAAAGTACGGGTGCCGTTATTGAAATTTTTTGCCTTTCGCCGCATGCTCCAAGGGACTATTCGGTAAATTTTCAACAACGAACATCCTGTTCCTGGCATTGTATGATTGGCAATGCCAAACGCTGGAAAGATGATGTGTTGCAGATGAAAGTTTCTGTAAATAATGAAAATGTGTTGCTTTCTGCACGAAAGATAGAGAGTAATGCGGACGATGTGATTGTTGAGTTTTCGTGGAATAATCCGGGTTTTACGTTTTCCGAATTACTGGAAATTGCCGGAAAACTGCCCATTCCTCCTTATTTAAATCGTGCTTCGGAAGCAAGGGATGATGAAACGTATCAAACGGTTTATTCTGCGGTGGAAGGGTCGGTAGCTGCTCCAACGGCAGGGTTACACTTCACCTCCGAAGTAATGAGGTCTTTTCGGAAAAAAGGAATCCAATCTGCCCGGGTTACCTTGCACGTGGGAGCGGGCACCTTCAAGCCGGTGAAATCCGAAACCATCGGTGACCACGATATGCATATGGAGTTTATCTCCGTTTCAAGAGAAACGGTTCAGGCCTTGTACGAAAATGAAAATAACCTGATTGTCGTAGGGACCACGTCTATGCGTACCGTGGAGAGTCTGTACTACCTGGGGAAAAAAATACTTCTTCAGCCGGATATTCAACCGGAGGAATTAGTGGTTTTTCAATGGGAACCTTACGATGAGGAGAATCCGGTTTCTCCTAAACTAGCCCTTAAATCCATCATCGATTATCTTATTAGAAATAATGCAGATCAATTGCTTGCCTTTACTCAGGTTATGATTGTTCCCGGTTACACGTTCCATTATCCCCAGGCGCTCATCACCAATTTCCACCAGCCTCAGAGTACATTATTGTTGTTGATTGCTTCGGGTATCGGCAAGTGTTGGCGGGATGTTTACGATTACGCGTTACAAAACGATTACCGCTTCTTGAGTTATGGCGATAGTTCATTGCTTTGGCTTACAGCCAATCAAGCGATATAGCTGCTATAGTCCTATGCTTATTGAACGATCAGGGGTAGAGGTGGATTATTGGATATGATAAAAAGAAGATAGTATAACGCTTTTTGTTTTGATTTGAAAGGTTTGGTGCTATTTTAATAAAAATATTTTAGTATATTTGTACCTTGGATTTATACTTCGGAAGCATAAATCTTCTTTCCTAATATATGTATTAATAGGTTATCAATTTGAAAATAAGATAATTTTATGGAAAATATAAACGAAGCATTGAGCCTTTTACTGGTAGGTTTAACAACTGTATTGATTATTTTGTATCTGGTAGTTTTGATCGGTAATGGGGTTATTCGTTTTACCAACCGGTTTATTCCGGCAGAAACCATGGCCGTGAAAAAGGAGTTTGCCACCGGGAAAGCCAAACCTACCAATCCCGCGAAGATTGCTGCCGTTATTGCTGCTGTTGAAGCCATAACCGGAGGCAAAGGGAAAATAGAGAAGATCGACAAAATAGAAAAATAAAAATAATCATACAAAACATGGCAAAAGAAATAAAATTCAGTTTACTGTACAGAGACATGTGGCAATCGTCGGGCAAGTATGTCCCGACGGTTGAACAACTGCTGGAGGTGGCTCCGGCAATCGTGGATATGGGGTGCTTTGCGAGAGTTGAAACCAATGGAGGAGGGTTTGAACAGATCAATCTTCTTTTCGGCGAGAACCCCAATGTGGCCGTCCGGAAATGGACACAACCGTTTAACGACGCAGGTATTCAGACGCATATGCTGGAGCGCGGGCTGAACGGTATCCGCATGAGTCCTGTCCCGGCTGATGTTCGTCGGCTGATGTTTCAGGTAAAGAAAAAGCAGGGGACCGATATCGCCCGGTCGTTCGACGGCCTTAACGATCCGCGTAACCTGGAGAGTTCCATCAGGTTTGCCAAGGAGGCTGGTATGATTTCACAAGCTGCGCTTAGCCTTACGGTATCGGAAGTACACACTGTAGAATACTATACCGAACTGGCTGACACGCTGATTGGAATGGGTGCCGATGAAATTTGTGTGAAGGATATGGCGGGAATTGCCCGTCCGGCAACCGTTGGGAAAATAATTAAAAACATAAAAGAGAAGCATCCGGATATTCCCGTTACTTATCATGGACACGCAGGACCCGGATTCCAGATGGCTTCCATACTCGAAGCCGCTTACGCAGGCGTCGATTACGTGGATACGGCCATGGAACCGCTGGCGTGGGGAACCGGACATGCGGATGTGCTGGCTATCCAGGCCATGCTTAAGGATGCAGGCTTTAAAGTGCCGGACATCAATATGAAAGCGTACATGAAAGTTCGCTCCCTGACACAAAAATATATAGATGATTTTCTAGGATATTACATCAACCCGAAGAACAGGTTGATGAACTCGTTGCTTATCGGACCCGGACTTCCGGGCGGTATGATGGGTAGTCTGATGGCTGATTTGGAGAGCAACCTGGAGTCATTGAACAAGTGGCTGTCAAAAAATGGCAAAGAAGAAATTACTCTGGATGATTTACTGATCAAGCTTTTTAACGAAGTGGCTTATGTATGGCCTAAGATCGGAAATCCACCTTTAGTCACTCCGTTCAGCCAGTATGTAAAGAACCTGGCACTGATGAATGTTATGCAGATAGAAAGAGGCAAGGAGCGCTGGTCGGTCATTGCTGATAATATATGGGACATGATCCTGGGCCGGTCGGGAAAACTGCCGGGAACGTTGGCACCTGAAATTGTTCAGTTGATAAAAGAACAGGGCAGGGAGTTTTACAATGGAAATCCGCAAGACCTTTATCCTAATCAGCTGGATGAGTTCCGTGCTGAGATGAAAAAAAACAACTGGGATTTTGGGCAGGACGATGAAGAGTTGTTTGAGCTTGCCATGCATCCCGAACAGTACAGAGCCTACAAGTCGGGCGCTGCAAAAAAAGCTTTTGAAGAGGATCTGGCCAAGCGAAAGGCTGCGGCACAAGTTGAAAAAACTCAGCCTTCACCGGTTGAAGCTCCGGCAAACGGTGCAACAAACAATTTCCAACCCCGGCAGCTAGTGATCAACGTAGATAACGAAGAATACAGGGTCTATATATCCTATCCCGAGAACGACGGTATTCCGTTTCACCCCGTAAACAAAGATGTTCCGCCTCAGCCGAAAGTTGTTGACAGTCCTTCCGCTGTTCTTCCCGGTGGAAAAGTAAAAGAGGTAATCTCTCCCCTCGAAGGGAAGTTCTACTTAACCAAAGATTCTTCTGAAACACCATTGAAAGTGGGGAGTGAAGTGAAAATAGGAGAAGTTATCGGCTACATTGAATCCATGAAAACCTACAATGCCGTATCTGCTGAGGAAAGCGGTAAAGTGATTGAAATCTGTTTCTCAAACGGTGATTCGGTGGAAGAGGACGATATCCTTGTAAAATTGCAATGAAGCTATGAATGAGATTTTTTCGAACTTAGTAGATATGACGGCTTTTGGAAGCATTTCCTGGGGTACCTTACTTATGTGGATCATCGCTTTCATCCTGTTGTATCTGGGTATAAAAAAACAATATGAGCCGTTGCTCCTTGTTCCTATAGGGTTTGGTGTGCTGCTGGCAAACCTCCCCTTGGCTGGTTTGGGCATAGTGGATAACTCGCTCGTTCAATCGCCTGACGGAAGTTATATGAACCTGCTTGATATTGCCAGTGAGTACGGGATTATGAATTTCCTTTATTATGCGCTTATCAAGACTGGACTGCTGCCACCCATTATTTTTATGGGAGTAGGTGCATTGACGGATTTCGGACCCATGCTTCGTAACCTGAAACTTTCGTTGTTCGGTGGTGCTGCGCAATTGGGCATTTTTACCGTGCTTATTATAGCCGTACTTGTTGGTTTCAATATGAAGGAAGCCGCATCGTTAGCCATTATCGGTGGTGCAGACGGGCCTACGGCCATTTACACTACCATCAAGTTAGCACCCCATTTATTGGGTCCCATAGCTATTGCCGCTTATTCTTATATGGCGTTGGTTCCGGTGATTATTCCGTTGGTAGCCAATTTGCTGATGACCAAGAAGGAATTTCGTATCCACATGAAGAAAATGGATAAGCAGTTTCCCCCCAAGCACGAAATCAAACACCTGAAGACGGTGAAAATTGTTTTTCCAATAGTTTTGGGTGTTGTGGTAGCTGTTTTTGTACCTTCTGCGGCTCCGTTGGTGGGGATGTTGCTGTTCGGAAACCTTGTGAAGGAAATCGGGGCCAACACCAGCCGGCTCGCAGATGCAGCTTCCGGGCCCATTATGAATACGGCAACCATTTTCCTCGGATTAACAGTCGGGGCAACCATGACCTCTGAAGTGTTCCTGTCGCCACGGACGCTGGGAATTATCGTGGGTGGTTTTCTGGCGTTTGCTATCTCCGTTGCGGGAGGCATACTGGCCGTGAAACTGTTTAACCTGTTTTCGAAGAAAAAGATCAACCCTCTCGTGGGTGCTACGGGGCTGAGTGCTGTCCCAATGGCCTCACGCGTGGCCAACGAGATGGCGTTAAAATACGATAAATCCAACCACATCCTGCAGTATTGCATGGCCAGCAACGTGTCGGGAGTTATTGGATCGGCAGTTGCTGCGGGTGTATTGATATCATTCTTGGGGTAAGATCACTCGCTCACAAACAACCGTTTACTGGAGAATAGCGGGTCGCAGGTTACGTTGATTTTTAATTTACGTAACCCGGCTTCATCTCCCGGAGTAGGTATATGAGTGGAGTGCATTTCGCAATTGTTCAGTTCGGTCAGTTTCTGCAATGCCATTTGTGCTGCAGGGTTGGATATCGCGCTAATCGCCAATGCTATAAGGGTCTCTTCCACATCAAGGCTGGCATTCTTCCCGTTCAAGATATCTTTCTTCAGGTGGGTAACCGAGTCGATAATATTTTCGGGCAGGAGAATCATGTTGTCGGGTAACCCTGCCAGGTGTTTGATAGCATTCAGGATCATACTGGAGGAGGCGTGCAGCAACGATGAATTCTTTCCGGTAACAAGGGTGCCGTCGTTCAGTTCAATGGCAGCGCCGCAATAGATTCCCCCGTATCCCTTTCCGTTCGTTTCGGCATCCTTGGCCGCTCTTCGGGCAGGTTCAACCACAAGACGATCTTCATCTTTCGCCCCGACTCTTTCCATGATCTCGGCGTTACGTTCGAGTGTTTCCGTGTCGATCTGGCCCATTGCGTAATCAACAAATCCCCGTAAATGCCGGCGGATAATTTCCTGATAAGCCGCCTCTTTGCATCGTTCATCATCAATAATCCCCGCACTGATCCGGTTTACCCCCATGTCGGTGGGAGAGAGATAGACGGAATTATTGCCAGTGATTTTCGTCAGAATCTCTTTCAGAAGATTGAAAGCCTCTATATCGCGGTTGTAATTCACCGCTTCCAATCCATATGCCTTCAGGTGGTAAGGGTCTATCATATTAACATCGCCTAAGTCTGCGGTTGCTGCTTCGTAGGCAATGTTGACCAGATGGTCTATGGGTAAATCCCAAATAGGGAATGTTTCAAATTTTGCATAACCGGCATCCTTCCCCTTTTTATAATCGTGATAAAGGTTGCTCAGGGCTGTGGCAAGCTTCCCGCTGCCGGGTCCGGGTCCGGTAACCACCACGATGGGTTTGGTGGTTTCGATGTATTCATTGGAGCCGTATCCTTCGTCGCTCACAATCAAATCGATGTTTTTCGGATAACCTCGCGTAGGATAGTGCAGGTAAACTTTAATGCCTTTCAACTCGAGTTTGTTCTTGAAGATTACTGCGGCGGGTTGTTTTTCGTACCGGGTAATAACAACGGCAGCTACATTGATGCCATACCATTTCAGGTCGTCGATGCTCTTCAATACGTCCACATCATAGGTGATGCCGAAATCGGCCCTGATTTTGCTTCGTTCGATATCTCCGGCATACACGCACATAATAACCTCTACCTGGTCTTTCAGTTTTTGCAAAAGACGCATTTTAACGTTCGGAGTGAAGCCGGGCAAAACCCGTGCTGCATGATAATCATACAAAATTTTTCCTCCGAATTCGAGGTATAATTTATCGTTGAACCGGCTTACGCGTTCGAGAATAGCAGAGGTTTGTTCTTGCAGGTATTTTTCATTGTCAAAACCAACACGACTAAAATTTTCCATCTTTTAATTTTCCGAATAATAAATAATAGATACAACTTACTTTCGGGACTCAAAATTACTCAAAATTTAGGAGAAATCCGCCTTAAATCGAGGAAAAGTAAGGGAGAAGAAGGTAAAACGGATAAGCCTTCTATCCAATTTTCAGCGCGGTCATTACCAATGATCCGCCGACAAATCCCCGGTTGAAGAATTCAACTTTTTCGTTATCTGTCTGTAGTGCGAGCGCATAGAGCATGGGCAGGTAATGTTCGGGAGTAGGAATGGAGAGCCGGAAGTCTTCACCTTGGGTAAAATAATCGATAAGCGGAGCGTGATTATTTGCGGTAATATATCCGTACATTTTTTCTGCAGCGGAAATTGCCCATCCAAACCCGTAATCATCATCGTTGATCCTTCCCCAATCCAGCAGGTGCAGGTTGTGAACCATATTTCCGCTTCCCATGATCAAGATGCCGCGATTACGAAAATCCGACAAGCATCTGGCCAGGGAGTAATGCTCCTGCGGTGTTTTAGAACGGTCGAGGCTTAGCTGAACAACCGGTATGTCCGCATCGGGATACATGTGTTTCAGTACGGTCCACGTTCCGTGATCCAGCCCCCATTGATAATCGGGGCCAACCGAATACTGGCGGAGCGTATCGATTATCTCTCCTGCCAGTTCCGGATTTCCCGGGGCAGGATACTGAACTTCGTACAATTCCCGGGGAAACCCTCCGAAATCGTGAATGGTGCGAGGTGTTTCCATCCCCGTGACGAATGTTCCCTCAGTTTCCCAATGAGCTGAAATGCAAATAATGACATCGGGTTTGGGTATTTCCGCTGTTACTTGCAGGAACCCCCGGGTGAAGTTGTTTTCTTCCAAGGCAATCATCGGACTGCCGTGTCCGACGAAAAGAACGGGCATTTTAGTTGACATAAGGCGATTTTGTATATAATTTTATTAACCGTTGAAACAAAAGGCTCTGCGCAAGGATAACCGGACAACAGTAGTATGTGTCTGTCCATTAAAAAGTAAACCGGTATACGTTGGTCTCTCTTTTCCTGAATCCTAACTTTTGGTAAAGCCGGTTAGCCGCTACGCGGGCAGGAGTGGAGGTCAGGTCTACTTTTTCGATGCCTTTTTCGCGTGCGACTTTCAACGCATGATATACCAATGACGCAGCTACTCCTTTTCCCCGGGCGTTCTCATCCACCACTACGTCTTCGATCCACGCTTTTTTCCCCGTGGGAATTTTATAAACGACAAGCGATAGTGTTCCTAAAATTTCATCGTTTTCCCGGGCTATGAAAAGAAAAGTATTTCCGGCTTGCAGAATTTCCTGCAACTCTTCCCGGGAAGGATAACTGTTTCTATCGATAAGCTGGGGTATCAATGTTTTGAACGCTTTCAGAACAGTGTCGTCAATATTTTTTAATTGTTCTATGTGCATGTCCTCGTTTTTTGACTGTGTGGAATTTTACGGATATGTTTTTTTAAGCCTGAAGGCATAGGTTGAATGGAAACATAAAGGTAATTATAAATATGGCAACAAATCATAATTTGCTACAAGAAAATAATCGGCGTAAATGCCTGTTTACGCCGATTATGTATTTACATAGTGAGTTTTATGCCAGCAAAGAACGTGCGAGGAAGTGAAGGCCCGTACATGTATCCGGCATCACGAAGCGGTCCCCGGTCGAAATCTTTTTGAAAACTGTTGAGTATATTTTGAACACCCCCGTTGAGTTGCCAGGTTGTTTTGTCCGTTGCAAAAAAGTTATAAGCGAGTTTAATCGTGGAATCAAAAAAACCGGGTGTGCGAAATTCGGTATCTTCCGGTATGTAACCGGCAAAATGTTGTACCAACATGGGACCTGTGTATACACCGGATAGCGAAATGTTGAATGCTTCAGTCGGTGTACAGGTTGCTGTGAAATAGCCGTAGATATCGGGAGTGCGAAACATCTTGCGTTGCGGGTCGACGTTTGGATTGTTGCTCCACGATTCCGGTTTGTTATACATGCTTTCCTGGATTGTTCCGCCCATCTGTAATTGAAACTTTCGGCCCGGAGCAATTTTTCCTTCAATGTTTACACCTTTCACAACGGCTCCCGACCCGTTCCGCCTTTCCTTTAACAGGTTGCCCTGCGGATCTTTTCCAATCTCTTCCAACAGAAATACGTCTTTCAGATGTGTATAAAAGCCTTCGATCAGTAAATTCGTTTCTACAGGGCCGAACGCTTTGTACAAATCGGCAGAAATACTGACTGTTTGTGAGTATTCGGGTTTCAGGCCAGGCGATAGCTGAATGATGCTTACTTCTCCGCCCACAGCGGTAATGTGAAGGTCTTCGTCGAAGGCTTGTGGGGCGCGAAACCCGGTGGAATAACCGCCGCGGAGGACAACAAGGGGGGTAGGAGCGTAGCGTATGTTAATTCTCGGACTCAGAATAGCTTTTTTGATCAGGTTGTGCTTATCCAGTCTCACTCCTGTTAAAATACTCCAAGCCGCATTTTTCCATTCGTTTTGCAGGAAAGTGCTTTTTGTGTTCACCTCTTGGTCCAACTTTCGGTTATAACCCAGCATTTCATCACTCATCGTATTGTAATTCAGTTCTACTCCTGTTGTAACTACAGACGGCATAAACAAAAACCTTTCCGAGGAATAACTGTATTGTACTCCTCCCATCATGCTGTTGTCAGCGGTTGTTCCGTAGGCGTTCGGATCTCTTTGGGTCCCGTAATAGCTTTGACGGTAGATAAATTGCCCGGACAGGTAAGCATTTATTTTGTGCTTGTAATTTCGCGAAAGAAAGTTGTAATTGGTGTTTGCCGAATGAATGTTGTGTTCCGTTTGTTCGGTAATGTCGGTAGTATGAGGAGGTTTGTCGAGCATGTTCCCTCCGCGCCGGAATTCATTGATAAAATGATACTCTATTTGGCCGGTATTTGTTCGATACCATATACGCCAGCCAGAGCGCTGAATATCGGACGGCTATCGATGAGAATTTGGGAGTAGGGGCCGTCGAGCCCATTGATGCGAACTTGTTGAAATCCGCAGTTCTGGCAGTTGCTTTCAATCCGTAGTCCCGGCTGAAAATTCAGTCCTTGTGCCAGGGTCACCGAATTGGTGTTCTCCATCAGCAAGGGGGTTATCACGCTGACCACCGAGGGAGCTTCTTTCCTTTTTGTTTCTGTCCGGTTTGCCGAAACAACGACGGTTTCAAGCAATACCTCATCATCTTCCATTACAAAGTTCACTTCGATGGTTTTCCCGCCCTCCAGGGTTACGGGGCTCTCTACAGATTTATATCCTACCCCAGACGCAACAAGTATGAAGTTGCCTTTGGGAAGATCCTTCAGGTAGTAATGTCCCGTTTCATCGGTGGCGGTGACATGCGAAGTTTCTTTTAAAGAAACGGTTACGAACGGGATATGTTCTTTTGTAGACTGATGTAATATGTGGCCGACTATGTTAGCGTCGCTTCTTCCATGCTGGTGCCTGTGTTGCATACGCACCTGATTTTTTTGTTGGGGAAAAACCGCAAGAGTATATACAATTGCGAACAAAACCCATATAAGTTTCTTCATTTCAATTTTTTAATTAATTACACGTGTTTGCCTGGACATGCACATGAGTTGTGCTGCCCGTGTTGTGGCCAAGAAAAAAAATATTCTTACCGAAAATCTATGTGTGTAATTGAATTGGAGGCGCACGCCACCCATTTGCCCGGATGAGCACGCGTTTTAGGGCGAAATGTTCTTGCTTGGGACGGATATAGCCGCTTATCTGCTTGCTTAGTGCAGCATATGCAGCACACAGGAACAAGCCCGTGAAATAGAAATGCGAGAGTGCCTGGATGAGGTTAAGTGAGGAAGTACCGTGCTGGTGATCGGTTTTGTTTCCGTCTTGAGCCAAAAAATTAAAGTGGGAATGGACAATGCGTTCGCCGTTAACTTCATGGGTATGAATAAATAAAGAAATATTTCCGTAATAACTTACGAAAAGCACCAGCAGAAAATATCCCGATAGTATGCTGAACCGTTGTCTCATTGCTATAACAAAGATACGGCTATCCGGAATTCTGTTTAAACAGTATTGATAAAATTGATTATTCGGGAAAAGCTATAATACAGTCAAGTGAAGTTATTCCTCCCTTATGATATTCTCAATCTCCTTCATTACCAGCGGTAATGCTGGATATACCATGCCGTGATCGTAGCCGTCGAGTTCGAGAAGGCGGGTTTTCTTGTGTCCCGCCACTTTCATCATTCGAGCAAGATATGCGTTTTCTTCGTACCTGCCAAGCATCTCCAATTCCCTGTCTCCGGTAATGAGCAGGAGTGGCGGAGCATCGTGACGGACGTGAAAAAGAGGAGCAAATTCATCCACAACGGGTTGTGTGTTTTTTATTCCCCGCTGTTCGCGGATATTAAAGTGTGTGATGGTTTGTGCGCTGAGGGGAATAAGCCCTGCAATGCGGTTGGCATCAATATTGTGCGCTGCCAGGTATTTTTTGTCTAAACCCGCCATACAGGTAAGGTAACCGCCGGCAGAATGTCCCGATACGAAAATTTTGGATGCGTCACCACCGTATTTTTCGATGTTTTTGAATGCCCAGGCTATTGCAGCAGCTGCATCTTCTATATAGGCGGGTGCCTTAACTTTTGGTGAGAGCCGGTAATTAACGCCGATGATGCAGGTATTTTTATGTTTGAACCCGTCGGGAAGCTCTTTCTCTCCGCCTGTTAATCCGCCACCGTGAAACCAAACGACGGTGGCAAAATCTTTTTTGTCGGTTGGATAGTAAATATCGAGAATACAACGTTCCCTGATGTATGCATCTGACTCCATCTTCGCATCATCGTAATAGGGGATATTCCTGATGATTCTGTAGTTCGTTTCCTGCGCAATACCACTCAGTGAAGTGCTGATTAACAAAGAGATAAGAAGACTCTTTTTCATTACCAATTATACATTATGAATTGTTAATTATAAATATTATCTTGATTAGAACACCCATTCTTCGTTTTGGGGAGATGACGTTTGGGATTTACCTGTTCCGAAACTCAGTAGCCGGCCTTTTAAATCGAAAGACAGCCATCGATCGGAAAGTTGCAGTTCTGAACGGTGGGTGTAGAAACCCTCTCAACAATCATTCCGGGTTGCAATTGATTCCATCTTTCACTGAAACGATTGTTCGCCAAGGCTGTAGTCCTCCGTATCATATCGTCTGCATGGTCTAGGTAATTGTTTTTGGCTTCTTCGTTTTGGAATATTTTTATCACGTATGTACGTTCGCCTTCATCCAGAAGATAATTGGATTGAAACAGCTGCACATAATTTTTGTACCGGTACCTGTTGAGTATCTCACGGATAAAAGCTCTGAATTCCCGTTCAACATCCGCTTCCGAAGAATTTACATCCCACCGGATGGTTTGATAAGCCACGTCATTCTTTATTTTTACGACCGTTTTTCCACCGAAAGTCAACGTCTCACAACTGCTTAACGAAATAAGCATCACACCTGAAATGATGAGTTTAAGAATCGTTGTTTTCATCTGCCTGTTTCTTTAGTTTACGTTAAAAAGCACCTTTTTTAGAGTGTGCAAGTGCGAGAATGGTTATAAAAAAGCTAAAAATCCGGTAATCATCAGCACGTTGATAAAATCGATAAAGAACGCTCCCACTACAGGAACAATAAAATAGGCCACACGAGAATAGCCGAACTTATCGCAAATGGAATCCAGGTTCGCCATTGCGTTGGCGGTGGAACCCATTGCAAAACCGATCAGTCCCGATGTGGAAACCGCCGAATCGTAATTTCGCCCCATCGCCGGAAAGGCTACGAACCGGGGGAAAACATACATCAACATTACCTGTGCGAGCAACAAAACCATCAGCGGTAATGCCAGACTGCTCAATTCCCAGAGGCGCATTGTCATAATGGCTATGGATATGAAAATGTTCAGGCAGATATCGCCAATCAGTTGGATTTCGGTGTTGAGTGTAAAATCTTCCCTAGTATCCATAATGTTACGGATAATGGCTGCCACGATCATTGGTCCGATATAAATAGGAAATTTTACCGTACCGATAAACATTCCCATAAAATTATTCAGTAAATCGGTAAAAATTACGCCGATACCCATCGAAACAAGGATAAGGAACGATGCTTTGGTAATTCGTTCTCCGTCCATTGGGACCGGGTGAGCTTGCATCGCATCGATTTTCTGTTCTTCTTCATCGGCTTTTCGAGTGCTCAGCAGCTTCTTTCGCACAATCAGGTTATTTCCAATGGGAGCACCCATCAGTGACCCCATCAGCAAACCGAAAGTGGCGGATGCTATTGCCACGGCGTGAGCACCCGAAATACCTGTAGCTTCCACTTCGGGGGCAATGGCCGCCGAAGTGCCTAGCCCGCCCATCAGTGCGGTAGAACCGGTCATCATCGCCAGTTGAGGCGAGAGATTGAGCGGTTTTGCCAACCCAATAGCTACAAGGTTCTGCAACAGGCTGAAAATCGTGGCCAATCCGAGGAAGATAAGCAAAACTGTACCGCCTTTCCTCAGCAATTTAAGGCTTACGTTGAAGCCTATAGAAGTAAAGAAAACGGTCATAAAAAAAGCCTGTAATACGTTGTCGAACTGTAAAAAAAGGATCTCTGACGAATGAAGTGCCAACGATGCCAACGCAAACAGCAATCCGCCGATTACGGGCGAAGGAATGGCATATTTACGAAAAAAATAAACTTTTACTTTCAGGAATTTCCCCAGCAACAACAGCAAAACTGCCAGGCCAACGGTCACATACATATTTATGGTTAAGGTCATTGCCGGAAAAGTATGGGTTAAAAATTGTCGGGTGGTGTGCTCAGTGCGGTTATGGTAACCTCCTGAAAATCCGTATCAAAATTAGCCAGTAACATTTCAACGAATTTGGCATGAAAGAATGTATACAGTTTTGAGGTTACGTGTCTGCGGTCTTTTCGCTTAAGCAATCCGAATCGCAACTCATTCTCCTCCACCCATATCTGCGGTTTCAAAAAGGCTTCGTTTTTCCACAACAAAGGTGAAGGGGTGATGCGTCCGTCTGTCATAACAGTCCATTTCTCCACTTTTCGGGTTGCAATACCTTCGTATATTTTGTCGAGCAGTAAATTGGGGTTGTGGGTCTTTATGATGATAGCCATTGGAACGGTTATTTTTGTTGATTCTTATATATCTCTATCGCTGTTTTTACATTTCCATGTAGCAGGAGCAGGTTTTTTGCCTGCTCATAAGATAACCCGAGTTCGTCAACGATCATCCGGGTTCCCCTGTCCACGAGTTTTTGATTGGTTAGTTGCATATTTACCATTTTGTTGCCTTTTACTCTTCCCAATTTTATCATTGTGGCTGTGGTAATCATGTTGAGCACGAGTTTTTGTGCCGTACCCGATTTCATTCGGGTACTTCCGGTAACATATTCAGGACCTACGACTGGTTCAATTTTTATCTCAGCTTCCGCGGCTACGGGCGAGCCCGGATTGCAGCTTATTGCCCCGGTAAGGATTCCTTTCTCCCTTGCTTTACGTAATGCTCCGATAACGTATGGAGTGGTGCCCGATGCGGCGATGCCTACCAGCGTGTCGTTTTGATTGATTTTGTATTCCAACAGTTCTTCCCAAGCCTGGTCGTAGTTATCCTCCGCCGCTTCTACCGGGTTGCGCAGAGCGGAATCACCACCTGCAATCAGCCCGATAACGTATGTGTCGGGCATTCCATATGTGGGGGGAATCTCCGACGCATCCAGCACGCCAAGCCTTCCGCTGGTTCCGGCCCCTATATAGAAAAGCCTCCCGCCTCGTTTCATGCGTTCCACAATTCCTGTAACGAGCTTTTCTAATTCGGAAAGGGTCTTTTGTACGGCAAGAGCTACTTTTTGGTCTTCCTGATTGATTTCTGCAAGAATTTCGAATATCGGTTTTTTCTCCAAATCGTTGTAAAGCGAGGGTTGTTCGGTTATTTTGATGAAAGTCATACGGGTTATAAGTTACGAATAAAATTTTATTAATCCTTCCATGGGCGATTGTTCAATCTTTCCGATCTTTATTTTTTTTTCTTCAGCAACTTTGCGTAAAACACCGGAAAAATACCAGGCGATTGAGCCTACAAAATTAACCTTATTTTTCTGATAATTGTATTGCATCACATTTCGTTCGAAGAAATCGGAGAAACTTCGTTCAACAATACGCCGAATGGATTGCTCTTCGATATGTTTCCATAAAAAGGGTGCAAGTGTTGCCAGAAACCTGCTGGGGAAAGGTTGTCTATATACTTTATCGATAATGGTTGCCTGGTCCAGATCGTATTCGGCGAGGAGTTCCTCTTTTAATCCTTCCGACAACTGATTTTTCAGCGCATCGCTGACCAATTGCTTGCCCAGTACTGCGCCACTTCCTTCATCGCCCAGGATAAACCCCAGTGGAGATACCTGTTTGACCATGTTGTAGCCATCCCATTCACAGGAGTTGCTTCCGGTACCCAGGATACAGGCGATCCCGGCATTATGCCCGCAGAGGCTGTGCGCTGCAGCCATCAAGTCGCTATATATACAGATGGCATCGATGGGAAACGAACGGTATATGGCGTTCTTCACAAAAACGATTTTTTCCGGGATACAGCCGGACCCGTAAAAATGGATCGACTGAACCTTTTTTCCCTTCAGGAGAGGGTAGGCATGTAACCTGATTTCTTCTGCGATCTCCTCCTCGGTCTGATAGACCGGGCTGATTCCTTTTGTGGAAAACCGCTGCACGATCTCTCCTCCGTATGTCAGGCACCAGTCGGTCTTGGTAGCGCCGCTGTCGGCGATCAGTATATTACCTCCTGATTGTGAATGATCCATTTTGATTGGTTGTTTATAGTTTAATATAAATCTTTTTTCTGTACAGTATATATCCGAACAGCCAACAGAACGTAATGAACAGCAGCGCATAGAGCAGCGATCCGAAATAGTCCCCCGCCCACGGGCGCAGCAGCACTTCGTAAATAAACCCTTTTACAGAGATTATCTCTCCCTGCCAGTTAAGCCGGATGTTGGCGACCAGGTTGGCCATTACGCCTGCAAAAACATATACGATGAGTGGATTTACCCCGAAGGCGTGAAAGAAACGGCTCCATCGCTCTTTTTGATGGATATCGATGATCCAGATCAGCAGTCCCAGCAGTTGCGCGGCAAAGCCGGTGGTAGTTAGCACGAATGTGGAGCTCCATATCTTCTTGTTAATGGGGCATCCGTACTGCAGGAGTAATCCCGAAAATGCCAGTATCGTACCCCATATCAGCAGTTTCTCCACCCGGGTGTGGTTGTCTTTGTTCTCCACAATCAGTTTTCCGGAAAGAAAACCGATCAGTACGTGGGCGACGGAGGGGAGGGTGCTGAGCAGCCCTTCGGGTTCGAATGCGATGCGTACTCCTTCCGGTGTAGTGTCCTTGTACATATGGGAAGTACCCATGAGTGCTTTGTCGACCACCGCTATAATATTCTCTTCCGACATCTCAAACCCTTTTCCGAAACGAAGAATCAGGTAATACCCCAGGAGCAGGATGCCAACCACCCACGGGAGCAGTTTACCCTTCACAAGAACAGCAGTCAGGGCGGCAAAGCCGTATGCCAACGCCAGCCTTTGCAGTACTCCGAGTATGCGCAGGGTGTCGAAATGGCTTGCCGCCACACCGAAGGGTTCTCCGGAAGCAAGACCCCGCGTAAGTTGCCCAAACCATCCCAGTGCCAGTCCGATCACGAAGATGAGGAAGGTACGCCGTACAATTTTCCAGACGGCTGTTTTGGAGGGTTCAAAGTTAAATTTTCGCAGTGACATAAAGGTAGATACCCCCATGATAAACATGAAGAAGGGAAATACCAGGTCAGTCGGTGTGAGTCCATGCCAGTGAGCGTGTTTGAGTGGCGCATAGGCGTAGCTCCATGAGCCTGGATTGTTGACCATTATCATACCGGCAATGGTAATGCCGCGGAGGATGTCGAGTGACAGGAGGCGGTTGTCCTGTCTGGGGGAAAGAGTCACGTTCATAGATGATTGTTAATAATGTTAATTTCTTAGAGGTTATCAACTTGTAAGAATATCGCTACAGATTCTTTAGATTATGATTCCCAGGAAGAAAGAACAAAAATTGATACAGATTTATATGTATGTGTCTTATGCGACCAGGAACTGAAATATTATTGCCAAAGATACAGCAATAATTCGAATCCTGCTTTTACCGGTCAGGAAATAATGACCATCTGTCTGTTTCATTCTGTCTCACTCCATGATATTCGTGCTTCAGGTAGTGTTAGTAGTGTTATCCCTAAAACCGCATTGAATGTTTTTGATTAAAACAAGCAATGCGGTGAAAGTTCAATCCCGGTATGATGATTACCGTGGATGGCTATGGAATGAAGGGCCGGCAAGAACTATAAGGCAGCCTTCACCGAATCAGCCAGGGGAGTGGTAGGCCTGCCAATCAATGCAGAGAGCTGATGGGAATCATCAAACAGATCGTCCTTCGATGCCGAAACATCCCAACTGGCGATGGCAGCTGCAAATCCCGCAGGAATCTCAAAACTTTCCAGGATTTTGGTATATTCAGCTTCAGTCAGGTTTCTGTAGGGGATGTTTGTCCCGGTCTGGTTTGAGATTTCGGCCGCTAAATCAGCTAGTGTATAATAATCGTCTCCGGCTAATTCGTACACTTTTCCCTTGTGTGATTCGTCGGTTATAGCCACTGCTGCTGCTTCGGCATAATCGACACGGGCGGCAGATGATATTTTTCCGTTGCCGGCACTTCCGATGAAGGCACCTCCTGCTAATGCACCTCCAATGGAACCGGTATAGTTTTCGGTATACCATCCGTTGCGAAGGATAGTATAATTGATACCGGAAGCTTTTAACGCTTCTTCCGTGGTCATATGTTCCCCAGCAAGATTCAACGTGGTGGAATCCGCATGCAACAGGCTGGTGTATACGATCCATTCCACACCGGCTTTACCGGCTGCCTCTATCACATTGAAATGCTGACGGGCACGCTGGCCAATTTCGTTGCCTGAGATAAGTACCAGCCGGTCTACTCCGGCAAGTGCTGCTGTCATCGTTTCGGGTTGGTTGTAATCAAAGGCTCGTACCTCTACTTCCAGGGCAGATGCTTTCCCCGGTGTGCGGACAAGTGCCACGATGTTTTCATTGGAAACCCTCTTTTTTAACTCTTCCACAACAAAGGTTCCTAAATGCCCGGTTGCTCCAGTGACTGCTATTTTCATACGATTATTTTTATTTTTATGTACGTTTTTATTTCAGAACCAGTTTGATGTCCAGCGTGAACATGTCGTCAATTACTTTGTCGCCCAAGTTGTTAAAGAATGATTTGGAACCGTATCGCACACCAAATTTAGAGCGGTCTACCTTCAGTTGTGTCGAATAAACATTGTCTTTTCTGTTTACCACAAACGATACCTTCTCTGTCTTTCCCTTGATGGTCAGCAAGCCCGTGACCAGTGCTTTATCCGAATTGAATTTACCCGCTCTGGTTATTTTAAACGTAGCGGTGGGGTGATTGTTCACACCAAAAAAATCGTCCGATTTCAAGTGATCCACCAACTGCTTGTTGTAACCTGCATCTTTCAGGTCGTCGTTGGTGAGGCTGTTCATGTCGATCACCACATTTCCGCTTACAACCTCACCGTTTTTTAACTCAAAAGATCCGCTCTGTATCTGAATTTTTCCATTGTGAGAGCCCCCTATTTTTTTCCCGGTCCATAGAACCTGCGATTTACTTAGGTCTATTTCACTTTTTTGTGCCCATGCCGATAAAGTTCCTGATAATAATATTATTACCAATAAATTAACTGTTTTCATACTTTTTTTCGTTTTTTAATTGGATGAAACTACTCAGATATGACTGTCCGTTTCAACCGGTCTGATTTTGAATTGTTTCTTTAATTATTACGGCACAAAGGTAGCGTAGTGCCGTGCCTCCAACACTTGATCTATGGTAAGAAATAAAACGCATTTGAATTAAATTCTCTTCCTGATGCGGCTCAAACTTTCCGGAGTGATGCCCAGGTAGGAGGCAATGTAGATTAAGGGAACCCGCTGAAACATCATGGGATGTTCCTTCAGCATGTCGCTGTAACGATCCATGGCCGTTTCCCACATGTTTGCATTGAGTCGTTTCAGTGCGTTGATGTACGCCTTCTGAAAAAGGATGCGAAAATATCTTTCCAGCTTTGGCACTTCCTCATATAGCTGTTCCAGTCGTTGAAAGGAAATGCGCAGCATCTGTGTGTCCTCCAATGCCTCAATGTTGTACTTGGAAGGTGTTTGCGTGAAGAAACTCTCCAGGTCACTGATCCAGCTATTGTCCATCCTGATCTGGTAGATGTGTTCTGTCCCTTTTGAATCGATATAAAAAGAGCGCAAGCAGCCTGTGGTAATGAAATATAAGTATTTGCAAGTTTTGCCAGACACCAGCAGGTCTTTTTTTTTCCTGATGGAACACGGTTCAAAAGCAGACAGGATAACCGATTCATCTTCAGGAGTTATTTCCGTCCACTTTTTAAAATAATAGAGCAGCTTGTTATCTTCTGTCATTTGGTTCACGGCCATTAATCATCTGCATCATGCAATAAACAACCGCTTTTTTAAAATGTTCACCGTTATGAACCCGCTGTTAATAATGTCTGTCAGAGCCATTACCGTCTTAGTGAAGATTGTTGCAAGGGTATATCCCTTATTGATTCGCATTAACAATCAGTCTGTTTTTCTTTTTTTGATCTGCCAAATTCCGGATCCACTTTCATGAAAGGGATCAGTACCAATGTGGGTATTGTGAGAATCATAATCAGGATAAAGAAATGCTGGTATCCCAGTTGCTCCTGTATCCATCCGGCAGCCATACCAGGTAGCATCATACCCAGGGCCATGAATCCCGTACAGATGGAATAATGAGCTGTTTTATGCTCACCCTGAGAAAAATAAATCAGGTAAAGCATGTAGGCCGTAAATCCGAAACCGTATCCGAATTGTTCAACAGCCACTGCCGTATTCACCCAGATCATGTTATCGGGTTGATAAAATGCAAGGTACAGATAAGCCGCATTGGGAAGGGTGATGGCTAGTGCCATGGGCCAAAGCCAATACTTGAGCCCTTGGCGTGAAGCTAAAATTCCACCGATGATTCCGCCGAGTGTAAGGGCGATCACTCCCACTGTACCATAAGTAATGCCGACTTCGGAGGTATGTAATCCCAATCCGCCCACATCACGGCTGTCGAGTAGAAAGGGCGAGGTAAGCTTGACAAGCATCGCTTCAGCCAGTCTGTACAGTAACATGAAAGCGATGGCCAATCCTATCCCTTTTTTTGTAAAAAAAGATTGGAAAGTATTTCCAAATTCTGTTACCACTTCATGGGATGTGCGGGCCGATTTTCCGGTATCTGTGTTTGGGTAGGGCAGAACAAAACGGTGATAGACAAAAAATGCCAGAAAAATGCCTGCCAGAATGAAGAAGGTGAGGCTCCAGGCATATGGAATTTTGCCGGTCGATTTTTCCAGAAATCCTGCCAGTACTACCAACAATCCCTGACCGGTGATCGAAGCAAGGCGATAGAAGGTGCTGCGAATGCCTACGAAGAAGGATTGCTGCGAATCGTCCAGCGCTAGCATGTAGAAGCCGTCTGCAGCGATATCGTGTGTGGCTGAACTGAAAGCCATGAGCCAGAAGAAAGCAAGTGATGCCTGCAGGTAGAACGGCGTGGGCAGGGTAAATGCTACGCCCGCCAGGCCGGCACCAATCAGCAATTGCATCGAGACGATCCACCACCGTTTGGTTTTCAGGATATCCACAAACGGGCTCCAGAAAGGTTTGATTACCCAGGGGAGGTATAACCAGCTTGTGTAGAGGGCTATTTCCGTGTTGGAGAGTCCGAAACGTTTGTACATGATTACCGAAACGGTCATTACGGCTACATAGGGCAGTCCTTCGGCGAAGTAAAGGGTTGGTATCCAAGACCAAGGGGACCGATTATTTTTCTTTTTCATAAATTACTAATCTTTAATTACTAATTACAAATTACGTTTTGTGGATTTTTGAATGGCGGTAATAATACG
>ENA-UOOH01001098-UOOH01001098.1-fermentation-metagenome-genome-assembly--contig:-NODE-1098-length-27548-cov-5.915651_pt1 | contig 27548 bp, 26 predicted proteins | sample MGYA00245778_ERZ724025 | MGnify/ENA primary metagenome ERZ724025 (study PRJEB28704, sample SAMN03018313) | fermentation metagenome | biome: anthropogenic terrestrial biome; feature: soil; material... | reverse complement strand
GGGGGGGGGGGGGTGTGGGGGTGGGGGGCGCGGCGCGCCCATGCCCCTACTTGCTCACGGGTTCAACTCGAAGTCGGGCTGCTGGTCGCTCGACGGCGCGGACGAGGCGGGAGTTTGGCTCACCCGTGTCCCCGGTCTGCGAACTCACCCATGTCCCCGGTCCGTACGCCCCGCTGGCCCGCGCCCTCCCCTCCCAACCGGCGCGCATGGCGGCCGTGCTCGACTCGATCACCGAGGGCGCGCCGGGGAGGGGCGATCGCGCCTGGCGAACCCGACGCCTCTTCTCCTGTTCGACCCGCCGCCGAGGGGCTGGAGATGGCCGGGGCGGGCTCGGGCTCTTGAACTCCGAGAGGGTTGCTCGACTACTCGGAAAGCAAGCGCCCCAACTCTTCGACCGAGAGGCCTGCCTGCCGCAGCACCGAGCGCAAGGTACCCGGAGCGAGCTCTCGATGCAGGGGAACGATTGCGGTGCGACCGTCCGTGCTTCGTAGCTTCGCGTGGCTCCCTCGCTGGCTGGCAACGACGAAGCCTGCCCTCTCGAGGGCACCGACGATGACCGCTCCCGAGACGGCTGGCAGTCTCGGTGCCACGGACTATTCGCCAACCGAGACGTCTATCGGCGCGATGATCGGCGTCGGGCGCGGCTTTTCGCCCGTTCCTTCCTCGAAGAAGAGCTCGAGGGCTTCGCGAAGGTTGGCGAGCGCGTCTTCGACCGAATCGCCCTGGCTGGCGACATCGACTTCGAGGCACTGCGCGACGAACAGGTCGCCTTCGTGCGTAATGGCCGCGGTCAATCGCATGGCATTCGAAAGATAGCGCATCGTCGCCCAGTTGCCCGCGCTGAGCTCCTGAGTCGGCCGCCGGGCGCTCGGGGGGATGCAGCCGGTTTCGCGCGTGGCGGAGGTGGAGCGCCACCCTCCATCGTTGGGGAGGGGGCTTTCTCATCGGGCGCCCGCGGGCAGATACGGTGTTCTTCTGGGCCGCGACTCGCACGCGCTCGTCGGAGAAGAGGCCGGCCGGCGGCGGCCGAGTTGGCCCGCGCCGCAGTCAGGCTTTGCCGACGCTGTCCAAAGCCGCAGCCTCGCAGAGGGTTGCGCTCGCTTGCGGCCCGAGCTCGCAGCTGAGAATGCGATACAGATCGTCCCCTCGTAGCCCTACCGACTTGGCGTTGCGCTTGATTTCGCCTTGGAAGAGGTTCGCAGACCCGCGTGAGATCTTCACCCAGATGTTGGTTTTCTTCCCATCGAGGATGAAGAAGAACATCTCGTGGTCGCGCTTGGGCTCGCTCCTAAAGCCCTTCTTCAGCAGGGCCGCGCGCGCCGTCGACGCCTCGACGTCGCGGATCACAGGCCAAGCGCGCGCTGGAGACGGTTGCGGGCCGCGACGGCGCTCGGGTGCAGCTCTTCCTCGCTGGAGGACGAATAGCTCTCCCACAACGACCAGGCCGTTTCGAACAGGTCGCGCAGCGCCTCCGAGACCGAGGGGCCGAAGCCACCGACCTGAAGCTCGGGAGCGTAAACCTCCCAGCCGCCCGAGGACTGCTCGCCGACCTCCAACTTCAAGGGGTAGTCGAGCCGTCGGCGCACTCCACCGAGGGCAATCTCCTGCAGGTAGAGCACGGGCTCCCAGGCCAACTCAGGGCGCCGAGTCGCCTCGTCGATCCATTCCCACGCCGGCAGCTCTGAGGCTCGGGTCTCGAGCACGGGCCGTTGGCATTGCTGAGCGAGCGTCATGGCCAGCCCCGTCCTTTCAGGTACGAATGGTAGTCGTCGGTGATGAGCCCGAAGAAGGCCTCGTCGACGAGGTCGTGAGCTTGGTCGAGCAACGTTGCGACTTGCGGGGCGGCGATGGGCTGCTCGACAGATGCGTTGAGGTCCAGCAGGACGCCAGAAGAGAGCGGGATTCCCGATTCGCCCAACTGCTCGGTGGACCGCCCAGAAACCGGCTGGACCCCCACGTGCAACCGGATGGGCGGACGCTCGACTTCGAGGCCGAGGACCGGCTGGCCCGCCAGCCGCGCAGCCAGGCCCTGCCAGCCGTCGAGCTCGAGCTTCAGACAAGGATGGATCTGCTCGGCACGCGACGCGCCGGGAAACTCAGGCGGAAGTTGGTTGACGAACCGCAAGCCGAGCCGCGTGAAGGCGTCGATGTCGCACAGCTGCGTCCACTCCGCGAGCAGCCAGTCAACCTCGCTGCGAAAGGACTCGAAGCCCCGGTATCGGCTCTCCGAGTAGCCGAGCGCGTTGACGGCGAGCATGACGCGCTTGTCCTCCTCGGCGTTCGTCAGGCGAACGGGCTGGAGCAAGGGAGAGGTGCCCTGGAGCGCGCCGGGAACGTAGAGCTTGGGGTAGCGGTCGCGGCAGCGCCGCTGCAGCGTGCCCCACGCGTTGAACAGCGAGAGGTTTCCAGCGAACCTCAGCTCGCAGACGACCTCTCTCAGCGGGGAGTTGGGCAACTGGGAACGCCGTGAGGAAGAGGGAGTCATGAGCGCGCCTTCGGCAAGCCAATCGAAGATAAAGCTAAGAATTGCCGCTGATTTCCGGGTATCACGACAGCGGCGAGAGCGGCAACACGCGTTCCCGTCCCCCCTCCCGTAGGCGGGAGGGGACGCTCGTCTGTGCCCTCGTCGGCGGCGACCGCTGGCCCGCCCGCTCCCCGTGGGCGGTCGCGTTCGTTGCGCCGGTCCCGGTGTCTGAGCGCGCGCCGAAAACAGGGAGCGCCGCCGTCTCGACGGCGGGAGGCGGCCCGAGGTGTCGGAAAACTTCCCGGCGATCGCGTTCCTTCTCGCCGCGCGCACTCTGCGGACGCCCCCTCCCCGTCGGCGCGCTGAGATCTGCGCGGCGAGCACTCGGATCGCGGGCGCGGGTCACACGCGGCGCTCTCCTACGCCGGGAAACGGTCGATCGGGCACCTTTTGGAGGCCCGATCGGCCTCAGGAGGGCCGAAAAGGGCCCGTAGAGCGATTCTGCCTCGCCAGGCTCACTTGAAACAGGGTGGGGGTCGGACGGCCGTTCCTGGGCCATCCTGGCGCTCTACAGGCCCCTTCCCGAGGCTCGAAAACGCGCCCACAACATCTCGTATTTACAGCGGTTGTCCTGTGCGTCTGGCAGGCACCTCATCCTTGCTGCCCGGCGGGAAGCCGTCGGCCACAGTGGCGGGAGCGGATCCCGGCCGCCGACCGCCGCTCGGTTCTTCGGTCGGTCGGCCTTCGTTCCTCCTCGGCGCGCCAAGCGGCGAAAGCCCCGACGTAGTTGGAGGCCTTCAGCGCGCCGGTGGCCACTCGTTCCTCCTCGCGCGCCATGCTGTGAAAGCCCCCTCCCCGCCGGCGCGCATCGGGCATGGTCCCTCGCCGCGATCCCCTCAGCGCTCCCGCCATGAAGGGCGCCGGTATGGAGGGCGGAGTCCAGCTCCGCCAAGCTTCAAGAACTTGTCGTGAGGCCGCTGGAGATCGCTCCCCATGCTGTCCCCCTCCCATGGTTTGGAAGCTGCGAAGCAGGATAGCGCAGGGGGCTGACATCGGCCCCGCGGGTGCAGTCGAACCGCGTGTAGTTCCAGGTGAAAAGAGCGAGGTGCCCCGCCATCTCCAAACCGGGCAAGCGGCACGTCGCGCAAGGCGGGGGGGCCCGCTCACCCCCGCTCCTGGTCCGTGGGCCTCGGCGGCCAGCGTGCCCGAACGGAGAGAGGCCCGCCGATGAGGTAGACACCGGCCCGCTCGCCTACCCTCCAACCCCGCGAAATCTCGACGGAACCCAAAGCACCCGAGCGCGCGTCCCGCCGGTCGACTATTCGACACTAGAAGTTCCCCCCGCGCCGCAAAGGGAGTATCCTCGCCGACCTTTTCGACTTTGGGACCCTGGGGAGGACCACCATGCGAAGAGCAGAGCCCGTCCAGACTGCCCGCGCCGAGGCGCAGGTCTCCGACCTCGACTGCGCCAAGCTCTCCAGGGGGACCGATAGCCAAGCGCCCGCTCGACTGCCGAGCGACGGAGCAGGCGACAAGGACGGCCCCGGCGGCAGCCCACTTCGCCGGAAGCGGGTGCTCGTCCACCCTCGGTGCAGCGAATGATGGAAGCGAACGGCCAACCCAACCCTCAACCGCAGGGCCAGCCTTTCGACGAGGAGCCGATAGACCTCCGCAAGTACTGGGAGATCGTCCTCAAGCGAAAGTGGACCATCGTCGCCGTCTTCCTCCTCGTCGTCGGCGCGGTCGGCGTCTATACCCTGCGCCAGCCCAAGATCTATTCGGCCACCGCGACGCTGATTATCGACGCCCAGATGCCCCAGGTGCTCGGCGGCGAGGTGCGCGAAGCGGTCGAGATGGGCACCGGGAGCTACTGGTACAACAAGGAATTCTACGAAACGCAATACCGCGTCATCAAAAGCCGCGCCATTACCGAGCGGGTCGTCGAGCAATTGGGCCTGGGACACGACCTCTCCTTTCTCGGGCTCGACAAACTGCCGCCCGAAAAACTGCAAGAGGCGCTCGAGAAGATCGACCCGGTGTTCGTGCTCCAAGCCAAGCTGAAGGTCGAGCCGGTAAAGGACTCGCGCATTGTCCAAGTGCGCATCGAGGACCGCGACGCCGAGCGCGCGGCCCGCCTCGCCAACACCATCGCCGACGCCTACATGCAGGCCAACCTCGAGCGGCGCGTCGAGGGAACCAAGGACGCCGCCGAATGGCTGCAGGACCAATTGGCCGACCTGAAAACGGGCCTCTCCGAGAGCGAGCTCGCGCTCCACTCCTTCAAGGAGAAGAACGACCTCATCTACACCACCCTCGAGAACCGCCAGACCATCACCAGCCAGAAGCTCATTGCCATCAACGACACGCTCACCCGAGTCAAAACCAAGAAGGCCGAGCTCGACGCGCGGGTCAAGAGCGTGCGGGCCGCCTCGCAGTCGGGCGACATGAACAAGGTGATGCAGCTCGGCATCGTGGCGAGCAACAGCTTCATCAACGACCTGAAGAAGGCCTATTCGACCGCCCTGAACGAGGTCGCCGACCTGGCCGAGCGCTACGGCCCCGAGCATCCGAAGATGAAGGCGGCCCAGGAGAAGCTCGAGAACGCCAAGAAGAGCCTGATGAGCGAGCTCGACGCCGTCGTCGCCGCCAACCTCTCCGACTTCGAGGAGTTGATCGAAACCGAGAAGAACCTCATTGGCATGCTCGAGGAGGTCAAGCGCGAGTCCTTCGAGGTGAACAAGAAGGAGATCGATTACAAACGGCTCGCCCGCGAGGAGGAGAACAATCAGCGCTTGTACGACATGGTGCTCAAGCGCATGAAGGACCTCGACCTGTCGAGCATGCTCAAGGCCAACAACGTACGTGTGCTCGACCCGGCGAAGGTGAAGCGCATTCCGGTCAAACCGAGAGTGCGAGTCAACCTGGCGCTCGCCGCGGTGCTTGGCCTATTTGGAGGAATGGGGCTCGCCTTCCTCATCGAATTCCAGGACCGGAGCATCAAGGGACACGAGGACATCGAGGCGCTGGGTATCGGCTTTCTGGGGCTAATTCCGTCAATACCCGGAAACGAGTCCAAGCCATCGTCCCGCGACCTGTATGTGCTTGAGCAACCAAAGAGCAATGTCGCCGAGCTCTGCCGAACTATTCGCACCAACATGCTCTTCATGCGCCCGGACGACCCGCCCAAGCGGATCGTGGTGACGAGCGTGGCTCCGCAGGAAGGCAAGACGACCACGGTCGTCAGTTTGGGGATAACTCTCGCGCAGGCTGGCGCCCGGGTACTCATCGTGGACAGCGACATGCGCCGGCCGCGAATTCATTCGAGTTTCGGCCTCGCGAACGAAGTTGGCCTTTCAAGCGTCATCGTCGGCGATTGCGGCTTCGAGGAAGCGGTGAAGACCACCGAGGTGCCGGGTCTCTTCGTGCTCACGAGCGGCCCCGTGCCGCCCAATCCGGCAGAGCTCCTGCATTCGGCGAAGTTCAAGGACGTCGCCCGTCAACTCGGCGACCAGTTCGATCGAGTGCTCTTCGATTCGCCACCAGTAGGCGCGGTCACTGATGCGTTGGTGCTCGCAAACGAGCTCGAGGGAACGATTCTCGTAGCGAAGATGCTGCGGACGGATAAGGCGGCGGCTGAGCGCGCGGTCAAGGCACTGCAAGGCGCCAGCGCCAGACTCCTCGGCGGAGTGTTGAACGACGTCGCTGTGGACAAGAAGAGGTACGGGTACTACCCCGGCACGTATTACGGATACGGCAGGTACTACGGGGAATCCAAGACGAAAGCATGATGCGTACGGGCTCCCCCGGGGACGCTGCTATACATGAGGATCCACACTTGGCTCAGTCTCAGAACCTGGATGGCGTGCGGATAGGAATTGTCGGACTCGGCTATGTCGGGCTCCCGCTGGCTGTCGAGTTCGGAAAGCACTTTCCAACGGTCGGATTTGATCTCAATTCGGAACGGGTTGCCGAGCTTCGACAGGGTTATGATCGGACACAGGAAACAAGCTCTGCCGAATTGGCTTCCTCTACCTTCCTCAGCTTTTCCACGGAACCCGAGCGACTGCGTGGCTGCAACGTCTTCATCGTTGCGGTGCCGACGCCGGTCGATGAGGCGACCCGACCTGACCTCTCGCCTCTAGAGCAGGCGAGCGCCACGGTAGGCGCTGTCTTGTCGCGTGGCGATCTCGTTATCTACGAGTCGACCGTCTATCCCGGGACAACCGAGGAGGTTTGTGTTCCGGTGCTTGAGCGTGTTTCCGGTCTGAGATTCAACGAGGACTTCTTCTGTGGTTACAGCCCGGAGCGAATCAACCCCGGCGACAAGGAGCGGCGGCTTACCAACATCAAGAAGATCACTTCCGGCTCAACGCCGGAGGTAGCGGAGCGAGTTGACGCGCTCTACCGCACCATAATCGCCGCGGGTACACACAAGGCAGCGAGCATCAAGGTGGCGGAGGCTGCCAAGGTCATTGAGAATACCCAGCGTGATGTCAATATTGCCCTTGTAAATGAACTTGCGATGATCTTTGCCAAAATGGGCATCGACACCACGGACGTGCTCGCGGCCGCGGGCAGTAAGTGGAACTTCCTTCCTTTCCGGCCTGGACTGGTCGGCGGTCACTGCATCGGCGTCGATCCCTATTACCTGACCCACAAGGCGACGGTGCTCGGCTACCACCCCGAGCTCATCCTCGCGGCGCGGCGCATCAACAGTCGGATGGGACTCCATGTGGCTCACCAGGTGATCCGGTTGATGGCGCAGAAGCGGATTCATGTAGTCGGATCGCGCATTTTGGTGCTTGGGCTGACATTCAAGGAAGACTGTCCCGACCTGCGAAATACTCGCGTGGTCGATATCGTTCATGAGTTGCAGGCGACAAATGCCGTAGTCGACGTCTTTGATCCGTGGGCTGACAGGGCCGAGGTCGAGCGCGAGTTGGGAATCATGGCGGTTGAGGAGCCGATGAAGGGTGCCTATGACGCAATTGTGCTTGCCGTCGCCCACTCGCAGTTCCGGGCTCTGCCGCCCGAGCGGCTCAAAAAGTGGGGAAAGGAGAGCTTCGTCGTGTTCGACGTGAAGAGCGTGTTGGAAAGAGACCTTGCCGACGGGCGACTGTAGCCGTCGATAGGGTCGCAACAGTCGATGGCTGCCAGTAGAATTGATGTGTATGGAAACCCAACTGTCGCCGCCGCCATTACGGGCTTCGGCCGATGGGCTAAGTGACCAAGAGGCAAATGCAATCGATAGCGCCGATCGAAGCGACTGGCGATGCTTCCGCCGCGCCCAAAGACAGTCGCGGGTTGGGCGGCCAAGGCGCTGCCTCGGCGAGCACGCTTTCGTCGCAGCGCCGAGCGGCGAACATGTCGCGAAGCGGAAAGGCTCTCGTTCTCTCCTCAGGGAAACTCCTCACTACGGGCTTTTCCATCGTCAGCGTCGCGATTCTCGCTCGGCTACTGACGCGCGATGATTACGCCACCTATCGACAGGTTCTGCTCGTCTTTAGCTTTGCGTCACCCCTTCTCGGATTGGCTCTCCCCCAGGCGCTCTACTACTTCATTCCGCAATCCAGAGGAAGAGAACGGACGGTATTGGTAGAGAACCTTCTGTTGCTTGGCGCAAGCGGGCTTGTCTTTGGCGCAGCCCTTTTGCTGGGCGGCAATCGCCTCATCGCTGAGGGGTTTAATAACGACGCTCTGGCGCCAGCCCTGTTAGTTGCCGCCCTCTATTTCGCCGTCATGCTGCCTGGAAGTGCGTTTCCCGCCTGCATGATGGCGAACGGTCATGCCGTTTTGGTTGCACTTGTTACCGCCGGCAATCGCGCGCTCGCACTGATCATCATGGTGACAGTCGCATGGTTCTATCCAACCAGTCTTGCGGTGGTGTGTGCGATGACCGCATGCGCAGTTGTTGGATTCGTCGTCGAGTTAGTGCTGATGTTCCGGGCCTGTCGAGCTGGAAGCGCGCGCCCACGCTGGCTCGGTCTTCGTCAGCAACTTTCATTCAGTGTGCCATTGGGCATTGCATCGACCGCTTCTATTGCATCCTCGCTAATTGACAAGACGATCGTATCGGCGCGATCGACCCCAGATGAGTTCGCGGTATACGTCAACGGCGCGACGGAGATACCGCTGGTTAATATCGTCGCAGGGTCGGTCAACTCGGTGCTCTTGCCGGACATGTCGAGATTGTGCGCGGAGGGAAAGAAGAAGGAGGCGATCGGTCTTTGGCAACGCGCAGCGGCCAAGACGTCATTGGTGGTATTTCCTGTATTGGTTATGTTCTGGATCTTGGCCCCGGACATAATTACGATTCTTTTCTCGGAGAAGTACAGTGAAAGCGTGCACGTCTTTCGCGTGTTCCTTCTTCTTCTGCCGGCGAGAATCGTCTATTTTGGTCCAGCCCTCATTGCAGCCGGGCGAAACAAGCTTGTCCTCGTAGCCGCGATCTCGGGCCTCGCTGGCACGGTTGCACTGGCCATTCCGATGATGAAATTTGCAGGGATCGTGGGAGCCGCCCTGTCAGCGGTGCTGAGCACGTACCTTTTCCAGATCGCGCTGATGGTCCGATGCATCGCGAGAGAGTATCGCCTTTCGCTGGTTGATGTATTGCCTCTCGCCTCTCTCGGCAGAAGCTTTTTGGTCGCGGCGCTTTCGAGCGCAGTTCTGGTCCCCAGCCTTTATTTGGATAGTGTAGGACCGATCGTTCGGCTCGGGGTATTTGTTCCAGCTTATTGCCTCGTCGTTGCGGTGGCCTACTATCATTGGGGCATGGTGAGCAAGCAGGCGTTTCTTGGAGTCTTGGGGCGTCTGCGGGTAGGGAGACGTCAGATCGAAACGCCATGACAGGACTGCTGCTCCGAAGGGGAATACGTTCCGACAACGTCAGATGGGCGGCGGTGTGTTTCGTCCTCATGTGCTACCTGTTTGTTCCCTCCTCGATAGCGCAGAGCATGACGTTCTCATTCCTGGATGTGAAGATCTTTGCGCCCGAGGTTTTGCTCTTGGTGGCGTTCTCGGGCGGCAAGATTCACAACAAGCGTTTAGCGCTTTGGGCCATGGTCGGAATCGCATACGGGTTGCTAAATACCCTATTGCTCGATGCTCCCTCGGTGACGAGCGCTATCTCCTCAGTAATGGAGCTCTATCTGCCGCTCTTCATCTGTGCCTTCCTGCCAAGTAGACGGTTTTCGGAATGGCTCACCCCCACCTTTGTCGCCGTTGGCCTTGTTGGTTTGTCGTTGGAGGTATTATTGTACTCCACGGGAATTCTTCAGTATCACACTCCGATCGGTCAAAAGATATCGGGCGAGTTCGTTCGAATCAGCACCACTGCAGGCGCGGCGACGGCAACTGGGGTCTTCCTGTTCCTTCTAACGGTCTTGTTCTGCGAGCTCTGGCTGAAGAAGGGTTGGATCCTTGGAATCGGAGCGGCGCTTGGTGTTGCGGCGACCGTAGCGACGCTATCGCGTGGATCAATCTTGATGGTGTGCGCCACAGGTGTGCTCGTGGTCTTTGGATTGTTGGCCGGTCGTTCTAGGAGTATCCGTAGTGGGGCCGTCATCGCGCTGATTGCCGTCAGCGCTTGGGCGATTAAGGCCTCCGGTGCAGACGAGGCGCTTGTAGCTCGTGGTGGCGACAACTTCCTTGAATCAGAGGCGCGGGAAGAGCGCGCCGATGAGGCATTGGACGTCATCGGGAAGAATCTCTTCTTCGGCGTCGGATACGGGCAGTATTGGGAACGGCCGCGGTACACTTCGGGGCACATAACTGTGGGAGCTACCTCTCCCCATAATATGTACCTGCTGCAGATGGCAGAGGGCGGAATCGTTGGCCTGTTAGTGTTCGTAGGGGGCGCCGCCTGGTTGGTTCTGCGAGGGCTCGGGAAGTTCCGCACATCGTTCGTTCCTGCTGCACTCATTTCGGTCGTGGCCATAGGGATGAACACCGAGGTGCTCTATTGCCTGGCAGAAACTGGCCTCGCGCTCTGTTGCCTTGTTGCGGCTGGTGATGCGGCGCAAGAGCACCGTCGAGAAGGAGGTGTGTGATGGGGCTGAATGCTCTGTTTCTTACCTACCATAACTGGAGAGACAACCGCATTGGTGGTTTTCACTATCTGGCCGAGGCGCTTGCCGAAAGGGGAGATGCGGTGAGCTTCTTCAGTTTCCCGCGGCCGCTGTTCTCCGTCCTGACGTCTCGTTCGGAGCGGACCAACGCGAGAGCGATGGTGCGACTGCTCTGGGGCAGATCGTATCGGGTTGGAATGGGCTCCGTAGTCAACTTCACGGCGCCGACGCTGGCGATGCCGGGAAGAGTCGGAAAGGCGCTCGGTCCGCTGAACTCCGTCATGAGTCGGACGACGGTCCCTCCGCTTCAACCGTTGCTTCGAAGGCGGGCGCCGAAGGTGGACGTATGTGTGGTGGAATCCACGGTTGCAGTTTGTCTGCTTGATGACCTAAAACAGTGCTATCCGCAGGCTCTATTGATCTATCGGCCATCGGACCCTCTCGTTGCAAGTCCGAACTGCCCTGAGTGGCTGGCACAGGCCGAGAAGCGAATGATGGCCACTGCGGATAAGGTCCTGCTCGTGAACGAGGAAGGCCGAGAGACATACGAAGCCCGCTTTGGTGCTCGGTTCATGGAAGGGGTAAAATCCAGCGTTCTTGAGAACGGGGTTAACCTGGATGCATTCCGCAAATCCTATCCCCGGCCAAGAGAGTTGGGAGCAAATCGCGTAGTCCTGTATGTCGGGGCCGCCGTTCCCGATTGGTCAAGCATGCTGGCACTTGCCAAGGCGCTTCCTGAATCGACGGTCTGCGTGGTGTGTCCCGAGCGGCCCGAAAAGAAGTGGCTGCGGTCTATTAGGGAGTGCAAGAACCTGCTGTACCTTGGTGGTGTTCCGCCAAGCAGGGTCCCTGCATATGTGACGAACTGCAGCGTCTTCGCAGTTGCATACCAGCCCGGTCTGTGGCGATACAAGCCCTGGGGATTCCAAGCCAAGCTCCAGCAAGCGATTGCCGCGAAGAAGCCGGTTGTTGGGATCAATGTCGATCCGGCGCTCAGGCGCTATGGAATTGTCGTTGCGGAGGACCAGGAGAGCTTCGCTGAGTCGGTGCGGGCCGCCTTGACTGCGCCGCAGACGAGCGCCGACCTACCAGACCTGGGTACTCGAGACTGGGAGCAGATAAAGGCCCGATTTGTTGCCCATGTCGACGGAGCCTTGGGAAGGCGCGGGAGCGGGGGGGCCCGTCAATGAAGAGAGCAAGTGCATGGTTTGTTACTCCACACGACCCCGCCGGAATCGGAGGTGGGTCGTTCGCCTCCCGAGCATTGATTCAGGCTCTCAACCGAATCTACGGCAAGAGCCTCATCGTCGTGGGTCCAGTAGGCTCCGGTGGCATTGGCGGCCTTTCGGAACAGCAGATAGTGCGAGTGCCTCCGCGGCGACGTAGAGAGAAGGCCTATTGGTTGTTGCGAATGCGCGCGGTCGACAGGCTGACGCCATTTGTCGATCAGAGGATCGAATCCGCGCTCGAAATGCCTTCGATCGTCTTCCTGGACACCGGAGCCATCGGGCGGTTCGCGCGGCAATTTGCCCGCCGCGGCGTTCAGGTCGTAACTTTCCACCATAACGTGCAGAAGGACTACAACCGGGACGCTCGGGGCAGGCAGGGGATTGTTATCGATCGGTTGTCGTGGAGGATTGTCGAAGGAAACGAGCGCGCCGCGGTTCAAGAAAGCGGGAGGAACTTGACCTTCTCCGAGCACGATGCAGAGCGCTTGCATGCGCTCTATGGGGGAGCGGAGGCGAGCTTCGAGAACATCGGAATGTTCGAGCGTGAAGATGCCGAGCCGCTACCGTGTCTGGCAAAGGCCCAATCGCGGGTAGGGCACGTACCGCGGCTCGTATCGACGGGGTCCCTTTGCACTCCGCAGTCGATTGATGGGCTGACTTGGTTCCTAACGGAGTGTCTGCCCGAGGTTCGACACACGGTTGGCGCGGTGGACTACGTCATCGCGGGCCGTTCGCCTCCCGAGCGCCTCTTGCGACTCGCCTCAGCAATGGGAGTGGAGGTCAAAGCCAATCCCGCGTCAATCGCGGACGTGCTTAGGGATGCCGACCTCTATGTCTCGCCAATTCGAGCCGGTAGTGGGATTAAGCTCAGAAATATGGACGGGTTGCGGTGGGGTTTGCCTGTCGTGGCTCATGAAGTATCCGCGCGGGGATACCGGGAGCGGGTTGGCGATTCGGTCGAGGCATTTCGAACGCCGCGAGAATGCGCGTTGGCGATTCAGAGGCAGCTTTCGGTCGGAGCAGCGCCTGACAGGAGAAGAGCGGTTCAAAATGCATATCTGAAAGCGTTTAGCTTCGAGTCCGGTCTCTCAAGACTGGATGCGGCTATCGATGAAAACAGATTGTGTTCTTCTGTGTCGAATGGTTGGAATGCTGCAAGCGATAGTGGGCCTGGACGATGAAACAGCTGATCATTAATGCGGATGATTATGGAATGTCCGCAGGTGTGAATCGCGGGATCGTCGAGTTGCTTCGATCTCGCGTGATCTCCGGCACTTCCGTTCTGACGAACATGGTCGAGGGCGCACACCTTGCAGAGCTGAGGGCTGTGGTTCGGGATGTTGGCGCCGGCGTTGGACTGCATGTCAACTTGAGCCAGGGCCCGGCGGTGAATGGCCCTTCCTCGTTGACCGACTCTTCCGGCTGCTTCCTGGAGCGGGGGGAATTGGTCAGGCGTGCTAGGCGTGGCAAGGTGTGTGTGGGCGATATTCGGCAGGAAGTCATTGCGCAAATCGGACGGTTGGCAGAGGCCGGAATGGTTCCCACCCATTTCGACTCCCACCAACATGTTTCGGCGATCCCTCAAGTGTTCGCAGTGATGCTGGAGTTGGCGCGTAGATATCGGGTCTCGATGCGTCCGCAGCGGCATTATTATGTTGCAGCCGCAAAGAGCAGTGGGCATGTGCTGAGGAGGCGGCCGCTCGTGCGCGCGATAGCGCGCACGCTCGACGCAAGTTCCAAGCTGGCTGGAGTAAGAATGGCTCGGTTCGTAGTCGAAGTAGACGCAGCCGGGTGGAAGACCTGCGAGGAGCACTGGAAAGAGGCAATTCGCGGGCTGCCGCTCGGAGTCAGCGAAATATTTGTCCACCCGGGCTATCTCGACGAACGCGTGAGTCTCCTGAGCAGGTATGCAGTCCAGCGGGAGCGTGAGTTGCTCGTTCTCAAGAGCTTGGTTGGCCCGCTCGTCTGCGACTCTTCCGTCAAGCTCGTCAGCCACCGCGACGCCTTTGGGGATCGGTGGTGAAAGAAATGAGCCTCTTGTTCGTCGGCGACGTCATGTTGGGCCGCGGTGTTGGTCGTATCAACGCCCACAGGCCCTCCGGATGGTTGTGGGAGCCTTGGCGGAATTGTGGCTTGTCGTTTGACGGTGTAATCGGAAACCTTGAGTGCCTGCTGACCGAACGCGGCCGCGCAAATGCCGAAAGCGCGAGTGCGTTCCGGGCGCCGGAGCGCTTGATTGAGGGGTCGGGGTTCTCAGCGCTGTCGCTCGCGAATAACCATGTGCGAGACTTTGGCGACGTCGGCATCGAGGACACGGTCGCGGCGCTGAGGCGGCGCAGCATCCAGCCGTTGGGCGTGGGACGCACCGCACTGGAAGCGCACCAACCATATTTCGTCGTCGGGAAGGACGGAACCAGGGTGGCGGTCGTTGCCGGCACGTCGATGAGGAACGTCATCGGCAATCGAGGCGAATGGCAGGTCGCGTCGGTCGAATCAATGATCGAGCATTGCGCTGAACTCGGGCATTGCGCAGACGTGAAGATCGCCTTCGTTCACATGGGATACGAGCGAGTCGCGACGGTGGCTCCGGAAGCGCGGAACCTCGCGAGGAGGCTGATCGAACGCGGTTTTGACTTGGTCGTCGGTAACCATGCTCATGTAATTCAGGCGTGCGAAACGATCGGTGAAAGCCACGCGTACTACTCTCTCGGCGATTTCGTGTTCGACTCCAGGGATCCCAGTCGGCTGTATAGTCTTGGTTTGGAGGCCAGCTTCAGTGGTGGCTCCTTGAAGCAAACCACCGTGCTTGGGTTTTCGAAAACTGCCGATTTGCGTCCGTGCTTGGCGGACGCAGAGGCAGCCGCTGCGATCAGGCAGCAGGTCGAGTCTCTGTCCGCTCAACTCAAAGCAGACAAAACGGGCGAGCGCTTCTTTGAGGAAGCAAGTCAGGACTATCTCGGCCGTCAGTGGAGGGACATCAAGCGTGTCGCTAGAAAGAGTGGAATTCGCGGCCTCGTCGCCGGCAAGCTTCGTCGAGCTCGCCTTTCGCACCTTCGGCTGCTGCTGTGCGCTCTGAGATCTAGTCTATCGAGGACTCGTCTATGAATCGCATGCGATCGAGGGTTGAAGAGGCGGTGTTGCGCGGGCCGACGGCCCTCAGAGATGCGGCGATCAACGTCTACGGCGCCTACCTTCGCGTGCGAAGGTTCGACAGGTCTTTCTGGCGTATGTACCGGGAGCTCATCGAGAGTGAGCATCGATCGCTTGAGTGGCATCGGGAGCGGCAGGAGGCGGCATTCAGTCAGTTGATGGATTACGTCTGGGCCCGTGTGCCGTTTTACCGCCGCCGATATGAAGAATACGGGCTTCGGCGGCGCCAGATTCAGAGCCTCGACGACCTGAAAGTATTACCCGTCCTCAATCGAAGCGACATCCGAAATGAGTTCAAGTCGTTGCTCGCCGAAGGGCTCTCCGCGCGTGAGCGGGTGTTCCGAGCCACGAGTGGGACCACCGGAGAGAAACTCCGGTTTGCGCTCACGCCCGAGCTCCAGTGGACCGCGAAGACTGCCCAACTCTACCGCACGTACGCGTGGGCTGGCGTCGGACCGCTCGAGCGACGAGTGACATTGGGAGGTCGGCGGTTCTGTGCGCGTGCCCCTTACTGGGTTTTCAACCGACTCGAAAACCAATTACTTCTCTCGGTTCACCATCTGGGCCCGGATACGGTCGAGGAATACGCGCGGAGGATCGAGGAGTTTAAACCGGTCTTCATTCAAGGTCACCCGTCGGCAGTGGCGATGGTGGCTAGGCATGTGCTCGAGGCATCCAATCGTCGCATCGTCGTGAGAGCAGTTTTTACGACGGGGGAAACCATGCTTCCGGAGCAGCGCGCGTATATTCGAGAGGCCTTCGGCGGACATGTAATCGATTGCTACGGTCACGGCGAGGGCGCGGCGTTCGCCTCGCAGTGCCCCCGTGCAACCGGGTTTCATGAACTATCGGAGCTCGGGGTTATCGAACTGCTATCCGAAGACGCCAATGAGGCGAAAGGTGAGGAACGAGTCTTAGCGACCAGCCTGCAGAACTACGCCATGCCGTTTATCCGATACGACACCGGAGACCGCGCTGTTCCCATCGAAGACCGCCGCTGTGAATGCGGCCGAGGCTTGCCTTTGGTGATGAAGGAAGTGATTGGCAGGATCGACGATAGAATTGCTCTCTCGGCAAGGCCTGGCGACTATATCTTGCCTGTTGTTGCCCGAACACGACTAAAACCTTTCATCGGGGTTGCGCAGTCTTACCAATTGATCCAGACGGACTACGACGAGTTTACCCTTCGACTCGTGGGGACATGGGACGAGGCGGAGCGTGAAGCGATGTGTGAGGCGCTCAAGGACCTGGTGGGGCGGCGGTGCAGCATCGCCGTGCAGCGTATTGGCTGGGCAGAAATGCCTTCGAAGGGCGGAAAAGTGCGTTTGATCCAGAGTCGAGTTAGTGGAGGCGCGACTCGATGAGTGTCGTCGTGCACGTTTCCACGGTTCATCCTGCATTCGATCAGCGGATCTTTCATAAAGAGTGCGCTTCTCTGCAGGCGGCGGGGTTCGCGGTTCACCTGGTGGTGCATTCCGACGTTCAAGGGCGGCAGTCGAATGGCGTGAGCATTCATTCACTCGGGAATAGGGCGGCGCCATCGCTCGGGTTGCACGCCGCATCACGGGCGCGGGCGGTCGCGAACGCCGGGCGGCTGTGCCTTCGGTTGAACGCGTCGCTGTACCATTTGCATGATCCAGAGCTCATTCCATTGGGGTTGATGCTGAAGCGACTGACTGGTGCGCGAGTCATCTTCGACGCTCATGAAAACTATGCCGGTTTCGTGCAACAGAAGCGCTATTTGGCCACGCCAATCAGGAAAGCCTGCGGTGTGGCGATGGCGGGTTTGGAGCGCACCGCAGCCCGAGTGTTTGACTCGATTGTTGTCGCCGACGAGGGAACGGCCGAAATCTATCGCGAGTACGGAGCCGAGCGCCCCTGTGTCGTTCGAAACTTTCCGATCCTCCGCCTGTTTCCAATGGGCGAGCCCGCCGAAATGGGCAGACCGGTTGACGTCGTCTACCACGGCACTCTCCCCAAATATCATCTGGAGCTGGCCTTTGCGACTGCGAGCGAGTTGATGCGCCGAGGGCGGAGGGTTCGCTGGAACCTGTTCGGAAATTGCTATGTTCGCGAATGGGCTGCGGAGCAGATATCCGCACGAGGGTTAGAGGGCGTTTTCGAGTTGGGCGGACGAGTTCCACATGAGACTGTCAGCAAGATTGTCCAGAGGGCCAAAATTGGCTACATTCCGCTCCCCGACCTTCCCAAGTTCCATCAGAACATTCCGACTAAGCTGTTCGAGTTCATGGCGCTTGGCATTCCGGTTGTCGCAACTGACTTGCCGCCCTCGAGGGGGTTCCTGGCTGATGGAGAGTGCGGAATTCTGGTGCCGCCAAGCGACGTCCAGGCTCACGCGGATGCGATCATCAAGCTCCTAGACGACCAAGGGCTGCGGACCTCGATGGGGCAGGAGGGGCGCCGGCGAGTGTGTTCCCTCTGGAATTGGGAGCGGGAGCAGGATCGGTTGGTGTCCAGGTATAGGGAGCTGCTCGACTAGAGGTCAATTACATGAAGATTCTTTATCTTCATCAGTACTTCGTGACGCCGGATATGCCAGGGGGGGGGCGGCCGTTTGAAATGGCGAGGCGACTCGTCCGCGCTGGCCACCAAGTACATGTCTTCGCCCTTGACCAGACAGCCACACGCGGACGGCCGGGGGCGTGGAAGACGAGCGTCGAGGAGGGCGTGACGGTTCACTGGTTGGTGCGCCGGTATGCGAACTCAATGTCTTACGGAGAAAGGCTCTTTGTATTTGCGCACTACGCGGCCGAAACAGCGCTACGAGCGGCGCTAGAGGGCGGAGATATCGTGTTTGCCTCCAGTACCCCGCTTACCGTTGCGGTGCCGGCCATCGCCGCATCGCTTGGTCGTCGTATTCCGATGGTGTTCGAGGTGCGCGACCTCTGGCCAGAGGTTCCGATTGCTCTCGGCGCACTGCGGAACCCGGCGGCTGTTCTCGGCGCGAAGCTGCTGGAGAGGGCAGCATACTGGCGTGCTCGAAAGGTCGTCGCACTGTCATCGGATATGTGCGATTCGATCGTCGCTGGCGGAGTCAACCGGGGAAAGGTCGCGGTCATTCCGAACGGATGCGATTTCGAAACGTTCCTCGTCGACCCCGGTGCGGTGAGCGCCCTGAGGGCGCGAACCGAATGGTTGGGATCTCGGCCGCTCATCCTCTATGCCGGAGCATTGGGTGTTGTTAACGGTCTCGAGTACATGGTTCGACTCGCCGAGGAAGCATTGAAGATCGACCCGGAGGTTCGGTTCGCAGTCATCGGGGAGGGGCGAGAAGAGGGGAGGATTCGTGCACTCGCGGAGAGTGCCGGAGTGATAGGTAATAATTTCTTTATGCTGCCGGTTCTTCCGAAGTCGCGGATACCCGAGTGGTTTGGGGCGTCGACGGTGGTGCTCTCCCTGGTGAAGAAGATTCCCGCGCTATGGAAGAACTCGGCGAATAAGTTCTTTGATGGATTGGCCACCGGCCGCCCGATTGCAATTAACTACGGGGGTTGGCAGGCTCGGATGGTCGAGGAATATGGAGCAGGGCTCGTGCTCGACCCAGAAGACGCGCGCGCGGGGGCTCACGCGCTTCTTGGCGTTGTGCGAGATTCCGACTGGCTGGAACGAGCCGGAGCGGCTTCCGCCCGAATGGCGCGCGAGCACTTCGCGCGTGATGACTTGGCGCGTCAATTGGCCCAGGTTTTAGAGGAGGCGATGGCTCGGGGTTGAGCCGGCGTGCATGGGCAAGTATTCATTGCTAGCGCGTTTGCTGGCCGGACAAGCGACGGTGAAGGAAATCCGATGTGGGGAGCGGGTGCAGTCTTGTTAGGTCGTTCGGTGGATACTGACTGGCGGCGGCCGCCGGTGTCGTGGTCTTTCGGCAGCTTTGTGTCTTATCCGAACGTGAAGGGATGGTGTTTAACCCGCAGGCTCGCTTCCCAAATACGAATGTGGTCGACACGCTGGTCTTCCCGCCGGAATCCGGGTCACTAATCGGTTACGAGGTAAGGAGCGCTCGAACGCTCTGTTGGTCGTGAGGTCGGAAGAGGAATGTTGATGCGATGGGGCCATCTTGGGCTTGTACTGGGGATGCTTCCGGAGGCCCCAAGTCGTGCTCGAGCACTTGCCCTTGAGCACGGGGTCGAGGAGGTAAGGAGCGAGGCACGTCAACTCGGCCTTTACGCGCTGTTGTCATTCTATCTTCCCGATCTATTTCCATTGCAGGCCAGCGATCGCTACCGGAATCTCTTTCTGGCTGCGAGTTTGGAGCGGGGAACGGTTCGAGTGCAGTCAATTCTTGCCGATGCCGGCGTGAGATCGCTGGTATTCAAGGGGTTGGCGGTCGCGGCCAAATACTACCCGCATGCATGGCTGAGGCCGTCCTCTGACATCGACATCATTGTTTGTCCCGGGGACATGCGAAGGGCGGTGTGCGCTCTGTCGGATGCGGGCTGGCAAATCGTTCAGGACTTGCCTGCTACGAGACTTGAATTCAGCAACCATATGGTGTTAGTTAATCGCCGACGTCAGATGCTAGAGTTGCACTATGCGCCTATTGCCGACTTTCAGGCGGGCGTTGATGTAGAGGCGTTGTTTGCGCGCGCAGAGCGTATTGCTCTTTCGGGTGGTGGTTCGGTGACGGCGCCCGGAGAGGCTGACCATTTCGTTCTCCTGGCGGCACATCTGATTCACCATGTCCTGGCCGGAGGGCTAAAATGGTTGTTTGACCTTAAGCTAATGCTTCGTTCGGTGGACGGTTGGGATTGGAATGCGGTTGTGGAGTCGGCGCGCGCGAAGGGGTTGAGCTCGGCCACGGGAATCGCATTGCGTGAACTTCATCCTTTGGAAGCAGGAGTGCCCGCATGGGTGCTCGATGCGCTCGGGCCAGGGATGGTGCGACGAGAGTTGGTCGAAGCGGTGCGCCGCCGTGGCGGTCCGGATTTGAGTGCTCTCTTCTCCAGTGTTGTTCTTGCAGACCGCGTGTCTACCAGTCTCGTGATTGAGGCAGCTTCGCGGCCGGTCGGGCGGGTTCTCGCTAGAAACGGGCTGGGTCCTTTTGCCAAGAGCTGGGGCAGAAGAGTGGGTCGGTATTGGGGATGGATTCGCGCTCGTGCTGGCCTTCTTGGCCGGGCCGGAGAAATCGACCGTTCGGCAACGGAGTGTACGAAATGCTAACGTCGCCCGGTCTTGGCAAGGTGGGTAATTAGTGCGTGGCTCTAATTGTCAGAAATTAAGTAGCGCTTGGGTGTGGAGTCGTGTGCCGTGAGGGCTGAAGAAGCGAAAGGGCCTCGGGAAGGATGCGTGATTGCGCCGTTGGTTTGGGCGGTCTTCTCATCGAGGGCAGCGCGAAGCGCGAAGACCGGCCTGGACCGTGCAGCGGGAGCCGTTGGACTGCTTGTCATAACGCCTGTGATTCTTCCCGCTATGATTGCGGTACGAATAGGGTTTGGCAAGCCGGTGTTCTTCATTCAGGAGCGCCCCGGCTTGGCTGGGAGGCCCTTCAAGTTGGTGAAACTCAGAAGCATGAAGGATTCGCGGGACGGAGCGGGAAGACTTCTCCCGGATGCTCAGCGAATGACGCGTCTTGGCCACTTCCTGCGCTCGACGAGCATCGACGAGCTTTCGCAATTGTGGAACGTGGCAAGAGGCGACATGAGCCTTGTGGGTCCTAGGCCGCTTCTGATGCAGTACCTCGAGCGGTATACCCCCGAGCAATCTCGCCGTCATTTGGTGCGGCCCGGCATCACAGGCTGGGCGCAGGTCAATGGACGCAATGCCCTGTCTTGGGAGGAGAAGCTCGCGCTGGACGTCTGGTACGTGGACAACTGGAACCTGCTTCTCGACGTCAAGATTCTCGCGAAGACCGCTCTTCAAGTCATCAGGCGGCAGGGCATCAGCCAGGACGGATCTGCGACCATGCCAGAGTTTCTCGGGTCCAAAGCCGAGGTTGCCACGGGGAGGGGGAGGAGATGACGGCGAAGCGTCGAATTGTTGTGATTGGAGCGGGTGGCTTTGCGCGAGAGGTTCGTTGGTTGCTGCGTGAAATGTCGAGAGAAAACTGGGACTTTCGAGGGTTTGTGGTCTCGGACCTCTCGAGTCTCGGCGCCCATGACAGCAGGGAGGCGGTAATCGGCGACCTCGCGTGGTTGCATGAAAACCGAGGAGAGTTTGATGCCTTGGCCATCGGCGTCGGCACACCCGGCCCGCGAGCGAAGCTGGCGGCCGAACTTGAGCCGCAGTTCGGCCCGGAGTACTGGCCGAGCTTGATTCATCCGTCCGTGCGATTTGATTCCGGTACGTGCGAGATCGGACACGGGGTGATCCTATGCGCTGGTGTTATCGGCACCGTCAATATTAGGCTTGAACCGTTCAGCATGGTCAACCTTCTCTGCACGCTGGGCCACGAGGCTCAGATCGGCCGGGCGAGCGCTCTCAACCCCACCGTCAATATCTCGGGAGGCGTTGAGATTGGTCCCGGGGTTCTGGTCGGGACCGGCGCACAGATTCTCCAGTATTTGAAGGTGGGCGAGGGCGCCGTGGTAGGCGCAGGCGCAGTGGTGACCAAGGACGTGCCACCCGGCGAGACGGTTGTCGGCAGCCCGGCCAAGCCTTTGCGAAGAGCGTAGGTGAGCGAGCGAACCGGAGCAGGAGCGCCAGCCTTCGCAACCCCGCCTGCGAGCTCTTTCATTTGCGGTCGGCGTATCGCCTACCGGCCGAGGAATCCAGCGATGAAACGCATCTACTTGTCTCCGCCGCACATGGGCCTCCAGGAGCGCACTCTTCTCCTCGACGCCTTTGACTCCAACTGGATCGCGCCGCTCGGGCCCCACGTCGAGGCCTTCGAGAGGGAGTTCGCCGCCCGGCTCGGGCCCGGCTTCTACGCCGCAGCGCTCTCCAGCGGGACAGCGGCGCTGCACCTCGGGCTCAAGCTGCTCGGGGTCGGGCCAGGCGATGAAGTCATCGTCTCGACCCTCACCTTCTCGGCCACCGCCAACGCGGTCAGCTACGTCGGCGCCAAGCCCGTCTTCGTCGACAGCAACCGCGAGAGCTGGAACATGGACCCCGGCCTGCTCGAGGAGGAGCTCGCCGCCTGCCATGCGCGGGGCCGGATGCCGAAGGCTGTGCTCGCCGTCGATCTGTACGGCCAGTGCGCCGACTATGAGCGCATCAACGAAATCTGTGGCCGCTATGGTGTACCGCTGCTCGAGGACGCGGCGGAGGCGCTGGGCGCCAGTTGTCAAGGCAGGCCCGCCGGGAGCTTCGGGGCATGCGCCGCCTTCTCCTTCAACGGCAACAAGATCATCACCACCAGCGGCGGCGGGATGCTCGTCTCGCGGCGGCGCGATTGGATTGAGAAGGCTCGCTATTGGGCCACGCAGGCGCGCGAGCCGGCGCCCCATTACCAGCACACCGAGATTGGCTACAACTACCGGCTCAGCAACCTGCTGGCGGCAGTCGGTCGCGGTCAGTTGCAGGTGCTCGACGCGCGGGTCGAGGCCCGCCGCGCGGTCAACCGCCGCTACCGCGAGGCGCTTGGCGACCTGCCGGGCATCGGCTTCCTGCCCGAGGCGGACTACGGCCGGGCGAACTGCTGGCTGACCTGCATCACCGTCGATGCCGAGCAGTTCGGCGGGAGCCGCGAGCAGATTCGCCTCGCCCTCGAGGCCGAGCAGATCGAGGCCCGTCCGGTCTGGAAGCCGATGCACCGCCAGCCCGTCTTCGCCGCCTGCCGCGTGCGCGGCGGCGCCGTGTCGGAGGCGCTCTTCGCCGATGGCTTGTGCCTGCCGAGCGGTTCGAGCCTGACTCCCGAGGAGCAGGCTCGAGTGGTGAATGTCTTGCTATCGGTGCCAGCACGCGCAAAGTGAGGACTTGCTCGTTAAGCCTTGTGGAGGGGCGTCGGCCGTCGGCTCTCGTGGGAGCAACCGGATGATTCGCATCGTAGCCAGGACGTCGCAGGCACTCATCGACCTGGCCGTCTTGTCGATGGCCTTCTGGCTGGCGTTTCTGCTGCGTCTCGAGGGCGACCTGCCTCTCTTCATGCTGAAGAGGCTGGTCTTCACCTGGCCATACGTCGTGGCCTTCCAGTACTTCGTGCTCGTTGCCTTCGGGGTCCCGCGCTTCGCCTGGCGGTACGTCGGGATGCGCGAGGCGGTGCGAATCGTTGGGGCACTGAGCGCCGCGGCCGTCGCGCTGCTCGGCGTTCGGCTTCTCGGCGGCTGGCTACGACCGAGTTTCGGCTACGCGGTGTACGCGATGGTGCCCATCGGCGTGATTGTCATTGACTTGGCTTTGGCGATCGTCGGCATCGGTGGCGTGCGCGGCATCAGGCGGTTGCTCGGCGAACGGTCTGAGAGCGAGCGCCTCCGCAAGAAGGGCGCGCGGGTCAATGGGGTGCCAACAATCCTCATCGGCGCCGGACAAGCGGGGTTGATGGTTGCCAAGGAGATCTCAGCCCGGCCGGATCTCGGAATCGAGCCGCTCGGCTTCCTTGACGACGACCGGATGAAAGTGGGCACCAGCGTCTACGGGCTCAGGGTTCTCGGAGACACGGCCAATATCGGCAAGACCTGTGCGCGATTTGGCGCGAAGCAGGCGCTCATTACCATCGCCAATGCTCCCGGGCACGTCATTCGTCGCATCGCGCAATCGTGCGAGGCGGCGGGTATCCCCGTCAAGATCATCCCCGGCATCTACGAGATCGTCGGTGACCGTGTGAACTTGACGCGAGTGCGTGACGTGACGATCGAGGACCTATTGCGCCGCGAGGCGGTCGTCCTCGACGACGAGCTCATCGGTTCCGGCCTGCGCTGCAAGGTGGTGATGGTCACCGGCGCTGGCGGCAGCATCGGGTCAGAGCTCTGCCGGCAGATATGCCGGTACTCGCCGCAACGGCTAGTCCTCCTCGAGCAGGCCGAGAACGCGCTCTATCAAATCCATCGGGAGTTGGAGAAGCGTTTCCCCCAGATTCCGCTGACTCCTTGTATTGCCGACGTCTGCGATTCGAAGCGTTTGGCGCAGGTCTACGCGCGATGGCGACCCGCGTATGTGTTTCACGCCGCTGCTCACAAGCACGTTCCGATGATGGAGTGGAATCCGACCGAGGCGGTGAAGAACAACGTTTTCGGCACGCGCAAGGTCGCTGATTTTGCTCACGAGTACGGAGTCGAGCGCTTTGTAATGATCTCCACCGACAAGGCGGTCAATCCGACCTCGGTGATGGGTGCGAGCAAGCGCGTCGCAGAAATCTACGTCCAGGCCCTGTCGCAGAAATCGAAGACCCGGTTCGTCACCGTCAGGTTCGGCAACGTCCTCGGCTCTGCAGGGAGCGTGGTGCCGCTATTTCGCGAGCAGATCGCGGCCGGTGGTCCCGTGACTGTCACTCACCCGGATATGCGCCGGTACTTCATGACCATCCCAGAGGCTTGCCAGTTGGTGCTCCAGGCGGGAGCGATGGGCGAGGGCGGCGAAATCTTCGTCCTCGATATGGGCGAACCAGTGAAGGTCGTTGATCTCGCCAAGGATCTTGTCCGGCTCTCTGGATTGCAGCCGGACGAGGTGGAGATCGTCTTCACCGGGCTCCGGCCCGGGGAGAAGCTGTTCGAAGAGCTTTCGGTCGCCGAAGAGAGCGCGACGAAGACCAAGCACCCCAAAATCTTCATCGGTCACATGCGGCCACACGGCCTCGACGAAGTGGACCGAAGGCTCAAGCGGCTGCACCAGGTTGTTTCGGAAGCGTCTGCTCCGGCCGACGTGCGCGAGGCGTTGCAGGTGATTGTTCCCGAATACCTGCCGGCATCAATACCGGACGAAACCAGAAAATCCGAGGCAAGTCCTGCCCGAGCCGCTAGCTAGGAGCGTGTTGGGCATTGAAGTAGTTGCTTGGGTTGTCAGGGGCACACTCCATCTGTACCTTTCGAGAAACCAGCCGTTTGGCGCTCGGACGTCCAATGGGCAACGCGCTTTTCGTTGGTGTGAGCGGTACATAGGGATAAACGGCCTTGCGCGGTGTCTCGACTGGCTAAGGCGCGAAGAGCGAAGCGCTACTCGCGCGACCATCCCTTTGTCTAGTCGCTCATGTCGCAGTGCCATGGTATCCGGACGCGCTTCTCGGCCGCGTCAATGGCGTCCCTGCTCGAAACGTCGGGATGTTGTTTGTGGAGCGCGAGGTTCGCTATTTTCTGCAGGGTGATCGATGACGCCGCGGCCCCATTGCGGGCAAGACTTCCTTCATTTTCTACCCATTCGAGAACACAAAGAAGCGGTGATAGGAGTTCTCGCTTACGCGATACGTATTGGTCAGTGTGGCAGAGCGGGTGAAGTCCCGGACGACCTTTTCGAGCGGGAAGCCGCGCTTCCCGATCTCCCAATGGTGCTCGCCGTTGAAGCGGTGGACCGGGCGGCGGAGCCGCGGGCGCGGCAGGAAGAACTCCCGGGTGCCGCGCTTGGGAATATGAGCTAAGTATCGCCAGACCGTCGTCGCGTCGGGGAGGCTGATGAGCACGTGGCGGCGGCTCACCCGCACCAACTCGTCGAAGGCGCGGAGCGATTCCTCGTATGGCAGGTGCTCGAGCATTTGGAACGCGCAGACGACCGAGTACGCGCCGTCCTTGAGCGGGAGCGCGGTCGCGGAAGCGACATAGGTGGGTCTGAGCTCCGGGTCGAGATCGACGGTGTCAACCGTGAGGCCAAACGCGCCCGCGACCGCGCGGAATAGCCCGGGTCCGGGACCGATCTCAAGGACGTTCTCCGGGGCGAGGCGCAGCAGCTCGTCGATCTGGTGCCACATGCTGCACCAGCGCGCCTTGGTCATGTACTGGGAGAACTCGTAGTGGGACTTATCAACTTGCTTGTGCAACATCTTCACTCACTCCGGGCTTGGAGTCGGTCGTGGCTGGGAGCGGTCCGCGTACCATACCGCTGCGATAGATGACCCACAGGATGAGGAACGCATAAGCGGCCACACCGGCCATCGAGAAAAGGGCGATTGTCGCGACGTCGCTTCTCAGACGAAATGGCCGGGGCGAGCGCAGCGATTTTGCTGCCGATGCTGAATACTTCATAGAGAAGCAGCCCGCACTGCGATTCGAGAACAGGGACTGCAGCGACTGCCGGGCGGTTGAGGTGCTGGAGGAAGAGCCACCGGGCGAACCAGCGGGCGCTTCGCCAGGCTTTGGCTTGGCTGCGGCCGACCTCGCAGGGCGCACCGAGCGGCTTTTCGACCAGGCGCAGGTAGGTCGGGGTGTCGTTCAGCCCGGGCGCAGCCCGCGGGTCGAAGCGCGCGAGGCTCGGGTAGCCGAGGGCGCAGGCGATCGCGAAGAAGAGCAGGCCGTGGACGAGCGCGGTCTTCGGGGCGAGCGGCATCGGGTTTCCGGGTAGGCGCGGAACGAACTTGGAATTGCGTGTGTCGGTTGGCGAACGCTACCGCCCGCCGCCCATTGGCTCAAGCCTGGGGTAGGTGACCGCAAGGCCGTGGCGGCCGTGGGAGCAGCCTCGAAGGCTCGGGCGCGCCTGCCTGCCCATGGGCAAGTCCCCCGCTTCCCTGGCCGCCTGCTGCCACATCACGGCGGCCTACTTCGTCCCGTTACTCGTCCCGGGGCGCGAAACGAAGGCGACGGGCGCCGGCGGCGAGCGCGCCCCCACCCAACAAAGAAACGCCAGCCAGCCACCAAGGCCAGCCGGCGTCCCATCGACCCCGCCAAATCCCCAGTCCGCTCCTACCCGGCCACCTCCTTGGTCTCCGTCTCGGTCTCCGCCTCATTCACCGTCTGCTCGCCATCCTCCTTGGCCTTCTTCGCGCGGCCGCGCGCCCGAAGGAGGATGTCCTTATTGAACTTCGCGGCGATCTCCGCCCGGCCGGGGAAGGCGATCCGCCCGATGCGGTTGAAGTCCTCGATGATCTCGAGCATCGCGCCCTTGGCCTCGTAGAGCTCGAGGCTCTCGGGCGCCAGGCCCCCGCGCTTCACCTCCTGGTCGCGGTTGGCGTCGGCGAGGTCGCTGATGATCTGGTCGTGCACCGCGGTGGGCGACCGGCCGCCGAAGTAGGGCGCCAGCCCCGTCTCGAGCTTCACCACCAGGTTTCGGATCTTCCTCAGGTGCTCGGCGATCTTGGGCGAGGAGCGCCGCAGCTCGCCCGAGGGCGCGATGTGCGCGGCGGTCATGTCGGTGGCCTTGGTCCGGCGCACCACCATCGGCACGAGCTGGCGCAGCTTGTAGATGTGAGCCTTGGCCGCGGTGATGGCCTCGACCTCCCTGCGCGTGGCCATCTGCGAATCGACCTGCCCCTCCCTCCGGCCGCCGGTCAGCGCGAAGAGGTTCGATTTCTTCGTGGCGTACTCGAGGAGCAGCTCCTCGGTGAGTCCGGCTGCGAGAAGCTCGGCCTTGTGCTCGGCGGTGACGCCCTCGGTGTACTCGGACTGGTCGAGGAGCCCGCGGAGCGGCTCGAACTTGCCCTTGGTGATGAGGCGGTCGCGGTCGTGTTCGCTCGTCATGTCTGTCCCCCTTCAAGGGTTCGGTTGGTTGTTTGGTTGCCCTGCTGGGGGAGGATTAAGCACGAAGCCGGCGCGGGATGCAAGCACTGAAAAAAGTCTGTTAGCCACTTAACACTTCCCGGCACGGGGGAGGGCTGCTGCCGGAGGC
>ENA-UOOH01001096-UOOH01001096.1-fermentation-metagenome-genome-assembly--contig:-NODE-1096-length-27604-cov-9.360049_pt1 | contig 27604 bp, 19 predicted proteins | sample MGYA00245778_ERZ724025 | MGnify/ENA primary metagenome ERZ724025 (study PRJEB28704, sample SAMN03018313) | fermentation metagenome | biome: anthropogenic terrestrial biome; feature: soil; material... | reverse complement strand
TGCCCGGCCGGGCCGAAAATCCGCTCGGCGTACCGCACCGCGTCCATCGCGGTTTTGCCGTAGCAGTCCGCGCCGATTTGGTCGGCGTATTCCTGCGTCAGCACCGCGCCGCCCACCATGACCCGGCAGTCCGGCTTTTTTTCGTGCAGCAGCGCGACGGTTTCGGCCATCGCCGGAACGGTGGTGGTCATGAGCGCGCTGAGCCCCACCAGCCGGACGTCGTTCCGGACTGCCGCGTCCGCGACGGCTTCCGGCGGGACGTCCCGCCCGAGGTCGATCACCTGGTAGCCGTAATTTTCCATGATTGCTCTGACGATGTTCTTGCCGATGTCGTGGATGTCGCCTTTGACCGTGGCAAGGACGACGGCCGGCCCCGTCCGCTGGGCGGCGGGCATCCTGCGCCGCGCCTGCTCGAACGCCGCGCTGGCCGCCTCCGCGCTCATCAGAAGCTGGGGAAGGAAAGTCGTCTTGTTTTCAAACCCCCTGCCCACGGTGTCGAGGGCGGGCACAATCTGCCCCCTGATCAGGGAAAGGGGAGATTCCGTCTCGAGCGCTTCCCGCGCGAGGTTTGCGGATTCCTCCTTCAGCCCGTGGACGATGGCGCGCTGAAGCCCCCCGGCCGGCTCCCCGGCGGACGGACGAGCCGGGCCGGCGGGCGCCGGCGCCGGGCGGGCGCCCGCTTCCGCCTGCACGCTCTGCGCATAGCGGATATACCGCCGGCAGTCCGGGTCAAGCCCGGCCAGCACCAGATAGCTGTGGTACGCTTTCCGGATTTCGGCGGAGAGGGGGTTGACGATTGCCGCGTTCAGCCCGCGGGTCAGAGCCATCGTCAGGAAAGCGGCGGTGATGAAGTCGCGCTTCGGCAGGCCGAACGAGATGTTTGAAACGCCGAGCGAGCAGCAGACGCCCAGCCGGCCGCGGATCATCGGGATGGCGTCGAGCGCGGTCCGCGCGGCTTTCCGGTCGGAGGAGACGGCCATCGCCAGCGGGTCGAAAATCAGGTCGCAGGGGCTGATTCCGTATTCCGCCGCGCGGCGAACGATCCGCTCCGCGACGGCGAAGCGGCCCTCGGCGTCCGGCGGGATGCCGTGCTCGTCCAGCGTCAGGCAGACGACGAGCCCGCCGTATTTTTTCACCAGCGGAAAAACGGCGTCCATGCTCTCGGCACGGCCGCTGACCGAGTTGACCATCGGCTTGCCGTTGTAGACGCGCATCGCGCGCGCCATTGCGGCGGGGTTGGACGTGTCGAGCTGCAGCGGAAGGCCGGTCACGCCCTGCAGCTGCCGGACGCAGTCGGTGAGAAGCGACGCCTCATCGAGCCCCGGCAGGCCCACGTTGACGTCCAGCACGTCGGCGCCCTTTTCCTCCTGCGCGATGCCCACCCGCAGGATATAGCCGATGTCGCGGCGGCGCAGGGCCTCCTTGAACCGTTTTTTCCCGGTCGGGTTGATTCGCTCGCCGATCAGCACCGGCGCGCCGCCGAACTCCACCGCGTGCGTATGGGAGCTGACGACGCAGCGGCGCTTCGGCGTGACCGGCACGGGCGCGACGTCCCGCGTTTTTGCCACCATCGCCCGGATATACTCCGGCGTCGTTCCGCAGCAGCCGCCCACAATCCGCGCGCCGCCCGCGGCGATTTTGCCCATGACATCGGAGAATTCCTCAGCCCCCACGCTGTAGACCGCGCGGCCGTCCGCCGGCTTCGGCAGGCCGGCGTTGGGCTTGACCAGCACGGGGACCGACGCGCAGGCGAGAAACCGGGGCAGCAGCTCCAGCATCTGTCGGGGCCCCAGCGAGCAGTTGATTCCGACGGCGTCCGCGCCCAAGCCCTCCAGCATGGCCACCATCGCCTCCGGCGTGGCGCCGGTCATCAGTTTGCCGCTTTCGTCGTACACGTTGCTGACGAAAACCGGCAGCGAACAGTTTTCTTTAGCCGCCAGCACCGCCGCTTTCGTTTCATAGCTGTCGCTCATCGTTTCGATTAGAATCAGATCGACCCCGGCCTCCGCGCCGGCCCGCACCTGGCGGGCAAACAGCCCGACGGCCCGCTCGAACGGGATATCCCCAAGCGGGGCCAGCAGCCGGCCCAGCGGGCCGATGTCCAGCGCCACAAAGCGGTCGCGCTGCCCGCCGCGCGCGGTCGCCCTCGCCTTTTTCGCGCAGCCGACCGCGGCGCGGATGATTTCTTCCACCGAAGGGGTGCCGGCGCCGTCGAATTTCAGCTCGTTCGCGCCGAACGTGTTGGTGCAGACGACATGGCTGCCCGCCTCGTAATAGGCGCGCTGAAGGGAGACGATTTCCTGCGGGCGGCTGAGGTTCCAGAGCTCCGGCAGCTCGCCGGGTCCCAATCCCCGCGCCTGCAGCCAAGATCCTGTTCCGCCGTCCAGATAAAGCAGTCCATGGCGGATGTGTTCCAAAAGATTCATAAATCCTCCTGTCGCCGGAACGCGCAGTCCTGCCGGCCGCAGCCCTCGCAGCCGCGGAGCGGGGCGCCGCCCTCCGGCCCGATCCCGACGATCGCGGAAACGGATTTCTGCGGGACCATCAGCAGCGAGTCCGTCAGCGTGATGCCGGCTTTCCGCCCGCTGTCCAGGCATCCGAGCAGGGGCTTCTGAACAGCCAGCGGCAGGTCCCCGTAGCCGGGGCTGAACCGCGTGCGCAGCGGGCAGCCCGCAAATTCCTTTTCCCAGCGCCTGCACAGCTCGTCGCAGAAGCCCTCCACGGCAGCGGTGCCGACGGCTTCCAGCACCAGCGCCCGCGCGGGAGAAACGACGGCGGCCCGCCGGCGCTGGAGCTCCGCCGCCATGCCGGTGGTCGCGGCGAACACGACCGCCCGGTCGCAGCCTTCAAGGTGGCGCGAAAGGCTCTGCCCCGCGGCGAAAAACGCGCCGAAATCCACACCGCCTCCGGTGCGGCGGACGGGCAGCACCAGATAGCACGCCCGGTACCGCACCACCCGGCCGAAGGCGGAAAGGCAGCTTTCCGTCAGCGCCGCAAGCGCGCCGTCCGGCTTCTGCCCCCTCAGGCCCATATACCGGAAGACCTCCGTCCGGGGAACCCGCAGACTCTCCGCCGGGACCTCCACCGTCCCGACCTGTTCCCGCACGCTCATTTCAGAATCTCCGAAAGGTTTTGCCGGATTTTCCCGGCCACCGACGGATTGTTCATCGAGTAGACGTGGACGGCCGGCACGCCGTTCGCAAACAGGTCGACAATCTGCCCGGTGGCGTAGGCGATGCCCGCCTGCTTCATCGCGGCGGGGTTGTCCCCGAAACGGTCGAGGATATACCGGAAGCGCTGCGGCAGCGCGGTTCCGGTCAGCGCCAGGATCCGGCGGATCTGTTTGAGGTTGGTGACCGGCATGATGCCCGCCACCACCGGGACGGAAATCCCCGCCTCGCGGAGTTTGTAGACGAAATTGTAGTAGATATTATTGTCAAAAAACATCTGGGTCGTCAGAAAATCGCAGCCGGCTTCCACTTTCTCTTTCAGATGCGCGATGTCCTCCATCTGCGTGCGGGATTCCGGGTGCCCCTCCGGGTAGCAGGCGCCGCCGACGCAGAAGCCGCCGTAGCGGCGGATTTCGCGCACGAGTTCGCTTGCAAAGCGGTAATACCAGCCCGCCTGCGGCTCCGAGCCCGGCGGCAGGTCGCCGCGCAGCGCGAGGATGTTCTCAATCCCGGCGGCCCGCAGCGCATCGAGCTGGCTGCGGACCCCTTCCCTTGTCGACTGGATGCAGCTCAGGTGGGCCAGCACCGGCACATGGTAGCTTTTCTGCAGCGCGGCCGCGATGGATACCGTGGTCGAACTGGTTCCGCCGCCGGAGCCGTAGGTGACGCTCATGTAACTCGGCGAGAGCTCCGCAATTCTGGCGATGGCGGATCGCAGGTTCTCGTACCGCCCGTTGTTTTTAGGGGGAAAAACCTCAAAAGAGAGGCTCGGCTTTTTCTGCGAAATAATCTGTATGAGTTTCACGGCTGTGCTTCCTTTCCGCCGGGCGGCGGGACTGATTTCTGCGGCCCCGGTAAAACCGGGGTTCTTGTCAGGCTGAAGCGACGACAAAAATGCCCGGGGCGACGGCCGCTCCGGGCATGATGCGGTACGGTGTGACGCCGCAACGGAAACCTGAAAGCCGCGGGGCTAACAGGCACGACGAGGACACCCCCGGAGGCAGCATACCCGGGAGCGCAGCATTCGTCCAAACCGGAAATTGCTTTTCAGAAGCCGACGGAACAGCAGCCCCAATTTTACCGCCCTCCGAAGCGCGCGGATGCGTCCGTGCGCTTTGTTTTGATACAAGTATATCGTGGGGCCATGGGGAAAGTCAAGACCAATCTTTAGCGGGGGCGCCTGGAACGGCGGGCAGGGGGCTGCAGGGGGCGTCGCAGCGCGTCTTCCAGAAGCAGACGAACGACCGGCACCGGCTGTATTTCCGGCTGACGCCGAATTTCTCCACGTGGCGCAAGGGGAGCTTGCTTGTACCGCATGTCTTGTGTGATGCCGTTCATGCGGGAACGGGCCCTTTCTTTCGGCCAGATTCGGTGCGGCAGCTCGATTTTAACCGCTGTGTCCCCTTCCCGCCCGCCTTTTCTTCATTTGTCAAGATGTATCGTAGTCCCACAGCCCCTGCCAGATTATTTTTCAAAAGGCCTTGACAAATGCAAAAAGCGCTTCTATAATAAATAAAATTTATAAATGAAATCCAACGAGCAAAGGCAAGTAGCGGGCATAACGGTGGCACAGAGAGCACGGCGCTGATGAGAGCCGGCACATACGATACCCGTGAATGGATTTGTGAGGAGCACGGAGAAAGAGGATTTTCCTCCTGTACCTGTCGCCGCGTCCGCGCGTTAGAGCGGAAGGGTATTCATGCGCGAGCGCTGCGTACCTGTTTTATCGGTCGGCGCTGCAGTGTACCTGTTTGAGGGGAACTTTATCGTTCCTGAAGTAGGGTGGCACCACGAGTCCATCGTCCCTGTACTGGGGACGGTGGGCTTTTTTATTTGCCCGTAAAACGATGTTCACGCCCGCGGAATACCGGAAAAGATTTTGCCTGAAAGCCTTCCCTCCCGGATGGCCGGCTTAAATGAACCGAAGGAGAGTGTATTCACGATGTATCCTCCAATCGAGACGGCAGAGACCTTACTGAAAACCTACCGCACCGTGCCTTTGTTTTTCTCTTCCCTGATGGACTGCCGCACGCCCGTGGAAATTTTCTCGGCACTGAAAGGCGGCTCGGACAACTGCTTTCTCCTTGAAAGTGTGGAGAGGTCCAAGCGATGGGGGCGCTACTCGTTTATCGGCGTAAACCCGCAGGAGGAAATCGCCGTCCGGGACGGGACGGTCACGGTTGCGTCAGACGGCGTTTCCCGAACGGAGCCCCTCTCCGACCCCGCCGCGTTCCTAAACTCCTACCTGTCGAATTACCGATCGCCATGCTTCCCCGGATATCCCCGGTTTACAGGGGGCCTCGTTGGATATTTCGGGTACGACATGCTTCGCTTTCTGGAGAAAAAGCTCGGGGCACCTCCGCGCGACGACCTCGGAATGCCGGACTGCATACTGCACAGGTATGACGAAGTTATCGCCTTCGACCATCTGAGCGCAAAAATCCATATAATCCTGCATGTCGACCGCAAATCGGATCTCGGGCAGCAGTACAGGGCCTGCGGGCAGCGCGCGCGGGAACTGATCCGGCAGATCCGCAGAGAGGCCCCGGCGTCCCGGCCCGAAAAAACCGGCGGCAGGCCCGTCATCCGTTCCAACGTCTCCAAGCCGGAGTTTGTCCGGCGAATCGAAAAAGCAAAGCGGTATATCCGCGCGGGCGCCATCTTTCAGGTTGTCCCGTCCCAGCGGTTTGAGGTGGAAAATCCGCCCGACGCATTTTCGGTTTACCGGCTGCTCCGCTCGGAGAATCCCTCGCCTTATCTCTATTATTTTCAGGCGCCGGACTACCGGATTGCCGGCGCCTCTCCGGAGATGCTCATCCGCGTCGAGGGCGGCGCAGTCACCAACAAACCAATCGCAGGGACGGCGCCGCGCGGGAAGGATGAAGCGGAAGACAAAAGGCTGGAGCGGAATCTCCTCCGCGACGGAAAGGAGCGCGCCGAGCACACCATGCTGGTCGACCTCGGGCGAAACGACGTGGGGCGCGTCTGCAAATTCGGGACGGTGGAAGTGCGTGATTTGATGCATGTGGAGCGCGCTTCCAAGGTGATGCACCTGGTAAGCGAGGTGCGGGGACGGCTGCGAAACGACAAAACCGCCGTTGACGCCCTGTTCTCCGCGCTGCCGGCGGGCACGCTTTCCGGGGCTCCCAAAATCCGCGCCATGCAGATCATCGACGAGCTTGAAACCGTCAAGCGCGGCTTATACGGCGGGGCCATCGGATACCTCGGATTCGATGGAAACATCGACACCTGCATTGCCATCCGCACGGCGCTGTTCCGCGGCGGAAAAGCCTATGTGCAGGCGGGCATGGGCATTGTGGCGGACAGCGACCCTGAAAGGGAATATGCCGAGTCGGCAAATAAGGCGAGCGCCGTGCTCAACGCAATCCGGGAGGCGGCGAAATTATGATTTTGCTTCTTGACAACTACGACAGCTTCACTTACAACCTGTACCACCGGGTCGGGGTTTTCCATCCGGATATCCGCGTGGTGCGCAGCGACAAAATCACCCTTGACGAAATTGCGGCGATGCATCCCGAGGCTATTTTAATTTCCCCGGGGCCGGGGTACCCGAAAGACGCGGGGGTTTCGGTGGAAGCCGTCCGGCGTTTCAGCGGAACAGTCCCCATTCTGGGCGTATGCCTCGGGCACCAGTCTGTTGGAGAGGCGTTCGGCGGCAAAACGGTCCCGGCAGTCCATCTGATGCACGGCAAGGCGAGCGAAATCACGCTCGATCGGGAATGCCCTCTATTCCGCGGTCTGCCGGCCAAAATCCGGGCGGGCAGATACCATTCGCTTATCCTTGACCGCAGCTCCCTGCCCGATTGCCTTAAAATCACCGCGCTCGATTCAGACGGGCAGATCATGGCAGTCCAGCACCGAACGGATCCCACGTTCGGCGTGCAGTTTCACCCGGAGTCCATCTTAACGGCAGCGGGAAGCCGTATCCTCTATAATTTTTTGAAAGAAGTGTGTCAAATGAGCGTGAAAACATCCGCCCCGGCAGTCCCGGTGGAAAAGCGGGTCGGCTTGAAGCCCTTCCTTGCAAAAGTAGTGGACGGGAACAATCTGACGGAAAAAGAAGCCCGTGACGCCATGGACTTCATCATGAGCGGCGAGGCAACGGACGCGCAGATTGCGGCGTTTCTCACAGCCCTGCGCATGAAGGGCGAAACGATCGACGAAATCACCGGATTTGCCAAAGTGATGCGTGAAAAAGCCGTCCCGGTCCCCATGTCCCCAGCCGCGGTGGACATCGTCGGAACGGGCGGCGACCTGTCGAACAGCTTCAATATCTCGACCACCTCCGCCTTCGTTGCGGCGGGCGCCGGCCTGCGCGTGGCGAAACACGGGAACCGGAGCGTCTCCAGCAAAAGCGGGGCGGCCGACGTGCTGGAAGCGCTCGGGGTCAAAATCTCGCTGGAACCGGAGCAGGCCGCCCAGTGCATGAAAGAATGCGGCATCACATTCCTGTTCGCGCAACGCTACCACGGCTCCATGCGGTTTGCGGCCGGGCCGCGCCGTGAAACCGGAATCCGCACGGTGTTTAACATCCTCGGGCCCCTCGCCAACCCGGCCCATGCGGAAGGAATGCTTCTGGGCGTCTACGACGAGGCGCTTCTCGAGCCGCTCGCAAAAGTCCTCTTAAACCTCGGCGTAAAAAGCGCCATGCTGGTGCATGGCAACGACGGGCTGGATGAAATCAGCATCTCCGATAAAACCGCCGTCTGTGAAATCCGGGACAGCAAGTTCATCCGGTATGAGCTGAACCCGTGCGACTACGGATTCCCGCTCGCCAAAAAGTCGGCCGTCGTCGGCGGAACGGCGGAAGACAACGCAAAAATCACGCTGGACGTTCTGAACGGAAAAAAGGGCCCGGCCCGCGACATCGTGCTGCTCAACGCGGGCTGCGCGCTTTATGTGGGCCGGCTTGCCGAAAGCATCCAGCGCGGCGTCAGTCTGGCGGAACATGCCATCGACAGCGGCGCCGCACTGGAAAAGCTGAAGGAGCTGAAAAGCCTGACCAACAGTTTCGCGGTGAAAACGGCATGATTCTGGATGAGATTGCGGCGAACCGGAAGATCCAGCTGAGACGCGAGATGGACGGATCGCCGTTCTGGAAAGTCAAAAAAGCGGCGGAACGGGCGGATGCGCCGAAGAATTTCAAAGCGGCGCTCCAGAAGCGCGGCCTTTCAGTGATTGCCGAGGTGAAAAAGGCCTCGCCGTCCAAAGGGCTTATCTGCCGGGATTTTCATCCGGGCGAAATTGCTTCCCGCTACGAAAGCGCGGGTGCGGATGCGCTTTCCGTCCTCACCGAGGAAACATATTTTCAGGGCTCCTCAAAAGTCTTGCGGGAAGTCCGTGAAACAGTCCCGCTGCCGATCCTGCGCAAGGATTTCATCCTTTCCCCCTACCAGATCTACGAGGCGCGGGCCATCGGCGCGGACGCGATCCTGTTGATTGCGGCCATGCTGGAGACGAAAACGCTGAAAGAATATAAAAAGATTGCGGATTCTCTCGGCCTCGCAAGTCTGATGGAGGCCCATAACGAAGAAGAGCTTGAAAAAGTGCTGGCCGCCGGGGCGGAGATTGTCGGCATCAATAACCGCGACCTGAGAACTTTCCGGGTGGATATCGGGACTTTCACGCGGCTGGCGAAGCTCGTCCCGCGCCGGTGTATCCTCGTTTCGGAAAGCGGCGTCAAATCCCGGGGCGATATGGAAACCGCCGCCCGTTCCGGTGCGGACGCCGTTCTGATTGGGGAAACGCTGATGCGCAGCGGCAATCCGTCCGCGACGCTGCGGGAACTGCGGGGCGAATCATGAAGGTGAAGCTGTGCGGAATCAGGCGGCCGGAAGACGTCGCGTATTTGAACGAATTCCGACCGGATTACGCCGGGTTCGTGTTCGCGGGAACCCGGCGCCGTATCGCGCCGGAAACGGCTGCAGCTTTGGTGCGGAAACTGGACGCGCATATTCGGAAAGTCGGCGTGTTTGTCGACGAGCCCGCCGCCTCCATCGCCCGGACAGTCCGGCTCGCGGGGCTGGACGTCGTCCAGCTCCACGGCGACGAATCGGCGGAAGCCATCGCAAAGCTGCGGCTTCTCGTGCCCGGGGTGGAAATCTGGAAAGCCGTGAGAGTGCGGGACCGGCTCAGCATCCCGCGCGCGCTTAAACTTGGCGCCGACAAGCTCCTGCTGGACGGATATTCCGGGTCGGAGCACGGCGGAACCGGTAAAAAAGCGGACTGGAATCTCATCCGGGAAGCGAACCTCTCTGTTCCATACTTTCTTGCGGGCGGACTGAACAGCGGAAACATTTCGGCAGCCGTTGAGGAACTGTCCCCTTACGGAGTGGATATTTCCAGCGGAATCGAAACAGGCGGTGTAAAAGACCGCGCGAAAATAGAACAGATCATGAAAATCCTACGAAAGGCGGAAGATTAAAATGCAAAGGGCGGGAAGATACGGCGAATTTGGCGGTCAATACGTCCCGGAAACACTGATGAACGCCATCCATGAGCTGGAAGCAGCGTATCATAAATACAGCGGGGACCCGGATTTTATCGCAGAGCTGCACCGGCTGTACCGCGAGTACGCCAACCGGCCGTCCATGCTCTACTATGCGGAGCGGATGACCAGGGACCTCGGCGGTGCAAAAATTTACCTGAAGCGCGAGGACCTGAACCACACCGGCGCCCACAAAATCAACAATGCGCTGGGGCAGATTCTGCTTGCAAAGCGCATGGGCAAAAAGCGGATCATCGCCGAAACGGGAGCGGGCCAGCACGGTGTGGCGGCAGCTACCGTTGCGGCCGTGTTCGGCATGAAATGCGAGATTTTCATGGGCGTTAAGGATATGGAGCGCCAGTCGCTGAACGTGTACCGAATGAAACTGCTGGGCGCAAAGGTGACGGGGGTCGAGTCCGGCACCGGCACGCTGAAGGACGCCATAAACGAGGCCATGCGGGACTGGGCGTCCAACGTGGAAAATACCTATTATCTGATCGGTTCCACAATGGGCCCGCACCCGTATCCCATGATCGTACGCGATTTTCAGAAGGTGATCGGGCAGGAAATCCGGAGCCAGCTTCAAGAGCGCGAGGGAAAACTGCCGGACTGCATCGTCGCCTGTGTGGGAGGCGGGTCCAACGCGATGGGCGCATTCTACGACTTTATCCCCGAAACGAGCGTGCGCCTTGTCGGTGCGGAAGCGGCGGGAAAAGGCGTCGATACGGCGCTTCACGCCGCGACAGTCACAAAGGGTTCCACGGGCATTTTTCACGGCATGAAATCCCTGTTCCTCCAAAACGACGAAGGGCAGATTATGCCGGTCTACTCCATTTCCGCGGGCCTCGACTACCCCGGCGTCGGGCCAGAGCACGCCCAGCTGGCCAAGACCGGGCGCGCTCAATACGTCCCGATTACAGATGAGGAAGCCGTCCGTGCGTTCGAGTACCTTTCCCGCATGGAGGGCATTATCCCTGCAATCGAGTCCGCGCACGCCGTCGCCGCCGCCATGAGAATCGCTCCGGAAATGCACCCGGACCAGATTCTCGTGATCAATCTCTCCGGCCGCGGCGACAAGGACGTCGCGTCCATCGCAAAGTACAGAGGGGTGAAGCTGAATGAATCGGATTGACCACAAATTTGCCGATTTAAAGAAAAATGGAGAAAAGGCATTGATTCCGTTTGTAACGGCCGGTGACCCCGACCTTGCGACGACGGAAAAACTAATACCCGCCATGCTGCGTGCGGGAGCCGACCTGGTTGAGATCGGGGTCCCCTTTTCCGACCCGATTGCGGAAGGTCCGGTGATCCAGAAAGCCAGCAGACGGGCGCTTGATTCCGGTACGACTCTGGCTGAAATTTTCAAGATGGTCGGGCGCCTGCGCAGAAAGACAGACGAACCGCTTCTTCTGATGATGTATTTAAACAGCATCTTCCGCTTTGGGACGGAGCGCTTTTGTTCGCTCTGCGAGGAAACGGGGATCGACGGCGTAATAGTCCCCGACATGCCCTATGAGGAGCGGGATGAAATCCAGGGCGCGGCGGACCGGCACGGGGTCATCCCCATCCGCATGGTTGCCCCGACGTCGCACGACCGCATCAAGACGATTGCGTCTTCCGCAAAAGGCTTTTTGTACTGCGTATCCTCGACCGGGGTCACCGGGACGCGAAGCCAGTTCAGCACGGATTTCAGGAAGTTCTTCGGCACCATAAAGAAATACGCGAAAGTGCCCTGCGCGGTGGGATTCGGCATCTCCAACCCCGAGCAGGCCGGGCGGATGGCGGCATACTGCGACGGCGCAATCGTGGGAAGCGCCATCGTAAAAATTGTGGAGCGTGAAAGACAGGGCGCCGTCCCCGACGTCGCATCTTTTGTGAAGTCGCTTAAGGCGGGCGTAACGCACCGGACTGCATCTCACAAAGGGCAGACAGAAAAATAACAGCCCTGCCGCGGAATCTCAGCGGATAAAACGGCCATGCTCCAAATTCCAAACGGAGCATGGCCGCTTTTATATCGATACAGTCACAATTGTAAAGCTGCACACAGCCTTTAAAAATACCCGTTGTTACGGCGATTCCCTACCTGAATGGCAAAGTAAAAGCCCATGTTTTTCCATAAAAGAAGGATACGGTTGCGGCAGGCTTCCCCTGCGAAAAGACAGGGAGTTACAGCTTGCGAGAAAGCTGCGCCGCCATGGCCGCCAGCACGGGAAACGGAGAGGCTGCAAAGCCGGAGTCCTCGTCCCCGCGGTTTTACGAGAAGCATCAAGGACGAAGGGCACCAGATACTGAAGCTGGCCGGCAACGGAGACGGCACCGATGCTCTGCCTGTCAGAAAGGTCGGGGAATAGGCGGCCGTGTTACCGGTGCGTGTTCCGGGAGCCGCGTCCGGTTTTTCCGCTGCCCGGAAAGACTTGTTGCAAATCCATGAAGCCCATAAAAAAATCAGCCCGGAATTCATTGGTGCTGCGGCTCTTCCCTGCAATTGGATGGAATCTGCCGTTTTCTGGCGCTGCCTTTTCCATGTTTATTTTTCAGGGGCTTCCCTGCGGACTTTTTTCCCCTTGACGCGATAAACCGGATTTTGGTTTCCGCGCCTGTTTTTTGATCATGCTGATATACCGGTAAACGCTCGGCTCCGAAATCTTAATGGCAGTGGAAATCTGAGCGACCGCGCCTTTTAAGTTAAAGACCCCTTCCCCGTAAAGCAAACGGACAACGTCCATCTTTTCCTGTTTGGACATCCGGTCCATGCTGATTTTGCCGGGATCCACCACGCGCCTGACACAGGCGCGGATCTTCTCGGCCAGCAACTCGTCCACGCTCTTGCTGAGGTTTTCCGTGATAGCCTCGGTGCCGTCTCCGGCGCCGCTTCCCGGCTGGATCAGGCTGTTCAGCGTGTCACGCGCCGCAATCAGGTTCCTGCAGTCGGTGTTGATGCACAAAAGGCCGACGATTTCGCCGCGGTCGTCCTGCAGAAAAAAAGTGGAAGATTTCAGCGGAACTCCGCTGTCCGTGTACCCTGTGTAATTGCAGAGGTAATTTTTTCCTCTGTATTTTTTGTTTTTGATGATGTCGATGACAAGGTCCGTCGCTGGACCGCCGACTTTTCTCCCGCTGACCTCGCCGTTGGCAATGGCGACAATGGAATGGGTCAGGTCCTTGACGTCGTGAAGGACGACTTCTGAGTTCTTCCCCAGCACCTGCCCCAGGAAATCGACAAGCCGTGCATATTTAATAAGATAATTATTCATTTCGTCACCTGTTAAAGCAATAATTACATATAATTATAATATAAAATTATCATTATGGCAAGGGCTGAATTCTGACAAGAATCCGGCCGAACCGAAACCGCAAATTATATGGATTTGCCGAATTTCATTCAGGAGCATTGACATTCTGCAGGGCCTGCCCTATAATACACCTAAACCGAATGAAATCGAACGTTTGAGCAAAGAAGCTCACGGTAATCTACTTACTGTGAGCTTCTTTGCTTTTTTAGGGAAAGGTGTGATAATAAATTATTATAATGCTGATTTTAAAGATGAATCTAAAAAAAGCAAAAATGTAAAATCTGGGAAAAAGGAAGCGTCCTGCCCGGGCTGCTTCCGGAGTTCCCCGGAACATCGATTTTCAGGAGGAAACAATTATGAAAAAACTGATCGGCCTTTTCCTGTGCGCAGCGCTCCTCGGGAGCACCTTCGTCGGATGCGCCTCTTCCGGAGGCACATCATCCGCGGCCTCGGGCGGTACGGCCGCGTCTTCCGCCGCCGGAACAAAGGCTTCCGACATCAAGGCGGTGCTGATTCTGCCCGGCAGCATCAACGACCAGGGCTGGAACGCATCGAACTGCGCCGGAGCCAAAGCCTGCAACGCAAAGCTGGGAACCAAGATCGAATATGTCGAAAACGTAAAGGAAGCCGATTTTGAAGCCACCTTTACGCAGTACGCCGAAAGAGGCTACAACCTCGTCATGGCGGCCGGGAACCAGTTTGACAAGGCCTGCGAAGCCGTCGCCCCAAAATTCAAGGACGTCACCTTTACCGTCGTCAACGGAACGGACTCAAAATCGAGCAACATGGCCCCGATTTTCGTAAAAGAGTATGAGGGCGCCTACCTTGCGGGCATCATCGCGGGCAATGTGACGAAGAACGGCAAGATCGCCACCATGGGGGGCCAGTCGAGCAAGGCGATGGGCCAGTTGCTGGACACCTACGAAGCCGCCGCGGTGCAGGCGGCCAAGGCGAACGGCTTGAGCAGCGCGAAGGCCACCCGCTCCTATCTGGACAGCTGGGAGGACCTTTCGGTCGGCAAGCAGGTGACAAAGCAGATGATCAACAACGGCGCCGACACGGTTTTCTGCTACGCCAACGAGGCTTCCCTCGGTTCGATCAGCGCGGCGGGAGAGGCCGGAGCCAAATTCATCGGATTTGCCGGGAACAAAAACTCCGTGAACAAATGCGTCGTCGCTTCCATCGATGAGGATTACAGCAACCTTTACATCTGGGCGCTGCAGGAATTCATGGCCGGCAAGCTGAAGGGCGCGCAGGAAGCCGGCATCGCTCAGGGAATCTTCAAGCCGGTCTATTCGGACTCTATCACCAAAGCGACAAAAGATGCGGTCGCCAAAGCGGAGGAAGAGATTAAGAGCGGCAAAATCAATCTGAAACAGTATTTTAAGGAATAAGCTGCAGATTCAAAGAATCAAGTATTCATGAAGGGATTGTCAGCAGACGTTTGCTGGCAATTTCTTGTTAGGAAGTGGAGTATGGATCAGCCGGTTATCGAGATGCTTCATATCACAAAAAGGTTTTCCAAAGTAGTGGCAAACGACGACGTTTCCCTTTCTATCAGAAAGGGCGAGGTGGTCGCGCTTCTGGGCGAGAACGGCGCCGGCAAAAGCACCATCATGAAAATCCTGTACGGGCTTTACCGGGCGGACGAGGGAGTCATCAAGGTCGACGGGGTTCCGCACCGGATCGGTTCATCCAGAGACGCCATCCGGTTTGGGATCTCCATGATCCAGCAGAACTTTTCCCTTGTGCCGGCGCACACGGTTACGGAAAACATCATCCTCGGAAACTGCCGCGGCATTGTCAATTACGGGCAGAAAGAGCGGGAAATCTCCGCGCTGGCGAAGACCTACGGGTTTGACGTTCCGGCGGGTGAGCGAGTGCGCAATCTGACGGTCGGCGCGCAGCAGAAGGTCGAAATCCTCAAGGCGCTGTACCTGAATGCGCGGGTCCTGATTATGGACGAGCCGACGGCCGTCCTCACCCCGCAGGAAACCGACCGCCTGATGGAGTTTGTACGGCAGTATGTGCAAAAGGGAAATTCCGTCGTCTTCATCACGCACAAAATGCGGGAGGTCATGGACGTCTCCACCCGTATCGTCATCATGCGCGGCGGCAGAATCTGCGGCACCGTGAAAAAGGAAGACGCGGACGAAGCGGTCCTCTCGCGGATGATGATCGGCCACAGCCTGGAGCACCTGACAAATCCGGTCGGCGGCGCGGGGGAAAATCCTGTCGGCTTTTCCGTCCGGAATCTCGCCATCCGCAGGAAAAACGAGCCGCCGCTCCTCGAGAACATCTCTTTCGACGTTCACAAGGGGGAAATCATCGGTTTCGCGGGCGTCAGCGGAAACGGCCAGCAGGAGCTCTGCGAGGCGATCTGCGGCGCGCGGCCGGTGACGGAAGGGTCGGTCGTCCTCGACGGCCGGGACATCACGCATCTTACCGTCCGCCAGCACATTGAAAGCGGCATCGGCTATGTTGTGTCCGACCGCCTGCGCTACGGCATGGTGATGAACATGTCCATTGCCGAAAACCTGCTTTTAAAGGAAAGCTACGGGCCAAAATGGAAAAAGCACGGCCTGCTTGACCGCAAAAAGCTGAACCGTTACGCCGCGGAGGTCATCCGCCGGTACTCCGTCAAGGCGTCGGATCCGTCCGTGCCCTGCTGGAGCCTTTCCGGCGGCAACCAGCAGAAAATCGTCGTTGCCCGGGAAATCGAGACCGGCAAAAAGATGATCCTGTTCGACCAGCCGACGCGGGGCCTGGACCTTGGGGCGCTCCATTACGTCCACAAGACGATTCTGGAAGAAAAGGCAAAAGGCAAATGTATTCTGCTGGTCTCTACGGATCTGTCGGAGATCTTCACGCTTTCGGACCGGATCGTGGTCTTGTACCGGGGCAAAATAGCGGGAATCCACAGGCCCTCGGAAGTAGACGCCGAAAAAATCGGCCTTCTGATGAGCGGATACCGGAAAGGGGAAGGGAAAAGATGACACAAAAGACAAGAGCGGCCGAAGCCTTTCTTTCCACTTTTCTGGCGATTGCGGCGGGCCTGGTGCTGAGCTTCGCCTTTCTGCCCTTCATGGGAATCAACCCGCTTTCTTCCTTCGGCCTGCTGTTTTCCAGCATGTTTTCGGACCGGTACACCATCGGCACCATTTTCGTCAAGGCCGCGCCCCTGATTCTGACGGCGCTGTCGTTCGCCATCGCGTACCGCGCCAGCCTGTTCAACATCGGCGCGCAGGGGCAGTTTTACATGGGGGCGATCTGCGCGGTTGCCGTCACGCTCGGCCTGCAGAACCGCATTCCCGCTTTTCTCGTAATTTTTCTGGCGGGTCTGGCCGGTTCGCTGGGCGGCGGCGCGGTCGGGGCCCTGATCGGCTTTCTGAAGGCGAAATACCACGCCAACGAATTCCTTGTCAGCATGATGTCCACCTATGTCATTGCGGAACTGATGGACTATCTGCTCCGCACCTTTCTGCGGGAAAAGGCGAAGGACTATCTGCAGACGGATTCCATCGACCCTTCCACCTGGCTGCCGGTCATCGTCGGCAAAACGAGCGTCCACTTGGGCGTGGCCTTCGCCGTCGCGGCGGCGCTCCTCGTCTGGGTACTGCTGTTTAAAACGCAGGTCGGGTTCCGCATCCGCGCGGTCGGCCTGAATGCGGAAGCCGCGCGGATGTGCGGCATCCGGCCGGAAACGCAGTGCATCCTGACGCTGTTCATCAGCGGGTTTCTGGCGGGGTTTGCCGGATTCATAGAGGTGAACGGCATGCAGCACATGCTGATCACCGGGCTTGACGCGGACGTGGGCTCCTACGGCATCGGGATCGCCATCCTCGGCTCCGCAAACCCGATCGGCATCCTCTTCGCTTCCGTCCTGTTCGGCGCTCTGAAAACCGGCGGAACGACACTCGGCCAGGTGTCGAACGTCCCGGCCAGCATCATCGACCTGATGGAAGGCTTCGTGATGATCTTTGTCCTCATTTCTTACTTCGTCCGTCATAAAATCAGCCTTTCAAGAACCAAAAGGCTGCTCGGGAAGGCGGTAAAGCATGGTTAAACTGTTGGCAAACGCTCTGTTTATGAGCACTCCCCTCATCCTTGGGGCCTGCGGCGAGGTCGTCGCGGAGCGAACCGGCATGATGGTGACCGCCGTGGAAGGCATTTTCCTTTTCGGCGCATGGGGCGGCTTTGTGGGCGCCTATTTGACGAAAAGTCTTTCGGTCGGTTTCCTGGCGGCGATTGCCTGCGGCGTTCTGGTCGCGCTTCTTTACGCGGTGACAACCATCCATATGCAGCAGAATCAGGTCGTCATGGGCACGGCTGTCAATATCCTGATGACGGGGATCTGCGAATTTTTTTACCGCGTCATTTTCGGCACCCCGCTTGAGCCGCTCACCGTAAAGCCGCTTCCGGTTCTGTCCGTTCCGCTTCTGTCGGGCATTCCCGTTTTGGGGACCATTCTGTTCCGGCAAAACCTGATTACCTATCTGACCTGGGTCCTCGTTCCGGCCGTCCTGTTCCTTTTGTACAGGACGTCGCTCGGCCTGACCCTGCGGTCGACCGGAGAAAATCCGGAAGCCGTGGACGTGGCGGGTATCAGTGTCAGCCGGGTGCGTCTGCTGGCCGTTTTGTTCGCCGGGATTCTGGGCGGAATCGCGGGCGCATACTATTCCATCGGCGACATCGGCATGTACACGACCAGCATCATCAGCGGACGCGGATGGATTGCCTTCGCGATCTGCTTTCTCGGCAACTGGAATCCGCTTTTGGCGCTGGGCGCCGGGGTCGTGTTCGGCACGTTCGACGCAATCGGGGTTTATGTCAAATCGCTCGGCTCCGGGTTCTTTCCAAGCGAGCTGTTCACGGCGCTTCCCTACCTGCTTACGATTCTGCTGACGGTTGTCCGGAGAAGGTTCAACGCCCCGGCAAAGCTTGGAACCGCGTACGTCAAGGAGCGTTAATCGCCCGGACCGGAAACCGGAAGCATGCAGTTGAATGGGAGAAAAGGGGAAAAACAATGAATAAAATACGGCTGATCCAGAGAAAACCGAACCCTCCCGTCTGGGAGAAAGAGGTCATGGACCTTTTCAGTCTGCGGAAAATAGAACAGGTCAACCGGTTCCACGCGAGCTTCCCCATCTACCGCCCCACGCCTCTCATCGAGATGAAAAACACGGCGGCGCAGCTTGGCGCGGGGGACATCTTTGTAAAAGACGAGTCCCTTCGGTTTGGGCTCAACGCATTCAAAGTGCTCGGCGGCAGCTACGCCATCGGGCGGTACCTTGCCGGCAGAGCCGGCATCCGGCCGGAGGACCTGACCTATGAAAAAATGGTCTCTGAAAAAGTGCGAAAAAAGACGGGCGAAACGGTGTTTGTTTCCGCCACGGACGGAAACCACGGACGCGGCGTCGCCTGGACGGCACATCAGCTCCGGCAGAAATCCGTGATCTATATGCCCAGGGGCAGCTCGGCCGAACGGCTCGCCAGCATCCGCGCGGAGGGCGCGGATGCTTCCATCACCGACCTGAATTACGACGACGCCGTGCGGCTTGCGGCCGGGCAGGCGCGGGAAAAAAAGTGGGTCCTGGTGCAGGACACCGCATGGGAAGGATACACGGACATTCCCACCTGGGTCATGCAGGGATACGGGACGATGGCGTACGAGGCCTACCGCCAGCTTGCGGAACGCCCGACCCATATCTTTCTGCAGGCGGGCGTCGGTTCCATGGCGGGCGCGGTGACAGCTTTCTTTGCGAACGCATACCGCGGTGAAAAGCCGATCATTACGATTGTGGAGCCGGAAGCGGCAAACTGCATTTTCCGGACCGCCGAAGCGGACGACGGAAAAATCCACACGGTCGGCGGCGAGATGAAAACCATTATGGCCGGGCTGGCCTGCGGCGAGCCGTGCAGCATCGGCTGGCGGATACTGAAAAATCACGCGGAAAATTACCTTTCCTGCGCCGACTCCGTCGCGGCAAAGGGGATGCGCATCCTCGGGAATCCGGAAAGCGGCGACGCAAGGGTCGTTTCCGGGGAAAGCGGCGCGGCGGCGTTCGGCGCGGCGGCGGAGATCCTGACCAATCCGCGCCTTTCCGGAATAAAGAGGGCCCTGAAGCTCGGTCCGGATTCCCGCATCCTCTTTTTCAGCACGGAAGGAAATACGGACCGCGAAAACTACCGTTCCATCGTGTGGGACGGCAAATATCCCAGCGGTGATTGAAAATAATTCAACGCACCGAAAGAAGCGGGAACAATACAGATATTTAGGAGGCAGCAAACAGCGTGAATGCAGAGGAAAAGCGGCAGGTCGTCGAGCTCTGCCAGAAGCTGATCCGGCAGAAAAGCTATTCCGGCAAAGAGCAGCGGACCGCCGGCGTCATCAAACAGACGATGAAGCAGCTGGGCTTCGACACCGTGAGCACCGACCGTTATGGGAATGTCGTCGGATGTATCCGCGGAAAACGGCCCGGGAAGAAACTCCTGTTCGACGGGCATATGGACACGGTGCCCGTTCCGGAAGAATCGGCGTGGAAGTACCCGCCTTTCGCGGCGGAAATCCACGACGGGAAAATTTACGGCCGCGGCGCGAGCGACATGAAAGGGGCGCTGGCCGCCATGATTGTCGCCGCGGGGCGGTATGCGAAGGGAAACCGCAGCTTCGCGGGAGAAATCGATGTGGCGGGCGTCGTGCACGAGGAATGTTTTGAAGGCGTGGCCGCGCGGGAAATCAGCCGGGCCGTGAAGCCGGACTACGTCGTCATCGGAGAGGCCTCCATGCTCAACCTGAAAATCGGTCAGCGCGGGCGGGCGGAGGTCGTGGTGGAAACCTTCGGAAAATCCTGCCATTCGGCGAACCCGGAAAAGGGAAACAACGCCGTTTACCAGATGGCGAAGGTCATTGAGGGAATCCGCAGCCTGCCCCCGACCAGCCACCCGGTGCTGGGCAAGGGAATTCTGGAGCTGACCGACATCAAGTCCTCCCCCTACCCCGGCGCTTCCGTCGTTCCGAACTACTGCCGCGCGACCTACGACCGGAGGCTCCTCATCGGCGAAACGCCGGAAAGCGTCCTGGAACCGCTCCAGAAGCTCTGCGGCGAAATGATGGCGGAAGACCCGGCACTCCATGTGAAGGTTTCCTACGCTTCCGGAAAAGAAACTTGCTACACAGGGGCGGAAATCCGGGCGGAACGCTTTTTCCCCGGATGGCTGTACGACCGGAACGAGCCGTTTGTGCAGAACGTGCTGGCGCAGCTGCGCGGCATGGGGTACGACCCCGCAATCACCCAGTATAATTTCTGCACGAACGGAAGTCATTACGCGGGGGAAGCGGGCATCCCGACCATCGGCCTCGGGCCTTCCCGAGAGGACCTTGCCCATACGGTAAACGAATTCATCGAGATCGATCAGCTCACTCGTGCGGTGGACTGTTACGACGGCGTTGTCAGGGCCCTGCTGAAGGACACAACCGGAAAAGGGGGCGTCGCGTGATATGAGGACGATTGTAAAAAATGGGATTCTGGTTCTGCCGCCCGGCTGTTGCCGCGCGGATTTGCTGATTGAAAACGAAAAAATCAGCTGTATCGGGGAAAATCTGAGCGCCACCGACGCGGAAACCATCGACGCAAAGGGCTGCTACGTCTTTCCCGGAGCGATTGACGCACACACGCACATGGACCTTCAGTCCGGGCCCGTGCGTGCGGTGGACGATTTTTACAGCGGCACGGTTGCGGCGGCGTTCGGCGGAACCACCACCATCATCGACCACATCGGATTCGGCCCGAAAGGATGCCGGCTCCATCACCAGATTGCGGAATACCACCGGCTGGCGGACGGACAGGCGGCAATCGATTACAGCTTTCACGGCGTCGTGCAGGACGTGTCGGACGAACTGCTGGAAGAAGCGGCCGCGCTCGCCGGCGAGGGCACCACGAGCTTCAAAATCTATACGACGTACGACTACAAGCTGGATGACGCGCAGATTTACCGTTTTCTCAAAAAAGCGGGCTCCTGCGGAATTGTAACGGCGTTTCACGCAGAAAACGATTCCGTGATCCGATATCTGCGGGGCCGATATGTCTCCCTGGGGAAAATGGCGCCGCTCTATCACGCGGAAAGCCGGCCGGACGACTGCGAGGCAGAAGCCGTTTCGCGGATTCTGCATCTCGCGTCCGCAGCAGGCGGAGCCCCCGTCTATTTTGTCCACGTAAGCTGCGCGAAAAGCCTGGTGGAAATCCAGAAAGCCCGCGCCATGGGCCAGAAAAATATCTTTGCGGAAACGTGCCCTCAATACCTCGTTCTGACCCGCGAAGAATATAAAAGAGGCAACGGCGAGGGGCTGAAATATATCATGTCTCCGCCTCTGAGGAGGCGGGAAGACTGCGGCGCTTTGTGGAAAGCCCTGGCACTTGGCCAGATTCAGGTCGTGGCCACCGACCACTGCCCGTTCAATTTTGCAAAAGAAAAGCAGCTCGGAAAGGACGACTTCACAAAGTGCCCAAACGGGGTGCCCGGCGTGGAAGAACGCGTGCGCCTGATTTATTCGGAAGGCGTCGCGGAGCACCGCATCACCGTCGGTCAGATGGCGGAAGTCCTGTGTGCCAATCCGGCGAAAATCTTCGGCCTTTACCCGCGCAAGGGCGCCCTTCTGCCGGGATCGGACGCGGACCTGTTCCTGCTGGACCCCGGTGCGGAAGAAACCCTTACGGCTTCCAAGCTGCACAGCGCCGTGGACTACACCGCATATGAAGGCAAAAGGGTGCGGGGCGCGATCCCGCTTGTCATGCAGCGCGGCCACGTCCTTGTAAAAGGCCCGGCGTTTCTCGGGACACGGGGCGGCGGGCAGTTCTTGAAACGGAAAAAATTCAAAGGGTGGTGACCGGAGTTGGAAGCACTCATCAAAAACGGAATGGTGCTTGATGGAACCGGACGGCCCGCTTTTCGGGCGGACATTCGGATCCGGGACGAGCGCATCGCGGAAATCGGGGCCCTTTCGCCCCATCGGGACGAAAAAACCATCGACGCGTCCGGGCTGGCCGTTTCGCCCGGCTTTATCGACACGCACAGCCACAGCGACCTGCAAGTTCTGCTGAAGCCGGAACTGCTGCCGAAAGTCATGCAGGGGATTACCACGGAAGTCCTCGGCCAGGACGGCGTTTCCATGGCCCCGCTTCCCGGCCCATGGGTCTCTTCCTGGCGGAAAAATCTCGCCGGGTTCGACGGGGACAGCGACGAAATCGACTGGAATTACCGCGACACGGACGGCTACCTGAAAAGGATCGAACGGAAAGGACCCGGCATCAATGTATGCTATCTTGTCCCCCACGGCAACATCCGGCTGGAAGCGATGGGGATGGAGAACCGCGCGCCGTCGGCGGATGAGCTGGCGGATATGAAGAAAATCACTGCCCGCGAAATCGATCACGGTGCGTTCGGAATCTCAACGGGGTTGATTTACGTTCCGTGCGCCTTCGCCAAAACAGAGGAGCTGGTTGAAATCTGCCGGACGGCGGCAAAACGCGGCGGCATTTTTGTGGTCCATCAGAGGAGCGAAGCGGACACGATTCTGGAGTCAATGCATGAGGTGCTGGAAATCGGCAGGAAGTCCGGAATCCACGTCCATTTTTCACATTTTAAAATCTGCGGGGAAAAGAACTGGAACAAAAGCGCCCGGATGCTGGAGCTGCTCGATTCGGCAGAGCAGGAGGGCATCCACGTGTCGTTCGACATGTACCCGTATATCGCCGGAAGCACGACGCTCAGCGTGCTCCTGCCACCGTGGGTTTTCGACGGCGGCACCGAAGCGGCGCTGAAGCGGCTGGAAAGCCTTTCCCTGCGCCGGAAAATGGCCGTGGATATCCGGAACGGAATTCCGGGGTGGGACAACTTCGTCGATTTTGCCGGGTTTGATGGGATCACCGTTACCAGTGTGAGCAATCCGAAAAACCGCGATGCCATCGGCCTGACCCTTTCCGAACTTGCCCGGAAGCGCGGAAAGGATCCGTTTGAGACGCTGTTTGACATTCTCTATGAAGACCGTCTGGCCGACAGCATGGTGGATGTGTACGGTGTGGAAGACAACGTCCGCCTTTTCCTGAAAAGGCCGGAATGCAGCATCTGTACGGACGGTCTGCTGGGCGGGAAACCCCATCCGCGCGTGTATGGGGCTTTCCCCAGAGTGCTGGGAAAGTACGTCCGGAAAGAGCACGTGCTCTCCCTGGAGGAAGCCGTCCACAAAATGACCCAAAAATCGGCTTCCGTCTTTCATCTGAAAGGCCGCGGCGAAATTAAGGAAGGCAATTACGCCGACCTCTGCATTTTTGACCCGGCCGTCGTTGAAGACCGGGGAACTTTTACCGACCCGAGGCAGTATCCGGACGGAATCCGGTATGTGTTCGTCAACGGCGTGCCCGCCGTGGCAGAGGGAAAGCCGACTATGCGGCGGAGCGGGAAAGTGCTCAGAAAATAAGCTCCGTCGCTTGAAGGGACAGTCTTCAATCCGTTGAGATTCACCCGGATTTTGTCCTTTCTCAAGAAAGCCGTCCTGCTCGGGCGGCTTTCTTTGCATGCGGACAAGATACGCTTCCCCCCGGCAGTTTCACGCTTCGCCCACAGCGTTGCCGCCGCAGACCCGGAACTCGGTACCATCCGGCGAATCTCAACCTTGGCGGGGAACTTTTTCATGCTCCCGTAACCGACAAGTTTAAACGCGCCTGACCTTTCAGGCATCAGGATGTTCTCGGCGCTATGCGTCTTGCACATCCGCAGGTCGCACCATGCACCATAAATAAAAGCCCGCTCTGCCGGAGATTGACAGAGCGGACCGAAATTCGTATACTGGAAGCGGACACAGGACAGTGCGCGGGCGGTTAGCCACTCCCTTCACGAAAGGGGGTGGTCATGATGGAGTACATAACGGCGATCATTCTGATTTTGATCCTGCTGTATCTCCTGAAAGATAAAACAAAGTAGCCGCCCCCGTCCAAAGGCTACGGCTACTTGCAAGTAACTTTGGGCTAACCGCTTGAGCGGTACTGCCCTGTGTCTGTTTTTATTGTAGCGCAGGCAGAAGAATTTGTCAACGCCTCCAGTTTGTGAAGCTGTCACGAAATGCAGGCTTGTCAAACATGTTGGACCGTGTGGCAGACGAACGACCGGCACCGGTTGTATTTTCGGCCGGCCCGGCTGTCGCCGAATTTCTCAACGTAACGCATGTCTTGTGTGATGCCGTTCATGCGGGAACGGGCCCTTCCTTTCGGCCAAATTCTGTTCAAAATGTATTATAGCCCTACAAAATCTTTGCGCAGATCGCATGGTACCTTCTTGACAATTATCTGAATTGTAATCATAATAAAAGTGTTTAAATTTTTACAGAGAAGGGTTGTAGAGCATGGAAAATAATCATAGAAAGGACGCTGTCAAAAATGGAGAAACGGCTCTGGGGATTGAATTCGGGTCGACAAAGATAAAGGCAATTCTCCTAACCGGGGACTTTGATCTGGTTGCTTCCGGCAGCCATGACTGGGCAAGCTCTTATAAAGACGGAGTATGGACCTATTCCCTGGACGATGTCTGGGACGGCCTCAGGGACTGCTATCAAAAGCTTGCTGACTGCGTACAGAATCAATACGGCCTGAAGCTTAAAAAAATCGGCTGCATCGGAATTTCCGCCATGATGCACGGATATCTTGCTTTTGACAGCAACGGCAGGCTCCTGACCCCCTACCGCACCTGGCAGAATACGATTACAGGGGCGGCGTCGTCTAAACTTTCCAGCCTGTTCCGCTTTAATATTCCGCAAAGATGGAGCGTTTCCCATCTCTATCAGGCAATTTTGAACGGGGAAAATCACACCAGCCGCATCGCTTTTCTAACCACGCTGGCAGGTTATGTTCACTGGAAACTGACCGGTCAAAAGGTCCTTGGTATCGGAGACGCGTCAGGAATGTTCCCGATAGACAGCAGGAAAAGCGACTATGACGGCGGGATGCTGGAAGCTTTTCAAAGCCTCCTTCCGCCGCGTTATCCCTGGAAACTGAGAGAACTTCTTCCCCGTGTCCTCGTTGCGGGAGAAAGCGCGGGTAAGCTGACTGCTGACGGCGCACGGCTTCTCGACCCTTCCGGAAATCTGCAGGCGGGGATTCCCGTATGTCCTCCCGAAGGGGACGCAGGCACCGGCATGGTCGCCACCAACTCTGTTTCCGCGCAGACAGGCAATGTCTCCGCCGGCACTTCCATCTTCTCCATGGCAGTTCTTGAAAAGCCCTTAAAAAAATATTACCCCGAAATAGACATGGTCACTACGCCGACCGGGAATCCCGTCGCTATGGTCCACTGCAACAACTGCACCAATGACATGAACGCATGGGTCAGTCTCCTGGGTGAATTTTCCGAGATGATGGGTATCAACGCCGGGTTTGACTCAATTTATCCAAAATTTTATCGGAAAGCTCTGGAGGGGGATCCAGACTGCGGAGGCCTGGTGGTTTATAACTACCTTGCAGGCGAACCGGTGACCGGCGTCATGAAAGGCCGGCCCATGCTGATCCGCACCCCAAACAGTCGTTTTACCCTGGCAAATTTCTGCCGGGCAAGCATCTATGCAACTCTGGCGACTTTAAAGATCGGCATGGATATCTTAGCGGGCGAAAATGTCACTATAAAGAGGCTGACCGGCCACGGCGGATTATTTCGTCATGCGGGCACAGGCGCAAAATTCCTTGCCGCCGCATTAGGCGTACCGGTTTCCACTATGGAAACCGCTGCGGTTGGAGGGCCCTTTGGAATGGCGGTCCTGGCGGTATACTGCATGGAAAAGGCAAATGACGAAAAGCTGGAAGAATTTCTGTCAAAGCGGGTTTATGCAGGGACAAAGATTACGGTGACACAGCCGGATCCATCCGATGCAGCGGGATTTAAAAGTTTTCTTGCCCGGTTTAAGGCGGGCCTTGCTGCTGAAAAAGCCGCTGAAAAGATCTGAAATTCAAGTAAGGGACCTTGAAAACAGTCTGTTCGATCCGTTGCAGAAATTGTGAATTATTTATCCATTCCCGCATGTCTGCATCCAGTCTCAGATAAATCCGGCGGGCTTTCCCCAGGGCTGCCGTGATAAACCATCCTGCACCCGGCGGTCCCGTCAACCAGGGGCCCGAAATTCTGCCCACCGGTCACGGCGGATATCCCTCCCCTGCCTTCGGCTGGCGCTTTCTGCTGCCGGGCACGCAGCGGATTTCCAACGCGCAGGGACTGCCCATGCCGGGCACACCCATCTGAAAAAAGCAGCAGTCCAGAGGTTAAAATGCCTTGGCTGCTGTTTTTCTGTCTTTCAAGCACATGGACCGGCCGGAGGAAAACAGCAGGCGGGTCAAACCTGCCGCATTTTCAGGATGGCGATGGATCCAATGTATAAAATTCTTGTATTGATGCAGAAGATGAATTATAATGTTTCATCAGGAAAGGAAATGGGCTTTCCAAAGACAGCCGAAAACCGGAGGGTGCTTCAGGAATGATACAGCTGAATACGAGCGATTGGATTGTTTTGAATAACATCATCTACAAAATCTACACAACGGAAGATTTCCGCGCCATGCGGGCTGGACTGCTGGAACAGCTCAAAATGGTGCTGGATTTCGACAGCGCCGACTTTTTTCTGGCCGGAAGCGGCGATAAACCGGCTCTTGTGGACCCGGTTACTTACAACTGCGACGGCGTAAACCCCAAAATGTATGATGAGCTGGATTACAGCCGGGGCATCATGTACAGCGGCAAAAGCATTGTCTACCGGGAAACGGACATTATCAGCGACGAGAAGCGCATGCAGACCGAGTATTATAAAAAAGTATATCGCCCGAACAACTGGCATTTTTCCCTGCAGGTAATTCTCGCGCGGGAGAAGAAATTTCTCGGCGTGATTACGTTTTACCGTTCTATCGGAAAGGAAAACTTTCTCTATGATGACATTTTCCTGATGGATCTTCTCAAGGATCATCTCTCCTACCGGCTGTACTGGGAGAGGCGGCACGCTTCTTCCAGAAAACTGACGGTCCCGCAGGCAGCCGCTAAATTTGAGCTTACCAAGCGGGAAGAAACCGTACTTGGCCTTCTCATAGCGGGGATGGACAACTCCGATATCTGCAAAAAACTTGTCATCAGCGTCAATACGCTCAAAAAACATGTTCTGAATATTTATCGAAAATTGGGAATCCGGAACCGCATTCAATTGTATAAAATGATTCGTGATTCGGACGTGGATACTCCTTTTGGAGAATGAGACTATTTCGGAGTGGTAAAAAATTAGCACCTGCGATGCATTGCTTTTTCCATTTAAAGTGGTATGATGTTGTTCAAATAAAGCAAAGGGGCTTTTCCTTCCTGCTGAAGGAAACAGCCCTTTTGCTTTATTTTTTACAGTTCGATCTTCGTCTTTTCCAGATTTCCAATAAGGAGGTATTCTTGAGATGAAAGAACTTATTCTGATTATTCGCCCGGAGATGCTGGAAGAGCTAAAGGAAATTCTGGACGAGGTACATTGCGGAGGCATGACAATCTCCAGTGTGATGGGCTGCGGCACCCGATAGAGTACAATAAAGTTCGCAATTTCGAAAAGGCATAGAAAAGCCATTGGG
>ENA-UOOH01001095-UOOH01001095.1-fermentation-metagenome-genome-assembly--contig:-NODE-1095-length-27718-cov-3.982757_pt1 | contig 27718 bp, 25 predicted proteins | sample MGYA00245778_ERZ724025 | MGnify/ENA primary metagenome ERZ724025 (study PRJEB28704, sample SAMN03018313) | fermentation metagenome | biome: anthropogenic terrestrial biome; feature: soil; material... | reverse complement strand
AAGCTGCAACGCTTTCGCTGCAGCCTCTATATCTTTAGGTACTGCTCTAGCTAAGGCAGCAACCCTACAGGAAACTTCACTTGCTACTGCATTTACAGCTGCAAAATCACCAGGGGAGGCTACAGGAAAGCCAGCCTCGATGATGTCGACTCCCATTCTTTCTAAAGTCTTGGCTATCTCCACCTTCTCCTTAGCACTAAGGCTAATACCAGGAGATTGCTCGCCATCTCTTAAAGTAGTATCAAAAATCTCTACTTTTTGGATCATACACACCCCTCCTAGGACTGTTTAATCCACGCCATCATTTTACGAAGCTCAGCACCAACCTTTTCAATCTGGTGCTCACGACTAATACTACGGAGGGCTTCAAATTTTGGTCTGCCAGCCATATTCTCTACAATCCACTCTCTAGCAAACTCGCCTTCTTGGATCTTTTTTAAGGTATCTTGCATTGCAGCCTTTACTTCGGGACCAACAATCTTAGGCCCTACAGTCAAATCACCATATTCTGCAGTATCGCTAATTGAATAGCGCATACGGGAAAGGCCACCTTCGTACATTAGATCCACAATTAGTTTAAGTTCGTGGAGACATTCAAAATAAGCTACTTCTGGTTGATAACCAGCATTTACTAACGTTTCAAAACCCGCTTGCACTAATGCTGTCATGCCACCACATAGAACAGCCTGTTCGCCAAAGAGATCTGTTTCCGTTTCTTCTTTAAACGTAGTCTCTAGAACGCCAGCTCTAGTAGCACCGATTCCTTTGGCATAAGCCAAAGCTAAATCAAAAGCATCGCCAGAAGCATTTTGGTAAATAGCAATTAAAGCAGGTACACCTCTACCTTCTTCATACTGGCGTCTTACTAAATGCCCTGGTCCTTTAGGAGCCACCATAAATACATCTACATCTTTGGGTGGTTTAATTTGGTTAAAGTGAATATTAAAGCCATGGGAGAAAACAAGAGCTTTACCCGCCTTAAGATAAGGAGCAATATCGTTTTGGTAGATGGCTGCTTGTTTTTCATCTGGAACTAGGATTTGAATAACATCGGCAGCTTCAGCTGCTTCTTTTACACTTACCGGTTTAAAACCATGACTGACAGCTAAATCATAGTTAGCAGAACCTGGTCTTTGGGCTACAATCACCTCTATACCACTTTCGCGTAAGTTCTGAGCCTGAGCATGACCCTGTGAACCATAACCAACTACAGCTACCTTTTTACCATTAAAAACACTTAAATCTGCATCACTGTCGTAATAAAGCTTTGCCATTTAATATCCCTCCTAATTTTTTGCACTGCGAGCTAAAGCTATTTTGCCTGTGCGGACAATCTCGGTAATGCCATAACTGTCTAACATCTGAATAAAAGCATCTACCTTCTCCATATCACCAGTAACTTCAACCATTACCTCTTTAGGACTAACATCAACAATTTTGGCTCTGAAGATATCTACAATCTGTAAGATCTCAGAACGCTTGTCACCCTTAACTTTAATTAAAGCTAGTTCTCTTTCTACTCGCTCCTCGTAAGTTAAATCAGTTATTTTGAGTACATCAATTAGTTTGTGCAGCTGTTTAGTAACTTGCTCTAGGCGTTGTTCGTCTTCTTCTACCACAATGGTAATGCGTGAAATACTGTTATCTTCTGTTGGGCCAACTGCTAAACTGTGTATATTATAACCACGACGGGTGAATAGACCTGCTACTCTAGAAAGAACACCTGGTTCGTTATTCACAAGTACTGCTAAAGTTACTTTACTCACACAATCACCTCTCCCAAGCTGGTTTGGGGGTCAATTCAGCATGAAGCATTTCGCAAAGCGAGGCTCCAGGAGCTACCATTGGCCAAACCGATTCATCAGGATCAATAGCTACTTCAATTAGATAAGGACCCTTAGTTAGCAGTGCCTCTGGAAGTTTCGTCTGACAATCCTCTCTGGTTAAAATTTTTACAGCTGGCAGCGAATAGGCTGAAGCTAAGAGGCAAAAATCAGGAACGGAGCCAGTGCAAGTCTGCGAGTAACGACTTTCGTAAAAGATAGTCTGCCATTGTCTGACCATGCCCAGAACTCTATTATTTAAAAGCACAATTTTAACTGGAATATCATAGGTAGCTATTGTAGCTAACTCTTGGATGTTCATCTGTAGCGAACCATCACCAGTTACCAAAACTACTTGTTCATCAGGTCGACCTAATTGGGCTCCTAATGCAGCTGGTAACCCATACCCCATAGTGCCTAAACCACCAGAGGTAATAAAACTATGGGGTTTATCTACTGGCAGATACTGAGCTGCCCACATTTGGTTCTGACCTACATCGGTGGCAACAATTATCTTGTCTTTAATAGTTGCAGCTACTACCTCTAATACTTGTTTTGGTGTAACACTTTCTTGGCGTTTGCAAGGAGGTGGTGGTGTAGCATTAAAAAGATTCGGTACATTGCAAACTTCACAAGGATCACTATTTGGCTTATTAGCCTGATACTTTGGCAAAGCAAATTCGCGAATTTCAGCAATCCAATTCGGATGAGTTAGTTTTTCTGTTCCAAGTAGCTCAGGTAAGATACTTTTAGCATCACCCACAATAGGTATATCTGCCTTAACATTCTTACCGATCTCGGCTGCATCAATATCGATATGGATTATTTTAGCCTTGGGGGCAAATTTGCTTAAGTTTCCTGTCACCCGATCATCAAAACGTGCTCCTATAGCTATGAGTACATCACACTCTTGAATGGCCATATTAGCCCAAGGTGTGCCATGCATCCCTAACATACCTAAATTAAGTGGGTGATTACCGGGAAATGCTCCAAGTCCCATTAAGGTTGTAGTGACTGGAATATCATACTGTTCTACTAGCTGTAATAAACTCTCTCCAGCGTCTCCTGCACCACCACCAGCATAGATAAGTGGTCTTTTTGCTTCTTGAATTAAATTTTTTGCTAGCATAATTTGACGGGGATGACCAGTTGTTTTAACTCTATAGCCAGGTAAGTCTATTTCAGCGTCTAGAAGAGGTTCTAGTAGATGATTCATAAGGGCATCTTTAGTAATATCCACAAGTACTGGCCCTGGTCTACCAGTATTAGCAATAAACAGAGCTTCTTTAATTACTCTAGGAATACTGTTGCCATCTTTAACCAAATAGTTGTGTTTGGTAACTGGCATGGTAATTCCCATAATATCTGCTTCTTGAAAAGAATCCTTACCGATTAAACCCGAATGGACCTGCCCCGTAATTGCTACTAAAGGCACTGAATCCATATAAGCATTAGCTAAACCTGTAACAAGGTTAGTAGCACCTGGCCCAGAGGTAGCTATCACTACACCTGGTTTTCTTGTAGCCCTAGCATAGCCATCAGCAGCATGTGCAGCTCCTTGTTCATGGCGGGTGAGAATATGTTTTAAGCTAGAGTTATACAGTGCATCGTAGATAGGTAACACTGCTCCTCCTGGATAACCGAAGACATATTCTACACCCATCTCTGTTAATGTACTGACTAGTGCTTCTGCACCTGTTAGTGCCATAGTCAGTCACCTCCCTAAAAAAGTTTAAAAAAAGACCTCGCCCTATAAGGGGCGAGGCTACTCGCGGTACCACCCTAGTTTGGTCTTTAGGCGCTATTACGGGCGCACCCGGCTAGGATTACTCAAAGCTAAACTAAGCTTTTCACCCTAGCGACTCCAGAGCGATGTTTCCCACCGTTTCCTGTTGCTCTTGCACCAACCGGCAACTCTCTACAAGGAAGTTAGGCAGTACTACTCTCCTTCTCAGTCTTTGCTTAATTCGTATCAGAAAAGGTTTTGTTTTTTAGTATACGTATGATTATGCCAGGTGTCAATAAAAATTTCGTTAAAATCGTGTATACATGAGTATCATAATCGTACTTCGCTCTCGTAAAGGGTAAAGAAGCTTGCCGTTAGAAGATTTAGTAAAATTTTTTGCCAAAAAAAACACTCCCTTGGTACTAGAAAATAGGTTAAGGTAAGTGTTTTGTATTAGTATCTAGTTAAAGCATTTTTAGCTTCCTATGAGGACTTATAACCAAAAAAACTAAATGTACTGAGAATAAGAAATTCATTATCTATCTTTATTAGGTGGCCAATGCTTCTTCCTACTAATAATTTCGATTCAACTCTAAGAAAAATGAACTTTTTTAACAGCAAACAAGGTTAAATAGGCTTTTTAAGTTCAAAAATCATTTTTATGATACAATATATAAGTATAGCTTAATCAAACTGCAACGAGAGGAGGATCTAATTGGATACAATCAAAAACGGCCTTTTAGAAGCAGCATCAGCGATTTTGCCTCTAACTATAGCTGTTTTAGTCTTAACATTTATCTTCTTACCGTGGTCGTGGACCAGAGTTAGCCAGGTAATCTTTGGTTCTTTTCTAACTTTTATTGGCCTTTTCCTCTTTTTGGAAGGAACTAAGATCTCTTTGATACCAATGGGAGAACTAATCGGTGCTTATCTACCCAAAAGCGGCTCTTTGTTATTACTTGTGTCTACTGCCTTTATCTTTTCCTTTTCAGTAACCCTTGCCGATCCCAGTGTTCATGTAATGGTAGAGCAATTTAAAGGGCTTGCTGACTCTGGTGTACCACCACAACTTCTCTCCTTTTTGGTATCAGCAGGTATTGGCTTTTTAGTCACCTTTGCTTTATTACGAATTATATTCAAAATTCCTATTCGCCTGGTACTATCCTTGGGCTATTTGTTAATTATTGGGCTTAGTTTTATAGCACCAAAAGAGCTAGTTCCCTTCTTTTTAGATTCAGGTAGCATTACGACAGGGCCAATGGCTGTACCCTGTATAATTGCCTTAGGTCTAGGCACTGCCTCTGTTCTAAAAGGTAGTAACCCTTTAGAAGATGGTTTTGGACTAGTCGGTCTAGCTACTTTAGGACCTATCTTGACCCTCATGATCTGGGGGGTGATTTTCCTATGAATCTGACCTCGTTTTTGTCTGACTTCCTAGTAACTATAATCGAAGTAGGCAAAACCTTAATTCCACTTATTATTCTCTTTGGAATCTTTGACATTTTCTTCCTACATTTACCAAAAACATTCGTCCGCAAAGTAGCTAGAGGTACATTAATGACTTTTTTGGGACTTTCCTTCTTCTTACAAGGGGTCTATGTAGCTTTCGTTCCTCTAGCAAAAGAACTAGGTTTTAATTTTGGTCTTCTCGAAAACAAAACAGTCCTTTTACCCATTGGCTTTATCTTAGGACTCTTAGTCACTATTGCCGAACCATCTTTAAGAGTTTTAGCTAGCCAAATTGAAAAAGCTTCGACAGGGCATATCAAAGGTAATCTATTAATTGCAACAGTCTCTGTAGGGGTTGCTTCTTTGGTTGCCTTTGGTCTTTACTTTGTAGGTCAAGGGATTAGTCTTACTTGGCTAATAATTCCCGGCTATTTTGTAGCTCTTTTAGGACTAAAGTTTACTTCATCTACCTTTGTAGCTATCGCTTTTGATTCCGGAGCAGTTGCTACAGGACCACTAACTGTTACTTTTATGATGACACTTGCAGTTAATATCTCAGAAACCGCCCATAAGGCTGCTTTATCTGGGTTTGGTTTAGTTTGTCTAGTTGCTCTAGCAGCGGTATTAGCTGTAGAGCTATTAAGTGTAGTTTTTTCTATTAAGGTAAAAAATAAAGAGGTGTCTTAAGCCATGCAGGCCATTGAATATGATTTAATCGTTACTATTGTAGGTAAAGGTTGGGCTGATGAAATCGTTGAGGCATCGCGTAAAGCTGGTGCTGAGGGTGGTACTATTATTTATGGACGTGGTACAGGTATCCACGAACAAAAAAACTTTCTAGGCTTAGTAATTGAACCAGAAAAAGAGATCATTCTTACTGTTATTGAAAAAACAAAAACTAAACCTGTTCTTGATGCCATCATTAAAGCAGGAAAATTAGAACAACCAGGCACTGGCATTGCCTTTGTTACAAGCCTAGCAAATGTTGCTGGTATTGTACATCGAATAAGCAATTAGCTAAAAAACATCCGTCGCTTGGTATGCTCCCTTTGTGGTAGACAGTAGAAATAACAAGACTGTTTATCATAAAGGGAGCATTTCTATATGGGGAGAAAACCAAAAATTCCCTATGTGCAAAAGTTATCTACTATTAAAATATACAGTAACAGGGTTTCAATACCCTAATCAAGCATTCAAATTGAATAAAGCTAGATGATATCGGATATGTCAAGAGTTGGTCGTTGTTTAGATAATGCTCCATGTAGGGCTTCTGGGAAATAATAAAATCCGGGATGTATCACTTACAAAATTCGAAGATTATGAAATCATAAAGAAAACTACGAGTCTATGAATAACCCAGACGTTTAAATTGACACCACCAGAATACCGTAACGATTTGTCTAATATTCCAGTGTAAAATAGCATCAATCTCTCGATAGATGCTATTAAGGATATAATATTATTTCTGCTACAAACTCAACAGAAAGCTGCTTTAATTAGTGGATGCTTTTAATGTAATAATTTGTTTCATAAATTCATCTGCTTTAAAAATGGGGCCTAACCGAAATGCTCTACCTTGATAATCTAGATTTAGATAACTTCCTGTAATAAGAAGTGCTTGGGCAAACTCCTCTATCGTAAGATGGGGATTAACTTGTAGTGCTAAAGCATATATGCCTGATAAATAGGGTGCAACCCAGCTCCAACCACCAATACGATAAAATATATATCCTTTAGCATCCCAGGGGCTAGCTGTAGTACGCGAATCCATAGGTAGATAGATCCTTTCTTGATCATCAGCTAACCACTTATCTGTTTCTTCGGACCACCATGAACCCACTTTGAAGGATTCACACTTATCTGGATTATATCTAGGATCTCGACCCAAGCCTTGATAAGCTAGGGGATAGTATTCGTCTATAACGCTACTTACAACTAGAACTCCTGCTTCAATTGCTCGCTTTTGAGCTAATTGTGCTAATACAAAATCTTGATCCTTTAACGAAAAAGATGCAGAAATACTTATGACTCTAATTCTTCTTTTAAAGTTTGATTAATGTCTAATAATCTATTGATAGACCAAGCAATGTTCTTGCACTTATCTTCGCTAAACCGAGTTGCAATATAGAAAAGTTTAGCTTTAGGTGCAACCCCTACACTCTTCCCTACTAAAAGAGAAGCTACTGCAGTCCCATGTAATTCCGGCTCTATATGTGCATTATATTCTTCGTAATAAACAAGCTGATCTTGATATTCTACATGGTTTTTCAATAAGACCATGTCAATAATACCTACACTTATTCCCTCGCCATTGATTCCTTGTTTATGGAGTTTTCTAATACCTAAACCTGGGTTTTTACCCATTTCTAAAATATCTTTGGGAGAAAAGTCTTTAGGTAATCTTGGCCATTTAGTATATGTATCGAAAGATGTTTCGTTTAACAGGATATTTGAAGCATGGGAAAGATCTAATCCTCTTAAATCCTTACTAATTAAATTTAATCCAATTGCTGGTCCATTTGATTCTGGTAAAGAAGTTATTTTATCTAAAGGAACATAGTTATGACATCCAACAAGAATGAAGAGGAGAAAACCTAATAATCTATATTTCATAATTTCACCTCAATCGTTTATTCGTGTATCTGGAGATTGGTTCCTTTGGATTTAAAAAAATGATCCTAAACATAACATTGTCAGTAATGGTGTCAAAATCGATGCTTTCACTTCAGCTTCGGTTAAGAATTATTATGGTCCAGCTGCTAGCATCGAAGAAATTGCTGACATGACCATGAATGGTATTGTAGTAGTTTCTACTGTTAATCCTGACGGTTCACCAAACGCTGCTGTAGTTATTCCTGGATTATTTGAAAACAAATACTTGACCTTTGGCTTAGCTCCAAACCAAACCCTAGAAAACTTCAAAAGAGGTAGCCTGGTAGTTGTTTCTGTGTTTTTACCCAAACCAGGTGTCGAGAGTACAAAATATGGTGATATTAGAAAATACGGTGCTCGTATCTACTGCGAAGTTCTTCAAGATGCATCAGAGAAAGCTGCAGTTATTGAGCGCTATAATGTTGATAAACCAGATAATAGAAAGATGACTATGGATAGTATCTTACTGGTTATTAAGAAAATAGATCCCATCGGTTAATCCAAAAACGAAAACAATTATACATCAAACAACAGTCACTTAAAACTCAGCCTGATTAAACTCAGGCTGTTTTCCTTCCCCATTTACTGTTACTAAACGTAAAAAGCGAAATATCATCCCATAAAAGCCTAGTTTACCTCTTTTGGTCAACTAGATGAAGGGAATTGTATAATCCTTTTTCGTTTATGGTTAGAAGCTTAGATTAAAAATAGTGAGCCAGTAAGCTCACTATTTTTCCATCTGTATTTATTTCTTTTCTTTTTTAGGTTCTGTCTTTGGGGTAGCTTTCTTTTCTGTTGTCTGAGCCGAGGCTTCAGGCTTTGCTTTCTTGCATTTATCTGCCATTTCTGTCGCCTCCTTTATGCTTAAAATAACACTTGCCTTATAAGAATGCGATATCATCTATAAAGGAATACTTGCCATTTATTAGTTAATAATGACAATTATAGCCCAAAACTTCTCATGCCTTATCCTTTCAATCGATTGCTATGTTAAGGTCCCATTTTTAATTTTAAGTTGCCCCAAAAAGCAAATAAGCAGGGATATCCCTGCTTATTATTATTTAAATCTAGCTCCTTCAGCTGCTGAACTTACTTTTTCTGCATATCTCTTCAAATAACCCTTTAATTCTTTTTGTGGTTTTATTAAATTCTTTTTACGTTTATTAAGTTCTGCTTCACTTACATTAAGTTCTAAGCTACGATTAGGGATATCGATATTGATCTCATCCCCCTCTGCTACTAAAGAGATCGGTCCATCAAGAGCAGCTTCAGGTGAGACATGACCAATAGCGGCTCCTCGGGTAGCCCCAGAAAAACGGCCATCTGTAATAAGAGCAACAGATTTATCTAGACCCATACCTGATAAGGCAGAGGTTGGCGAGAGCATCTCTCTCATCCCTGGACCACCTTTAGGTCCTTCATAGCGAATTACTACTACATCTCCTGCTACAATCTTTCCTTGCATGATAGCTTCAACAGCTTCTTCTTCCGAATTAAAAACTCTAGCAGGGCCTTTATGCTGCATCATCTCTGTAGCTACTGCCCCTTGCTTAACCACAGCTCCCTCAGGAGCTAGATTGCCCCATAAGGCTGCAATGCCACCTTCTAGCCGGTAAGGGTTACTTGTAGGACGAATTATCTCGTTATTTTTAGGTGGGGAGAGCCTTTCTCTTACAGTGCCCGAGACAGTTTTTATCTCTGTGTTAATGAGGCCAGCATCAGCAAGAACTTGGAACACCGCAGGAACCCCTCCAGCTAAATCCAGGTCTTCCATGTGATAATCGCCAGCTGGTCGTAGGTAGCAGATCTGCGGAGTTTGGCGACTCATTTTATCGATATCAGTTAGAGATATGTCTATACCTGCTTCCTTGGCAATAGCGGGTAGATGTAAAGCAGTATTAGTAGAACAACCTAAAGCCATATCTAAAGCTAAGGCATTCAAAAAAGCTTCTCTAGTCAAAATATCACTAGGTTTTAGACCCACCTTACCAAGTTCGACTGCTTGCATGCCAGTCTTAGTTGCTAAACGGAGCCTAGCTGAGGCTACGGCAGGTATTGTACCATTACCAGGTAGCGCTACACCTAAAGCTTCTGTTAAACAGTTCATAGAATTAGCAGTAAACATACCTGAACAACTACCACAGGTTGGGCAGGCTAGATCCTCTAGCTTAGCTAGCTCAGTTTCGCTCATTTTGCCAGCACTTACTTTACCTACAGCTTCGAAAACAGTACTTAAATCCACTGCTTCTTCCTGATAATGACCAGCTAACATCGGTCCACCACTAATGACTATCGAAGGAATATTAACTCTACACATAGCCATCAACATACCAGGAATAATTTTATCGCAGTTGGGTACTAAAACCAAGGCATCGAAATTATGAGCGCTAGCCATAATTTCCACACTGTCTGCGATTAATTCCCTTGAAGGCAGTGAGTAACTCATGCCTCGATGCCCCATGGCCAAGCCATCACATACCCCAATCACACCAAATTCAAAGGGGACACCACCTGCTAAACTAATGCCTCTTTTAACTGCGTTCACAATTTGCTCTAAATGCATGTGCCCCGGCACAACTGTGCTTTTAGCTGTAGCAATACCAATAAATGGTCGTTTCATTTCCTCGTCAGTTAAACCTAAAGCCTTCAGTAACGAACGATGTGGAGCTCTCTCTATCCCTTTTGTGAGCGTTTGGCTACCCATAAACTGCCTCCTTTAGCTTTTTTTGTTGAGTATAGGCTCCCTCTGCTGAGTAAGACTATAAGCGAAAGAGAAGGGAGGGGATTCCATGTCTTTATCTACCAAAGAACTTAACTTCATCAAAGATGGTCTCTCTTGGGAGATGCTAATGGTTAAGAAGTATAGCGATCATGCTCAAGGTTGTCAAGATCCAGAATTAAAGAACATCTTTGATGGTCTAGCAAGAATGCACCAAAATCATTACAATCATCTTTTAGGTCATATAGGTGGTCAGAGTATGCCTCATTAAGATAAAAGGAGTGAGATAATGCCTAATCCAACTGGTGGTAAGACACAAGGAATGACCGACCGCGATCGGTTGCAAGATATGTTATCTAGCGAAAAGTTCTTAGCTAACAACTGGTCTGTTTCAGCCAGCGAAATGGTACAACAAGAACTTTTTCAAGATACAATGCAATTTTTAAACGAAGTTCATGGTGCTCATAGACAACTCTTCCAAGTCATGAATCAAAAAGGTTGGTACCAAATAGATCAGGCTGATCAACAACAAATTTCACAGGCCGCTAGTCAATTCACTCAAAATCAAATGCCTCGGTAATTATATCGCAGTGTAACCAAAGCTCCCGTATTTAGCGGGAGCTTTGGTTTTTATAAAAGGTTTGTAGATCATCTAAACGTACTTGCAATTTCTCTGCTGCTATTAGTACTTGATTAGGTGCTGTGCCTCCTTTTATATTACGTCTTAAAACACAACTTTGGGCATCTAATTTATTTAGTAGCTCAGCATTAATTAAAGGTGAGATCTCTTGAAGTTTTTGAAGGGGAATCTCTGTTATCTCCAAGCCTAAACTAATACCTAGTCTAACTACCTGACCTACTACCTGGTGAGCCTCACGGAAAGGCATTCCTTTCAAAGCTAGGCTATCTGCAAGATCAGTAGCATTGAGATAACCAACCTCAGAAGCTTGGGCCATTCTCTTTTTATTAACTTGCATCGAAGAAAGTAAAGGGATAGTGATCTCTAAACAAAGCTTGGTAGTATCCACAGCATCAAAGAGAGCTTCTTTATCTTCCTGTAAGTCTTTATTATAGGCTAGTGGCAAACCTTTTAAAGTCATTAAAAGTGCTTGCAAATGACCAGTAACCCTACCAGTCTTTCCTCTTATAAGTTCAGGTACATCAGGATTTTTCTTTTGAGGCATGATGCTTGATCCAGTTGAAAAGCCATCAGATAATTCGATAAAACCAAATTCCTGGCTCGAATAGATCACAAGTTCTTCTGCAAGCCTAGATAGATGGATCATCAAAAGAGAACAGCTATACAGATAATCCAAAACAAAGTCTCGATCACTGACTCCATCTATTGAATTGTTACTAATAGTAGCAAAACCCAGCAAGTCTTTAGTTAGATCTCTGTTTAGAGGATAGGGAGATCCGGCTAAAGCACCTGAACCTAAGGGAAGTACATCGGTTCTTTGGTAGGTCTCTTTTAGTCTTTGGAGATCACGAGTGAACATTTCGGCATAAGCTAGCAGTTGGTGACCATAAACGATAGGTTGAGCTCTTTGTAAATGGGTATAACCTGGCACAATAGTATTTGCATGTTCTTTACTTAATTTAATTAAGGTTTCAACTAAGGAATGGGCTAATTCTGCAGTTTGCTCCAGACTCTTTTTTACATAGAGCCTTAAATCTGTAGCTACCTGGTCGTTTCTACTTCTAGCTGTATGCAATTTTTTACCTAAGTCGCCTAAACGTTCTATAAGCCAAATCTCAATTTGGGTATGAATATCTTCGACTGTAAAATCAAATTGGCGTTTGCCAGTTGCGATCTCTTTTCTAATCTCTTCTAAAGCCTTGACGATTTTTTGCCCTTCGTCTCTTTGTAAAATACCTACCTCAGAAAGCATCTTTGCATGGGCAATACTACCAGTGATATCTTCTTCCCATAATCTATAGTCAAAAGGGAGGGAGTTATTAAACTTCTCTAAAAGCTTTTCGGCACTACCTTGAAAACGACCCCCCCAGAGTTTCATAGATTAAGCCCTTCGATCTTAGCAGCAATCTTGGTTTGCAAACCAAATAGCTTAATGAATCCCTCTGAGTCTTTTTGGCTATAAACTGCATCTTCTCCGAAGGTAGCTAGTTCTTCTGAGTATAGTGATTTTTCAGCATAGCGACCCACAACAGTAGTGCTACCTTTATAGAGTTTAAGTTTGACCCAACCCGTACTATTTACACTTGTAGCATCAACAAAAGCATCTAGGGCTGTTCTTAGTGGTGACCACCAGAGGCCATAATAGACAAGCTCGGCATATTTGGCAGCTACTTGTTCTTTGAACCGAAAGGTTTCTTTATCGAGTACTAAGTACTCTAATTCTTTATGTGCCTCCATTAAAAGGGTTCCGCCTGGGGTTTCATAGACACCTCTGCTTTTCATACCCACAAGTCTATTTTCAACAATATCAACACGACCTACCCCATGCTTGCCAGCTACTTGGTTTAACTTTTCTAGTAAAGCTACTGGTGCTAACTTTTCGTTATTAACAGCTGTAGGAATACCTTTTTCAAAATGAATGGTCACATACTCTGGTACATCTGGAGCTTTTAAGGGATCAATTGTAGTTAAGAACATATCAGCAGCTGGTTCGTTGGCTGGATCCTCTAAAATGCCACCTTCATATGAGATATGCCACAGATTTCTATCCATACTGTAATTTTTTTCTTTAGTTACAGGTACCGGTATTCCTCTTTTAGCAGCATAATCTATGGCTTGGTCTCTACTTTTAATCTCCCAAATTCTCCAGGGAGCAATTACAGGCATTTCCGGAGCAAAAGCTTGGAAAGTTAGTTCAAAACGGACCTGGTCATTACCTTTACCTGTGCAACCATGGGCTAAGGCATCGCAACCAGTTTTTTTAGCAACTTCGACAACCTTCTTAGCAATAATAGGTCTAGCTATTGATGTACCCAGAAGATATTTACCTTCGTAAACGGCATTAGCTTTAATCATTGGAAAGACATAATCTTTGACAAAATCATCAGTAACATCTAAATAATAGGCTTCAACAGCTCCACTTTTTAAAGCTTTGGCTATGACCGCTTCGCCATCGTCTTTTTGGCCAACATCAACAGCCACAGCAACTACTTCACAATGATAGGTTTCTTTTAACCAAGGGATGATAATCGATGTATCTAGACCACCTGAATAAGCTAGAGCTACTTTTTTTACGTTCACTTTATTTGCCTCCTTATAAAAGCGCAGCTAAAACTGCTTTTTGTGCATGTAATCTATTTTCTGCTTCATCGAAAACTCGACTTTGGGCTCCTTCTAAAACTGCCTCCGTAACTTCCTCGCCTCTATGAGCCGGTAAGCAGTGTAAAAAGATCGCTTTCTTGTCTGCTAAAGCCATTAAATTTTCATCGACTTGATAGCCAGCAAAAGCTTTCTTTCTCACTTCAGCTTCCTCTTCCTGGCCCATAGAAGCCCAAACATCAGTGTAGACTGCAAAAGCACCTTTACAAGCTTCTTTGGGGTCATGGGTTACAGTCACTTTGGCACCGGTAGCTAAAGCCTGTGCCACAACATCTTTATCTGGTTCATAACCCGTGGGAGAAGCTATAGCAATCTCCATCCCGGTTTTAGCTGCAGCCCAGATTAGAGCTGTAGCCATATTATTACCATCGCCAACATAAGCAAGTTTCCCATTAATGGTACCAAAATTATCTTTTATCGTTAGTAAGTCAGCTAAAGCTTGGCAAGGATGATCAGAATCAGTTAGACCATTGATTATGGGAATATTGGCAAACTCGGCCAACTCTTCTACCTCACTTTGAGCGTAAGTGCGTATCATAATGCCAGCCAAATAACGTGATAGTACTCGTGCTGTATCTCTTATAGTCTCTCCTCGACCTAATTGAATATCTCGAGAGGAAAGAAAGATAGCCTGACCACCTAGTTGTAGCATAGCTACTTCAAAAGAAATTCTGGTCCTTGTCGACGATTTGGAGAAGATCATGCCTAAGACTTTACCTGGCAAAAGTTGTTGATTCTTCTGCCGTAAATCAACAGCTAAAGCCAGAAGGGCTTCTACTTCTTCTCTCGTTAGATCTTGCAGTGAAAGAAGATCACGCCCTTTGAGACTTTCAATCATTAGCTATTCCTCCTAGATATTCGTTTAAACTTAGTGGAGCTTTGAGTGTAGCTTGCATACCATCTAGCACGGCCTTCAAGGTATCCGGACTAGAGATTGTTGGTATGCCGTATTCTACCGCTTGCCTTCTTAGGAGAAAATCCTCTCTAGTTTTATCTGGTGCCACTAATAAGTTAAACTCGCCATTTTTTAATCGTTTTTGATTTAAGGGATAGTCTTTACAGATCTCTACCTCGACACCATTTGCTTGTAAGCGCTCTAAAATGGGAGTTAACTCACCATTGGAGGTAGCTAAGACTCTATCGCTTGAATTAAGGGAGATTCCTGCGCTAACTAAGGCCTTATGCATTGCTGTTTGGAGATCTTCACCTAAGCCAAGAACCTCGCCTGTAGAACGCATCTCCGGTCCTAAAGCCACTTCCACATTACCCAGCTTAGCAAAACTGAATACTGGTACTTTAACCGCATAATAAGATTTTTTGGGTAAGAGCCCTAAACCGTAAGGGTTATTTCGAAGGGATTCTCCTAACATAGCTCTAATTGCTAGTTCTACTAAGGGGACACCCGTAACCTTACTCATAATGGGTAGTGTACGACTACCACGAGGATTAATCTCTAAAATGTAGATCTGTTTGTTATAAAGAACAAACTGAATATTAACAACACCCCTAATACCAAAGGCTCGGCAGATAGAGATAGTGTAACGAGCAATTGTCATCTCTTCTTGACTACTCAATGTGGAGTCAGGATAGACAGCGATAGAATCGCCAGAGTGAATACCCGCTCTTTCGACATGTTCCATTATGCCGGGAATAATCACATTGGTACCATCAGAAACTGCGTCAATCTCAATCTCTTTACCAGCTAAATATCTATCCACAAGCACTGGATGATCTTCGGTGATCTCTACTGCCAACTGGAGATAACGGTACAGCTCTTCTTCGTTATGAACAATCTCCATTGCTCTACCGCCCAGAACATAAGAAGGACGTACTACTAAAGGAAAACCTAACTTCAAGCCAATGCCCATAGCTTCTTGTAAAGAGAAAGCTGCACCACCTTCAGCTTGGGGAATACCAAGGTGTTTTAGGAGCTCATGACATTTTTCTCTATCCTCAGCTAAATCAATAGCACTCATAGCTGTTCCTAAGACTGGTAAACCTTCTAAAGCGAGTGTACTGGCTAAATTAATTGCTGTTTGGCCACCAAACTGAACAATTACACCGTCTACAGCTTCTTCATTGGCTACAGCTAAAACATCCTCTGCTGTTAGGGGTTCGCAATAGAGACGATCTGCAGTATCAAAATCTGTAGAGACTGTCTCGGGGTTATTGTTAACAATTACAGCTTCCCAGCCTAACTTTTGTAGGGCCCAAACTGCGTGCACACTACAATAGTCAAATTCAATTCCTTGGCCAATTCTAATTGGTCCAGAACCAATGACTAAAGCTCTTGGTTTAATCCCAGTATTCACTGTTTTTACAACTTGTTCACTTTTTTGGTAGGTTGAATAATAGTAGGAACTTTTAGCTTTAGTACCAGCTTCGGTCGCAATAGCACGGAAAGTGGGTACAATACCCTCTTTAACTCGCTCTTGGCGAAGTTGACTTTCACTAAGCCCTAATCTAGGAGCTAAAGAATGGTCACTAATGCCTAAGGCTTTCAATTCGCTTAGAGTATGGCTTTGAGGGCTATTATCAGCACAGACAATCTTTTGCAAGGTAAATATAAAGTAGGGAGTAATGGAAGTGAGTCTAGTTGCTTCCTCAACACTCATCCCACCAGCTAGAGCTTTGGCCAGATAGAAAAAGCGTTCATCAGAGCTAAAACTCAGGTTCTGACTTAATAGTTCTACTGAGAAAGCTGGCCCTTTTAGATAGCTTTGTCTACCTATCTCTAACGAACGTACTGCTTTACCTAAAGCTTCGTAAAGATTAGCGCCAATGGCCATAATCTCGCCTGTAGCTTTCATTTGGGTACCTAAATGGCGATCACCACTGGCGAATTTATCAAATGGCCACCGAGGAAATTTTACTACTACATGGTTAATGACAGGGCTTTCATGAGCCCAACTCTTTTGGGTTACCGGATTTTTAATCTCCTCTAAAGTATTACCTAAAGCTAAATAAGCCGTAACTTTAGCAATGGGATATCCAGTTGCTTTGGAAGCTAATGCTGAAGAGCGGCTGACCCGAGGATTAACTTCGATAATATAAAACTCGTCAGTCTCAGGATGAAGTGCGAATTGTACATTACAGCCGCCTTCGATCCCTAAAGCAGCAATTATTTTATGGGCAACACTTTCTAACATGTTATTTTGGGCTGGTGATAATGTCATGACTGGTGCGACAACAATGCTATCACCTGTATGGACGCCTATGGGGTCAATATTTTCCATCCCACAGACCGTAAGACAGAGACCTGTTTTATCTCGCATGACTTCATATTCGATCTCTTTATAGCCTAAAAGACTTTGTTCTAAAAGTACTTGGCCGATACGGCTATTTTTTATACCTCTGGCGACTATAGATTCTAAACTCTCGTTATCTGTAGCCACACCACCGCCTGTACCGCCTAAGGTGAAGGCAGGTCTAACAATTAGAGGAAAACCTACTTCTTTAACAAAAGTTAAGGCATCGCTAACTGAAGTTACAGTCTTGCTTTGTGGTACAGGGACGTCTAACTCTAGCATCAGTTTTTTAAAAAGTTCTCTATCTTCTGCTTTTAAAATGGCCTCTAGGGAGGTCCCTAATAACCGCACATTATATTTAGCTAAAATGCCAGCTTTCGCCAGTTCCGCAGATAGATTAAGGCCGGTTTGCCCTCCCAGGCCAGGTAGTAGCCCTTCTGGTCTTTCTTTAGCAATAATCTCTTCTAAGCTACTAACCGTAAGTGGTTCTAGATAAACTTTATCTGCCATCTCAGGATCGGTCATTATAGTTGCGGGATTGCTATTGACCAGAATAACACTAGCTCCAGCCTCTTTTAAGGCTTTGCAAGCTTGAGTGCCAGCGTAGTCAAATTCTGCAGCTTGCCCAATTACAATCGGTCCTGAGCCTATAACAAGAACTTTCATTACTACTACCTCCCCTCCATACACCAATCCAAGGCTGCGTAGAATAACTTCATACCTTTTTCTATCTCTTCTTTAGTAATTATAAGAGGAGGTAGTAGTCGCACTACAGATTCACCAGCTGTACCTATAACTAGACCATTTTCGAGAGCAACTTTAACAACCTCGTTAGCTTTAATATTTAGTTCCACACCAATCATTAAGCCTAAGCCACGAACCTCTTTAATAAGGGGATGGGGCTTTGCTAAAAGTTGACTTAGATAAGCTGCTTTCTCTTGTACATCAATTAAAAACTTTTCGTTTGCAATCTCTTTAACTACAGTTGCTGCGGCTTTAGCAGCTACAGGATTACCACCAAAAGTAGAAGCGTGCTTTCCAGGTGTAAAGACAGCAACTTCTTCTTTGGCTAACACTGCACCTATAGGCAACCCACCGCCTAACCCTTTAGCTACAGTAATAATATCTGGTTTAACTCCCAAGGCTTGATAGGCGAGAAACTTACCACTCCGACCAATGCCAGTTTGTACTTCGTCAAAAATGAGGAGAATATCCCTCTCATTACAGAGTTCTCTTGCTTTTTGTAAATACTCGCTTGTGGCAGGATGCACACCACTTTCACCTTGAACTGGTTCTAAAATAAGAGCTGCCGTTTCCGGGGTAAGATCTTGATCTAAAGCTTTTAGATCGTTATATATAGTGTAAGCAATCTCTGGAATTAAAGGTTCAAAGCCTTGATGGTATTTTTCTTGGCCAGTTAAGCTCAAACCACCCATACTCCTCCCGTGGAAAGAGTTTAGTGCTGACACGATCCGTCTTTTCCCTTTTTTAAAACCGTAGAGACGAGCTAACTTCAAAGCTCCTTCGTTAGCTTCAGTACCGCTGTTACAGAAGAAGACTTTATCTAGCTTGGAAGCCTCTACTAAAGCTTTTGCTGCTTCTAAAACTGGTTCTGTGTAGTAGAGGTTTGAAACATGCATCAGCTTATTTATCTGACTCGCGATTGCTGCGATAACGCTTGGGTGACTATAACCTAAATTGTTAACGGCAATCCCGGAGAAAAAATCTAGATAACTTTTATGGGTATCATCGTATAGATATGAGCCTTTTCCTTCTTTAAAAAGCACTGGATATGGGTTATAGGTCTGCATAAGATATTTTTCTGCTTGCAATTTAGCTTCTTTTAGATCCATTTTTAACTCACCACCATCGTGCCGATACCGGCATCTGTAAAGATCTCTAAAAGCATCGAGTGAGGTAAACGGCCATCAATAATGTGGGTACGGTTTACTCCCGATTCAATAGCTTTAACACAAGCTTCAACCTTAGGTATCATGCCTGAGGAAATGGTACCTGTTTCTATCATCCGCTTCGCTCTCCCGGCTTGCAGAGCTGTGATTAAGCTCTCGGGCTTACTAGGATCTGCAAAGATGCCTTCGACATCGGTAAGCATGACCAGCTTTTCAGCTTTTAACGCTGCTGCAATTTCTCCAGCTGCTACATCAGCATTAACGTTATATGATTCTCCATCGACACCTACGCCCACCGGGCTTATTACAGGAATATAACCAGCTTTAATAATGCTTGCGATAGGTTCAGTATTAACTTTATCAATCTCACCAACAAAACCTAAATCTACACCTTCTACTAGTTGCTTCCTAGCTACTAAAACATTGGCATCCTTACCAGAAAGACCAATAGCTTTACCACCATAACGATTGATTAAAGTAACAATCTCTTGGCCCACTTTCCCAACTAAGACCATCTGGACAATCTCCATTGTCTCTTGGTCAGTAATCCTTAAACCTTTATGGTACTTAGATTCGATATTTAATTTGGTTAAAAGACTATTAATCTCGGGTCCACCACCATGGACGATAACTGGGTTCATACCTACATATTTAAGAAGAATAAGATCAAGAATTACAGCTTTTTTTATCTCGAGATTATCCATGGCATGGCCACCATATTTAACAACAATGGTTTTGCCAGCTAATGCTTTAATATAGGGAAGTGCTTCAATAAGCAGATTAACTTTTTCTCTTTCTACTGACACTAAAAGCCCTCCTAAGAACGGTAGCTGCCGTTTATTTTTACATAATCATAACTGAGATCTGTTGTCTGGCAGGTATAACTACCACTACCAAGGTTGAGATTCAAAGTAATAGGAATCTCTCTACTCTTCATAACAGGTAGAAGCTCTATATCACCAATACCAGTACCTTCGCCCGATTTCACAATCTGGTAATCGCCAAAATAAAGATCAGTTTTAGTTGGGTCGACATAACAGCCTGAATAACCTACAGCACATAAAACTCTACCCCAATTAGCATCCTCACCAAAGAAAGCTGTTTTCACTAAAGCTGAATGAGCAATCGACCAAGCAGCTTTTTTGGCATCGTCTGCCGAATTAGCACCCTGGACAGATATTTTCAAAAGTTTAGTAGCTCCCTCACCATCAAGAACAATAGCTTTAGCCAAAAAACCTGTAACCATCTTTAAGCCTTGGAGAAAAATTGGCAACTTTTCTGGTGATAGGGATGGTAGTTTTTCTGAAGAGAACAGTAAACACATATCATTAGTGCTGGTATCACCATCTACGGAGATAGCATTAAAGCTCTCTTCTACTGCTTCTTTCAAGCAATTATTGAGGCTTTTCTGATCTAGTGGCCAGTCAGTAGTGATAAAACAGAGCATGGTAGCCATATTGGGATGGATCATGCCAGAACCTTTAGCAATACCTGCTATGGTGTAGGTTATACCGTCTATGTTGCACTCAATAGTAACCTCTTTGGGATAAGTGTCAGTAGTCATGATAGCCTGCATAGCGTCACTAGCACCTTCTTTGGAGAGTTTGCTAGTGACCTCTTCGATGCCTAATTGCATCTTTTCCATATCTAATTGTTGACCAATTACACCTGTAGAAGCCACAGCTACTTCTTCTGTGGCAATACCTAATTTATTGGCTACCAAGGTAGCTGTTTTTAAGGCATTGATCTCCCCTTGTAGTCCAGTGCAAGCATTAGCGTTACCAGAATTAACTACAAGGGCTTTAATAATACCCCCTGCTATATGCTTTTTAGTTAATTTTACTGGGCTAGCAGCAAAAGCGTTTTGAGTATAAACACCTGCTGCTATTGCTTTATCACAAGTAATTAAGGCTAAATCTAATTTTTTCTTTTTAAATCCAGCATGCACACCAGCAGCTAAAAAACCATTAGGTTTTGTTATTCCACCTTCAGTTATCTTCCACATGGTAACTCCCCCTTAAGGATAGACCGGTAGAGCTTCTAAAGCTTCGGTCTCTGGTAAATTAAATAATAAATTCATATTTTGAATGGCTTGACCTGAAGCGCCTTTGATAAGGTTATCGATAGCGCTTACAATGATCAGTTTGTTGGCATGAACATCTTCATAGATCTGTAGATCGACAAAATTAGAAACAAGCACATTTTTAGTCTCAATATTTTCGCCTGGTTTTCTAACCCTCACAAAAAACTCATTGGCATAAAACTCTGTATATAATTGTCTAGCTTTCTCAAGACTGACATTCTTTTCCAGATAAATGGTAGATACAATACCCCTGATCGTTGGTATTAAATGGGGAACGAAAACAACCTGTTGTGGCTTATTAGCTACCAGAGATAAAATTGATTCAATCTCTGGTGTATGGCGATGGTTACCAACTTTGTAAGGGCCAAAGTTCTCGTTGCGATGAGCAAAATGTTGTCCTTCAGCTAGGGTTTTTCCCGCACCTGATGCCCCAGATAAAGACGAGATAGTTATATCGCCGGTATAACCGTAGCTAAGCAGTGGAGCTAGAGCTAAAATGATACTGGTAGGAAAACAACCTGGGTTGCCAATTATCCGACTCTTTTTTATCTTATCTCGAAAAAGTTCTGGCAAACCATATGTGGCTTCGGGTAACAATTCTGGTGCCATGTGCTTTTGTCCATAGGCTTTTTCATAAATATCTGCATCCTGAAAGCGAAAGTCAGCTCCAAGATCAATTACTTTGCCTTTAAAGCGTTTGGCATAGGTTGCAGCTACTCCAGCTGGAACTGCTAAAAAGAGAAGATCAAGATCTTTAAAATCATCCTCTTCCGGGTCTAAAAAAGTTAATGAGGAGTGGCAATAGGCTGGGAAGACCTCTCCTAAGCTTTTACCAACATGATTTCGTGAATAAATCTTCGTTACTTTTACTGACTGATGATTATTTAATAACCTAATTAGTTCAGCCCCTGTATAACCTGAGGCTCCTACTATACCAATTTTGTACAAGGCCTTCACACCTCCGAAATATTTGCTGTAATTATACTACAGCCTTGCATATTAATGCAAGGCTTTTCTTATATATATTCTTATTTTCTTAGTAATCGGTTTCATTGCTAAGTTAAGCTGGGATATCAGTGTTGTTTCTTGTATCTCCACATGTAATTTTGTCTTTTATACATGTTTTTCTGTATGTTAATAAGCATTAGGACCTAATAAGTTATGCTCTTATCTAACGAAAACTACTAATGTCGACTTCTATTAAAAGGTTTTCTAAGTCATTTCACGGAAATAACTAATAGGAGGAATGGTTATGTTTGGCTATACTATACCGTTAAAACTCGATCTCACTCTTAGAGAAACTTACCACTATAAAGCACATTATTGTGGGCTTTGCATAGCGCTTTCTAAAAGAGCCAACCCCCTTTTTCGTCTAGCTACAGGTTATGAAGCTACCCTACTTTCGCTGTTAGTTGCTGCTCAAAGGAAAACAGCCCCTAAGCAAAAAAGGCTGTTCTGTCCTGTAAGTGGTGAATTAGGTCGTGGGGTAATACCACCAGATGATCCCTCCATAAGTTTCGCAGCTGATGCTACTCTTTTAATGGGGTATTATAAATTAAAGGATTTAAAACGCGATAAGCATTTTGCTGCTCCCTTATTATCAATATGTTCCCGGCCCTTAATCGCTGCCAAAGACCGTTTGGCAACATCTGGTCTTGATGTTGCCAAGTTAGATGAATTAGATCAAGAACAAAGCAAGTTAGAGATTGCCTCCGATATAATTCTTGATGATCTTTTGATCCCCACAGGTCAGGCCGTTGGTTTGATCTTTGCTTATACAGCTTCTTTAACCGACAATCAGCAAAACACTGTACACCTATTTCGTTTAGGGGAAGCTTTGGGAAAGCTGGTTTATCTCCTTGACTGCCTAGAGGACTGGCCTTCTGACCTGAAAAAAAACAGATTTAATGGTCTTCTGGCGTCCGGACTAAAGAAAAGTTATAGCCTCGATGACTTGGTCTATGTAGAATCTCGTCTTTTAGGCATTGTAGTAGATGAGTTAGCTAAACTAAACCTTTACCGCTACCACGAAATCTTTCATAATATTATGGCTTTGGCTCTACCCAAACGAACTAACAAAGAACATACTAAGCTTTCCGAGCGTCTAATAAATAAATCTAGATCTAAAAAGCACTGCTAAATCTAACTTTTAGCAGTGCTTTTTTCAATTAGTTTACCGTTTATAAGCTAACAAAAATATTTTATTTCTTAGCCCTTACCTACAATCTAAAAAAGGGATAAGTATTATTTAATTAGTTTAAAGATTTAACTCTATTTAAGCAACAGGAGACATAAAACTATAGTTTTTAGAGCCTTATGTTGGGAAGAATTATTAACAACTATAGGCCTCAGCAGAGGCTTCCCCTCAGCTTCCTACTGTTGATATTTTTATCGCTATCTATAACGAACCAGAAGATAACTATTAAATCGTAATAATTTTACTTTCATCAAAATACTTAACAAACTCTTCAGTACTCTCATATGGCAAATCCACCTGATAAAACTTAGCTAACTTATATAACGAAGAATTTACAGAATCGATATCATTATTTCCAAGTGCTTTGTTAATATCGTTTGATATTATCTCAAATTGTTCCCTTTGATTTTTTAGAGTTTCTATAGCTGCTACATTAAATGTTTCAGTGGCATTTTGTATTTCAGCAATTCGTTCATTAAATATTTCCTCTATGCGTTCTTTGCGTTTTTCGGCTTTCGCACTAAATAAATCAACTTTGTCCATAAAATACATAAAAAGCGCAGATGCTAAACCTGAAATTATAGTCGAAATAACAACTGACCACGGTTCTTTAATCCCTAACTTATTCAAATAGAGTTCAATTCCAATACCTGCAAGTGCTATCAAACTTCCACCTAAAAGTTTTATTATAGCATCTCCCTTTTGAGCGGCAGTCATTTTCTTAGAATCCTTGCCAAACAATATCTTTGCTGATTGGATAAACACTTTAATACCTTCCTTAATGATCCGCAAAAACTGCTTAAACACTCCAACAAAGATGTCAACAATAGATTCAAAAAGAGACTTAATGAAATTCTTAATAAATTGTCCAATACTATCTCCTAGAAATTCCCCTGCGTGTTTAAGCAAATGATTTTTAATACGGCTACATCTGAAGAGAAATGCTTGACCAGGAGATGTTGCTTCTGTTCCTGCCATCATACCATTTTTGAATATATCTTTAACTTCGTAATACAACGGTTTAATTATGTAGAGAATGACATTACCTACTGCATATTCTGTTGTTTGATTTTTAGTGTTTTCTGCAAGTTGGCTATTTAACTTATCTGTTTTTGATTTTTGTAGACCCAACTTTATTTTTCCTTTTTCTTCTTTAGTAGGTTCCCTACCATTTTCTATGGTAAATTTATCATAACCAGAAATAATTTCTTTGTTACTTAATTCTCCTTGGCCCGTGAGATTGTTTAAAACTCTTTTATTTGCTTCTGCATTGATTGCTTTTTGAGCGTTTTTCTCTAAATCAATCATTCTAGATGTGGTTTCCGCATCTAGATTATTTCCCTGTTTTTTTATAAATTCGGAGTTGGTGTCATCTAATTTTTTACCATTTATAGCTCCGGAGGTTACAGCAAGATTGTAATCGGCATTAGCGGTCACTTTTATATCTTCGTTAGACAAAGCATAATTATCCTTTAACTGTGTGTAAACCTGCTTTAAGGGTACAATATGATCTGTTTCAGCTTGATAATCAAATTTGGGGTCGTTTCTTCTTTTATCTGGATCGTTTCTATATACATAAATATTCTTTTTGCCAGTATACTCATCCTCGATGAGTTTACGACCAGTGCTATTTCCATCTTCATTATTTAGTTTGTTAGCTTTATATTCATCCATCTTATATTTGTTTTCATAATCAGAACGGTTAAACTTATCACGGTTATTTTCGTCGGTATATTTATTAGAGTCCTGAACATTTTTATACTCTTCATATGCGTTTCTATCTATTGGCTTTACAAGTTCTTCATCATAAGAAAAACTTTTACATTCTTGAACTACCCTTTCTGTAGTTAAGCCCTTCTTTCTAGCACCTTTCCCAAAAGATGTACGTTCTAATAAACCATCCACAATTGCGCTGAACACAGGAGTAATAATACTTACTTCCATCTGCTCACCAGTTCGAAATTGCTCGTAGACCTCGTCAATTATTTCTTGAGACGATTTCTTATCATACAACTCAAATTCTATAAGTATATTAGATACTTCGAGCGGCGAAGCAGACTTTAGCTTTTCTAACTTCATTATCTTTTCACTTTCCACATGATCACCTTCTTTCTAAACTTATGCAGCCTTATAAATATCGACTATTTCATTTTTACTTTCTTCCATTATCTTTTTATACTGGGTAACCTTGCTTTGATCTTCAATTGTAAGTATCTGTGTCTCAGCCATTTTCTTCAAGATTTTGCTTGCAGTAATAATTGCTTCAATTTCCTTCTGTTGTATCGATGGTAGTAATTTTATACTCATACCCTGACTTACTACTTTATTGGCAAAATGTAGACATTTGTAATACAAATAATGGACAGAGTTGTTTAAGCGAATAAGTAGCTGTTCATATAAATCGGTAAGCGAAGTAAAGTAATAAGCTACATTTTTTAGGGACTTATCTACTAACCTAAGTTTATCTAACTCCGAGTGCATCTTTGCTATTTCGTGTTCAATTTTCTTTCTTTCTTCTTGTACAGCATATAGAGTTTCTCTTGCTTTCTTTCTTGAAGAGAAACCCAATGTCAACACAGCTAAAACTTTCGTTTTAGTTTTGCTAAAATCAATCTTGTATAGTTGACTTTTCGAATTCATACCTTCGAAATTAAGCGCCTCTCCTTTGTATATTTCAAAGGCGAAATCCTTATCGAATCTGATGTCCTTTATTTTTTCAAGTTCTGTAGCCATCTTCACAAAAAGTTCACTTTTTATTTTATGTTTGGCTTCGTTAATACATCTAACACTTTCTTCAATAGAGAAAATCAATTTGTCCACTTCAGTTCTAAATTCAAGCTGCTTACTTTCGTATAGTTTTGCTGTTTCATCATATAATTGTTCAGCTTTATCAAAATTACTTTTTCCAGTTATGCTCGCCCACACATTAGAAACTGCCTCTTTAGTAGCGTTAAATACCTTTTTCGCACCTGCACCGATTGCTGCAAAAAAGCCCATATAATCTCTCCCTTTTCTACTTATTTATATATTCGTAGCCTTCGGCTAAAAGTTCATTGAAGTCTGTGGTCCACCGTATCATCCTTCTAATCTCAGCTATTCTAAAACCCCATGCTTCACCTAGTTTGAAGATCCACTTCTCTTCAGTTTCATCGATCTCAGTATCTGCGTTAATAACTCCAGCAAGCTCAATTAAAACAGCCTTTTTAATTTTCGTTGTACTAGATTTAAAAGCAGTAATTAATTCCTCTAACGGTTTACCTTTTCTTTCATAATCGAGTAGTCCTGTTTCCATTTTATAAATTTGGTAGATAGCTTCTTCGCTCTTAACTATAACACCATTTGCATTCATAGCTTCATGTGCAAGTTCTAAAAAATTTTCTTTTTCTCGCTTATTCAGTAAATTTAAAAACATATTATCTACCTTCCTCTAACTTATTTTTACGCCTTTTTCATTAAACTTTGTTACATACGTAACAATCTCTCCGTTTTTCTTGATATTCTCTTTTCTTTCTTTGACTTCTCCGTTGGGAAAATACACCATTTCTGTTATAACATTACTATCGGCGTCATAATTTTTACTTGCTACCATAACCCCTGTATCGTCGTAATTTGCCGAAAAAATCAGCTTTCCATCTTGTAACATTTCGCTATAACTGAGTATATCGCCAATGTACTTATTTATTATTGATAACTTATTTTCTTCATCTATAATCTTTTCAATCTTGTCATTACCAATAACCTTTTCATCTACTAAAATGTTTTCCGGTAATTCGGCTTTTGTTTGAAGTGACTTTAATGTATTTGCTAGCGAAATTACGCTACTAACCTTGGAATCAAGGTTATCAATTTGTGTTTTTATTAAATCTAAATGCGATACCAAGTCCTCAGTAGCTAACGTTATTTTACTATCGTTGGTATTAGCTTTATTTATAGCAGATATAACATTATTAAACTTGAATTCTTCTTTGTCTGTTAACACCCTAATAGCTTCAAATACTTTTGCTATCTCTTTTGCCTGGTTTTCGCTTGCCGAGTGGATGTTATTATTTGTTGCATTAATTTCTTGTTTTAACAAGGAGACATTGCGCTCAAGTAACTTAGTTCCTTCAGCAATTGATTTTTCTTGATCTTCCTTCAATGCGTTGTAACTTTCAATAATTCTTTTAGATACTTTTTCATTAATCTCAGATAATATTTTTTCTATTTCCGAATTGATGCTCTGTAATAGCTCTTGATTTAACCTTATTTGATGACCATTATTGTTTAGTAGTGTAATCAAATCGTTATTATTTGAGGTAATTAATTCTTTAGTCGAAGCATATTGTTCTGTTAATGTGTCGCTTATTTCTTTGTTCGTAATGTTGATTTCGTTAACCAGATCCGTTTTATCTTTCTGTAAATTTTGATACATGGTATCTATTTTGGTTTCAACAAGATCTGTAGTAATCAGTATTTGATTAGCTATATTTTTGTTTTTTTCAGTAACTAAAGTTGCCAATTCTTGAGTTTCTTGATTGACTTTTTCCAGTATTTTTTCACTACTTATTAACATTTCCTCGTGCATTTTATTTTCACTATCTTTTATCTGACAGTTTATCCTACTAATGTCTACC
>ENA-UOOH01001092-UOOH01001092.1-fermentation-metagenome-genome-assembly--contig:-NODE-1092-length-27768-cov-5.691372_pt1 | contig 27768 bp, 15 predicted proteins | sample MGYA00245778_ERZ724025 | MGnify/ENA primary metagenome ERZ724025 (study PRJEB28704, sample SAMN03018313) | fermentation metagenome | biome: anthropogenic terrestrial biome; feature: soil; material... | reverse complement strand
CTCATTCCCCGCCCCTTATCTTCCCCCTCACTCTCTCTTTCAATCCCTCTCTCCGGCACTTTGGCCCCTGTCTCTTTTAGTCATTGGTCTATAGAAGTTAGAGGTTAGAAGTGAGAAGCTATAAGTTAGAAATTAGTCCAGTCCCGTAAGTATGGGATCAGGAAGAGATTCTCATTCCCCGCCCCTTATCTTCCCCCTCACTCTCTCTTTCAATCCCTCTCTCCGTCTCCCCGTCCCTTTTCCACACCCCACCGTACACATTCAGGAACCCACCGAACACACCTTTGGTGCAAACGATTGTAACTTTGTAAAATCATTGCAGCACGTGGATAATCCATGAATGGAGCAAGCTGCATAATTGTTCTTCTTTTCTTTTTTAAAGTACGTAAAGAAGTGAGAATTTGTTGGAGTTTTTCTATGTGTCAAAAACTGATGCTTATCGCAGAAAAACCAAAATTGAAAAAAATCTAACTATGGACATAGCAAAACGTTTCCCCGAAAATCCGCTGATGCGACCCCAGGATTTACAGCCCGGGATAGAAGGCATGGAAATTACCTGCCTGCTCAATCCGGGAGTTTTCAGGTTTGAGGGTAAAATCTGGCTGGTGTTGCGCGTTGCCGAAAGGCCAAAACAGATAGAAGGGAAAATCAGTTTCCCCATATACAACAAGGCCGGAAACATTGAGATATTGAGTTTTGATAAAAATGACCCAGACCTGGATGCTTCCGACCCACGCGTAATCAGCTATAAAAAGAAAGACTATCTGACCACGCTCAGCTACCTGAGGCTGGTTTGCAGCGATGATGGCGTTAACTTTTACGAACCCGATGGCTATCCGCCCATTTTTGGCAGGGGCGAGCTGGAAACCTTTGGCATTGAAGATTGCCGCGTGGCCACCATGGAAGGCGGTTTTGCCCTTTCGTTTACCGAAGTATCTGAATTTGGTGTGGGCGTGGGCCTTATCCGCACCAACGACTGGAAAAATTTCAGCCGCGAAGGCATGATTTTCCCACCCCACAATAAGGATTGCGCCATCTTTGAAGAAAAAATTAACGGGAAATATTACGCACTACACCGGCCCAGCAGTCCCGATCTGGGGGGCAATTACATCTGGATTGCCGAATCGCCTGACCTTATTCACTGGGGACAGCACAAATGCATTGCCACCGTGCGGCCCGGCAGTTGGGACTCAGCCAGGGTGGGAGCCGGCGCAGCACCCATACGCACCGAAAAAGGCTGGCTCGAGATTTATCATGGTGCCACCGCTGAACATCGATACTGCCTGGGCGCATTGCTGCTCGATATCAATGATCCTGAAAAAGTACTTGCCCGAAGCGTGGAACCCATTATGGAACCTATCCAGCCTTACGAACAAACCGGATTTTTTGGCAATGTGGTATTTACCAACGGTCATGTTGTGGATGGCGATAAAATTACGATCTACTATGGCGCCAGTGATGAAGTCATCTGTGGGGCAGAATTATCGATAAAGCAAATTCTGGAATCTTTAAACAGTAAATAAAAGCCAGATGTCGCACCAGATATTCATTTTTGATAAAAAAGCATCAAATGAAGAATAAAATTTTGACAGAGTTCAGTTATTTCATGTCGATGCCCAGAGACATGCGTCTGGTGCTTATCACCAACATGATATACGCATTCGTATTGCCTGTCATCGATATTTTTGTAGGTGCCTACATTATGCGTAGTTCCAATAATCCAAGCATGGTGGCGGTTTATCAGTTGTGCGTTTACACGGGAATACCCTTTACCTTTCTCATCAATGGTTTTTTGCTGAATAAGATAAAAATAGCGCATCTTTACAGTTTTGGGATGTTGCTGAGCGGAATTTCCATGATTTTCATGATGACACTCGATAACATCAGCATGTTGGGCGTTTCCATATCGGGATTTATTATGGGCACCTCATTTGGGTTCTTCTGGGCCAACCGTGATTTTCTCACCCTAAATACCACCAACGATTCAAACAGAAATTACTATTATGGTGTGGAAACCTTCTTTTATACCTTAACCTTTATCATAGTGCCTGCCATTGTGGGCTGGTTTCTGGTAAAAAGTGGCGATTTGGGCTGGTTTGGAGGCAGCGTGGTGGGAGCATACAGGATAGTTACCGGTGTGGTGCTCTTGCTCACCATTGCGGCCAGTATAGTCATCCATCAGCACAGGTTTAAAAATCCGGAACAGAAAAAATTCCTTCATTTCCGTTTCGATGTGTTGTGGAGGAAGATGTTGGCACTGGCATCACTCAAAGGGATGGTCCAGGGCTATCTGGTTACTGCACCTGCCATTCTAATTATGACATTGGTGGGCAATGAAGGCGATTTGGGAACCATCCAAAGTGTCAGCGGCATTTTAACGGCCTTTATCCTTTACATCCTGGGCCGGACAACAAAACCCAAACACCGGATTTATATATTTGCCGCCGGTATGACCATTTTCCTTATCGGTGCCCTGGCCAACCAAATACTGTTTTCGGCGGTGGGTGTAATTATTTTCGTGCTGTGTAAGGTACTCTTTATGCCTTTGCATGATATCGCCTACTTCCCCATTCAAATGCAGGTAATCGACCTGCTGGCGGAAAAAGAAAACCGCAGCAAATACGCCTACATCTTTAACCATGAATTTGGACTCTATGTAGGCCGGTTCTTTGGACTGGTCCTGTTCATTGGCCTGGCGTTTTATGTTTCCAAAGAATTTGCGTTAAGGTATTCGCTTGTAATTGTGGCGATTATCCAAATGCTTTCCATCCCTTTGGCAAAAAATATTATGAAAAACTCTTACCTTGATAAAAATGAGAAAGCTTAATCTGATAATATTCACCAATGCGTTGTTGATAACCTTTGCGGGATGCAAAAGGCAAGCGGGAGAGGCGGTTACGCAAACTGCCATTCCGCGCATCAGCCAGATGCCCGATTTACCTCAACCCTTGAATATTATTGACTGGGAAATGAAAGCACGGCAATTTGATAGTCTGGCCTTTGATTTTGACAATACCGCCTCATACGGTCCTTTAATCTGGCTTGACAGCGCCCGCCGCAACATCGATCAGGTAACTTTTGGACTTTATACGGTGATCAATGATGTGCGGCAGGGGCCGGAACATTACAACGGTGAGTTTCACGAAGCCCTTACTTCACTCAATGCACTGGTAAGCGCCGGTTTGCTGGGCATCGACAAAACCAGTCAGCATGGCTACAATTTTGTGAAGATGTCGCAAAACTACTTCAACACCGACAATCACTGGAATATCGTAATGAACAACACCAACCCCGATGTGGCTATGGCCGGCGGCGGTTATGGACGTGACTGGTGGTACGATGTGTATCCCAATGTGCTCTTTTACGGAGTAGCTGCTCTTTACCCGGAGGTGGACAATACCGAAAACATACAGCGTACCGTTGCCGAACAGTTTTACAAAGCCGATTCTACTCTTGACGGAAATTATGACTATTCCTATTTCGATTACTCCACCATGCAGGGTATGAGAAACCACATTCCCTGGCAACAGGATGCAGCGGGCGGACATGCCTATGTACTTTACTCCGCATATCAAAAATTTGGCGACCCGCGATATCTTGAAGGTGCAAAACGCGCAGTTCAGGTGTTGGTTGACCAGAAAGAGAGCCGCTTTTACGAAATTCTACTGCCTTTTGGCGCTTACACTGCCGCACGCCTCAATGCCGAGCGGGGAACCAATTATGACGTAACCAAACTGCTGAACCATACCTTTGACGGCTGCCAGTCGAAAGAGGCCCGCTATGGCTGGGGGGTGATTGCGGACAAGTGGGGTGACTATGATGTTTCAGGACTGCAGGGCAGCATCACCGATGGAGGCGGATATGGCTTTTTTATGAATTCGGTGGCCCTGGCCTGGCCTTTGGTGCCCATGGTGAAATACGAGCCACAATATGCCGAAGCCATTGGTAAATATATGCTCAATGCGGTGAATGCCAGCCGTTTGTTTTATCCCGATAAGGTGGATTACGTACATCAGTGGTTGCCCGAAAAGAGAAACCTTACCCAGGGCATCATTGGCTACGAAGGCGTTCGTAAAACCGATGATTATGGAAAACCGGAGCTGGCAGGCGTTTCGCCCGTTTCGCTGGGCGATGGCCCCAAATGGGTGGAAGGACAACCCGATGAAACCATGTTCAGCCTGTACAGCACTTCCATTGCCGGCGTATTCGGTGCCATTGTGCATCCAACGGAAGTGGAAGGTATTCTGGCTCTCGACTGTAATGCCACTGACTTTTATGCCGAAAATCCATTCCCCGTTTATCTCTATTATAACCCTTACGGGGAAGATAAAACGGTAACCTATAACGCCAAATCATCGGTTGATTTGTTTAATGTATTGACAAAGACCTATCTGGCCAAAGCAGCAAACGGAAACATCAGCATTCAGATTCCGGCCGGTAAAGCCGTTTTGGCGGTGGAATTACCTGCCGGAACCCGACTGACTTCTAAAGGAAATAAACTCACTGCCGGTGATGCGGTGGTGGCTTACAAATAAAAACGATCACACAACATAAAATTACGCTGTCATGATGAAAAAAATACTGTTTCTTGTGATGATGCTTTCGGTCTCCGGAGCGCTTTTGGCGCAACGGAGCATCGAAGGCACGGTTAGAGATGCCAAAACCAATGAAACACTCATCGGGGTTACCGTTCAGTTGAAAGGAACCACCATTGGCACCATCACCGATATTGACGGGCATTATGTGCTGACTTCGGATGAACTCACCCCCATCTCCGTTATAGTTTACTCTTATGTAGGGTATGCATCCCAGGAAGTTACACCGGGTGCCCGCACCACCATCGACATACAGTTAAAAGCCGAACAAACCATGCTTGACGAACTGGTAGTAATTGGTTATGGCTCCACCAAAAAGCGCAATGTGCTGGGCGCGGTATCAAAGGTTGACAATACCGAACTCACGCGAATGCCTGTTGCCGGGGTTGACCAGGCATTGCAGGGTCGGGTAGCGGGGGTGCAGGTAACCCAGAATACCGGTGCTCCGGGAGAAGGCGTGGCAGTGCGCATCCGGGGAACTGGCTCCATCAGTTCCAGCAATAGCCCGCTGTATATTGTGGATGGGATTGCTATGGCAGATGCATTAAATATCCTCTCTCCCAACGATATTGACAATATAAGTGTACTGAAAGATGCCTCGGCCGCCGCCATTTATGGTTCGCGGGCCAACAATGGAGTGGTACTCATAACTACCAAAAAAGGAACCAAAGGTGAAACCAAGATTACTTACCGGGGGCAGACCGGCTTCCAGCAGGCTACCCGGCTCACCGGTATGGTTAATACCGCCGATTACATCACGGTGTATAACGAAGCAGCCACCAACGATAATTCCTATCTGCCGCCTACCCTTCAGCGAAGACTTATTACGCCGGAAGATGCCGCCGGTTTTGCCGATGTCAATTATATGGATGAACTCCTGCGCACCGCACCGGTTAACTCGCATGAACTATCCATTTCGGGTGGAACCGAAAAATCCACCTTCCTGCTGTCTACTTCTCTTTACGACCAGAAAGGCATCATTAAAAATACCGGTTACACCCGTGGAACTGTTCGTCTTGATGTAAGTACCGAGGCTACCCAATGGCTCGAAGTGGGGATGAGCATGTTGGCCGGCATGTCCAGTACGGATATCATTGGAAGTTCCGGCGACGGAGCGGGCGGTAATGGCGGCAGCGTGATCCGGTATGCTCTTTTTCGCAACCCGGCCATACCGGTAAAGTTCGACGATGGCCGCTATGTGGACCGTCCGGCGGAATATTTTGGAGCACAGATTTACGACTCCTTCCTGGGTGATGGCTACAACCCCATAGGAATGGCCGATTACAACGACAATACCCGCCGTGATGACAGCTACCTGGGCAAAGCATACTTAACGGCTAAGATTACCAAACAACTGAAATTTACCACCAACATCGGTATGGATTACCGCAACAGCAACAGCCGCCGGTTTAACCCCACCTGGGGAACACTCAACCGTATCAATGCCGTAAACAGCCTGAACATCGCCAACGAGCGTGTTTCTAACTGGACGGTGAACAACTTGCTGAATTATGAATATACTTTTGGCGAAGACCATACTTTTTCTGCTTTGCTCGGCTTTGAGGCCATCAAAAATCAGGGAAAAGGCCTGTATGCCAACGATGCTGATTTCCCCGTGGAGCAGGATGAGCTGATTTTTATTGGTAACGGACTGGGCAATAAGCTCTCTTCACAAAGCGCATATGCCTCTACCCTTGCTTCTTTTTTCGGAAGGGCAAACTATGACTATAAAGGTAAATATTACGTTTCGGGTACCCTGCGCCGCGATGGTTCTTCCCGTTTTACTGCGGATAATAAATGGGGCACATTCTATTCTGTGTCGGGAGGTTGGATAATGAAACAGGAAAACTTCCTAAGCGATGTGCGCTGGCTCGAAAACCTGAAAATAAGGGCAGGTTATGGTGCCATCGGTAACCAGGAAATTGGTCTGTATGCCTACAGCGACCGGATTTCACCATATTATAACTACCCTTTCGGAGAAATCTCGAATAGTGGTTATGCACAAACGGCCCTTGGCAATGAAAACCTGAAATGGGAAACCAGTTACCAATATAATGGGGGAGTAGATGCCGAGTTCTGGAAAGGCGCATTTGCCGTGTCGGTTGATTATTTTTACAAAGTAACCGAAGATATGCTGGTGAAAGAACCCCTGCCCCCCTCGGTAGGCTATGCCGAAGCTGCCTGGATAAACAGCGGATCGGTGCTGAATACGGGTGTTGAGCTGGAAGCTCTTTATCGCCACGACAAAACAGACTGGGGTTACTCCATAGGTGGAAACGTAACTTTTTTGCACAACGAAGTGCTAAAACTGGAAGCGCCACTCACCGGCGGAAGGGTTGAAACGGGAATTTATGCTACCAAAACCGAGGTGGGTGAGCCTATTGGCTCCTTCTATATGCTCGAAATGGAAGGCATTTTCCAAAATCAGACCGACATTTTACTTTCAGCCTTTCAGGGAAACAATATACGACCGGGTGACGTTAAGTATAAAGACCAGAATGGTGATGGCCGCATCGACAATGAGGACAGAGTTCACCTGGGAAGCGCCATTCCAAAACTAATGGGTGGTTTGAATTTTAATGCCAATTACAAAAATTTTGACCTTAGCGTATTCTTCCAGGGAGCATATGGCAACAAAATTTATGTGCAGGTAAACCAGGACATTGAGGGCTTTTACCGTGGATTTCCCGTTACCCAGCGCTATTTTGACGAACGCTGGACCGGAGAGGGTAGTTCCAACACCCAGCCCCGCCCATCCTGGACCGCTAAATCGAACAATGCAAGACCTTCCTCCCGTTTTCTGGAAGACGGCTCCTACCTCAGGTTGAAAAACCTGCAGATAGGTTACACCATTCCCGCCAGGGTGCTTGACATGGTCAAAGTCTCAAATGCCCGGATTTATCTCTCGGGAACCAACCTGCTCACCCTGACCAAATACCCCGGGCTTGACCCCGAAATGACGGTGAGCGATAACTCAAAAGACGAAGGCGTACGTGCCAGTGGCATTGACTGGGGAACCTATCCTTCGGCCATGACCTTTATGTTTGGAATTGACATCACTTTTTAATCTGAAAAGGCTATGAAAAAAATAAAATCAACTTTGAAAAACAGCGCCTTTTTATCCTGTAAAGGCTTGCGCCTGGGCGGAGGTATGCTGATGGCCGGCCTGCTGCTCATTGCCGGCGGCTGCACCGATTTTTTAACCGAAGACCTGAAAGGAGATTTTGCTTCTTCTACCTTCTATAAAAATGAAAGTCAGGCATTGCAGGCGGTAAATGGCGCATATAACGGACTGGCATTCAGCAGGTTCGACAATGCCTTGTGGGTATTTGGCGACATTGCCTCAAACGATGCCGTAAAAGGCGGCAATCCCGGCGATCAGGCTGAAATCACCTACATTGATGAATTCAATGCGGATGCCAACAATGGCATTATCAGCAACTACTGGGCATTTGCTTACGAGGATATTGCCCGCGCCAATAACGTGATTGCCAATGTACCTTCAGTGGAAATGAATGAAGGCCTGCGCAACCGCATTGTAGGGGAAGCCAAATTCATCAGGGCGTACAATTACTTTAACCTGGTGAATATCTTTGGCAGGGTGCCGCTAAAATTGCAGCCACAGCTTACGCAGGAGGCCATTCATGTGCCGCTTAGTGAGGTTTCGGCCGTTTATCAGCAGATTGAAAAAGATTTGACCGATGCCTCTATGGTGCTTCCACCTTCCTATTCAGGTGGTGATGTTGGCCGCATAACCAAAGGCGCTGCCCTGGCCATGCTTGGCAAGGTGAGTGTCTTTCAGCAAAAATGGTCAGAGGCCATCAACTATTTTCACCAGGTGGAAAACCTGGGCGAATATGGTCTGCTACCCGATTATGCCGACCTTTTCAAACTGGAATTTGAGAATAACCGCGAATCCATTTTTGAAATTCAACATTTGACCAATCAGGACCCATTCACGGGAAGTGCATTGAACCAATGGTTTGCTCCTGCATCAGAAGGCGGATACTACTTTAATGCCCCCACTCAGGATTTGGTAAATGCCTTTGAAACCAGCACCACCGGTGAAGCGGACCCCAGACTGGATGCTTCCATTGGCCGCGATGGTCAGCCCTGGCTCAATGGTGAACCATTCAATGCTTCCTGGTCGCCCACCGGTTTCCTTACCAAAAAGCACCAGCAGCCATTGTCCGAAATTCCTTCATCGCTCAAGGGCGATGGTGACCTCAACTATATTTATCTGCGTTATGCCGATGTGTTGCTGATGAAAGCCGAAGCCTTTAACGAAACCGGCAAAGCCGATTCGGCACTGGCAAACCTGAACAAGGTGAGGGCACGTGCCCGGGCAAGTTTCCAGGGTACATTGCCCGGCGATTTGTTGCAGGATATTACTACAACCAACGCCAATGAACTCCGATCGATCATTCAACATGAACGGCGGGTAGAACTGGCTCAGGAGTTTCACCGGTACTTCGACCTGATGCGCTGGGGAAAAACAGTGGCCGAAACGGCACTTGGACAAGAGTTTAACTACGAAACCAAGCGCTATCAGCCCATACCCCAGGCCGAAATTGATGCCAATCAGGCCATACCGTAAAAGGTTGAGGTTAAGGTTTAGGTTAAGCAAGAACTTAACCTCAGCCTCAAATCTCACGCAATCCTGATAGCTATGAGGACGCAAGGAACGTGGGAAAGGACAACTAAACGAAAGGAGTGTAATTGATGGAGAAATATTTCGTATCTTTAAAGCTAAGGCTAAAAAAGGTTAAGGCTTAAAAAGGTCAAGGCTAAGGTTTAGGTTAAGCAAAACCTCAACCTCAACCTCAACCTCAACCTCAAATCCCGAGAGGAGGACCGACGATTCGGGATCAAATTTTCAAATTTTCAAATCTTTAAATCAATCACCAACTAAAAACCAAATTATCATGAAAAACCTAATGAAATGGAAATCTTTATTGTTGATGCTTTTGGTAGGCACGGCAGTAATTATGAGCTCCTGTAATGACGACGATGACGATAACGGCATTGTTGAAGGAGACAAAACCGAACTGAATGCGCAGATTGCCAAGGCTGAAGCGCTTCTTAATTCTGCCACCACAGCAGACTACCCGCAGGAAGCTATTGATGCTTTTAAATCAACACTGGAAACGGTGAAAACTGCTGCAAGTAAACCTCTTACCCAGGCTGAAATTAATAATCTGGTCGTTCAGTTGACACAGGCTCAAGAAACGTTCGAAGCCGCTGCTTACGATGCAATTCCTGCCACTTCGCTCTTAATTGGATTAAGTTTTAATGAAGGCTCAGGAACCCAACTAACGGCAGAAGGTAAAAATCTGATTGCAAAATTGACTGCCGGACCTCCTGAAATTTTCGGAACAAACACAAACCTACCGAGCTTTGTTGATGGAATTGATGGTAAAGCCATGTATTTCAGCAAAGGATCACACCTTGAAATCAGTGACTATAATTCCTCTGATTTTCTGGGAAATCAACTTTCTATTGCTGCATGGGTAAAACCTGATTCGACCAGGCCTGGTAATTACATTATTTCCTATAATTACTGGAAATCATGGAAATTCCAGATTCAAGAACTAAATAAACCATTTTTTACGGTTTCTACAACAGCCGGAGGAACAGATGCAGACAATCAGTTAGACTTCTCGGCACCTAATGGATCATGGACACATGTGGCCATCAGCCTGAACTTAACCACTGGAATACTCAATATGTATGTCAATGGTGTAAATACCATGCAGTGGACTTCCGAAACGAAAGAAAATCTTACAGGAACAATTACACCTTATGCAACTGTATTGCCAATCATGATTGGAGCTTGTACTACTTATGAAGAAGCAAAAGCAGCATGGGATTGGTCATGGTCTGAAACACCCAATGCATGGGATCATTTTGTAGGTGCAATGGATGAATTGAAAGTTTACAACATCGCACTGACCGATGGACAGGTGTCGAAATTGTATAACGATGAAAAACCTTAATTGGTTGGTTTGATTGCAAGTGTGTGATCGATAGGGCTGGCTCAACAATTCCGAAAAGTGGTTGGCGGAACGTTGAGCCGCCCTTTTTATTATTGGTTGCTTTTTATCCGTATTTTTCAGCAAGTTTCTGACACTCCGTATAAGATTAGCCTCAGTTTTATTTAAATAACATTAGTGTTATAAAAAAAAATGTTATTTATTTTATACTATAAAGAAAATATTATTGTACATTTACACTTCTAGAAATCTTTAAAATATAATGGCAATTGTTTTGTGAAAGGTCATCGATTAAGCTTTTTGAAATTTCCTTAGTACGCTTAACTTCTAATTTAATTTATTCATACTAATTTTAAACCATTATGAAAAACATTTTTAAACTGAACACGTTGATGCTTATACTATTCGTAAGCTCAGCCACTATTTTTTCATCTTGTAAAAAAGATGAGAATTCTTTAAATGGTACTACTGATAAAAATTCATTAGAATTTAAAAAGGCATCACCATCCACATCACCTTCAGTCAGTACAATTGTTGTAACTTCTATTGGTGCCAATAGTGCAACAAGTGGAGGGAATGTTATTGACAATGGGGGAGGGTACATTGTACTTCGTGGAGTTTGTTGGAGTACATCACCGAATCCAACAATCTTAGATAGTAAAACCAGTGATGGTACTTCAGGAGGGGCAAGTTACACGAGCAATATGACAGGTCTTTCACCCTTGACCACTTATTATGTAAGAGCTTATGCAATTAGTGCCCCAGGAAGCATTACTGGGTACGGTAATCAAATAAGTTTTACTACTACTACAATAGACTTTCCGGTCTTAACTACCACAATACCTTCATTAATCACAGAAACGACTGCTACAAGTGGAGGGAATGTATCATACCATGGTTCTAGCTATGTTATAGCAAAGGGGGTTTGTTGGAGTACCTCTTCAAATCCAACTATTGCTGATAGTAAAACTTCCCAAGGTGCGGGTGGCACATCTTTTACCAGTTTAATTACAGGCCTTGCGCCATTAACTACTTATCATGTTAGAGCCTATGCAACGAATATTGGTGGTTTTACAGCATATGGTATTGATTTTAGTTTTACAACATATTCTAACTATCCAGTCCTTACCACGAACGATGCTTCTGCTATATCTGCTACTTATGCAACAAGTGGAGGGAATGTAATTTACAATGGGGGGGGGTACATTGTTGCTCGTGGAGTTTGTTGGAGTACAACACAGAATCCAACAATCTTAAATAGCAAAACCGGAGACATAGGTGGTGGTACTAGTTTTACTAGCAACATGAAAGGACTTATACCACTGACCACATACTATGTAAGGGCTTATGCAACTAAGGTACCGGGTGGTTTAACTGGTTATGGTAATGAAATAAGCTTTACAACTACTGCAATTACAGATCCGATTCTTACAACTTCCCCTGCTACTTCAATATCATCTACTTCAGCTTATTCTGGGGGAAATATTAGTGATGATGGCGGATTGCCTGTCATAGAAAGAGGCGTTTGTTGGAATACTTCTGGAAATCCAACAATTGCAAACAGTAAAACTATTGACGGTTCAGGAACTGGGACTTATACAAGTTTAATAACAGGATTAACATTGGGGAATTACTATTTTGTTAGAGCTTATGCAAAAAATGGTATTAATACTTATTATGGTAATGAAATAAAATTCAGGGCTGTCAAGATAGGAGATAACTTCCAAGGTGGAAAAATTGCGTATATTTTAAAACCTGGCGACCCAGGATTTATTCCCGGAGCAACAAAGGGAATAATAGCTGCAACCTCCGATCAAAGTTCCGCCATACAATGGTATAATGGAAGTTATACTTCTTTTGCAATGCCAACAAGTTCAGAACTTTATCAGGGAAGTACTAACACAAATACTATTGTTAATAAACAAGGAGCAGGTAATTATGCTGCTAAATTATGCTATGATTTATCACTGAATGGTTACGATGATTGGTTCTTACCTAGTAAAGATGAGCTGAACCAACTTTACATCAATAAAGCATCTATAGGAGTTTTTGCTGATCAATATTATTGGAGTTCAACCGAAGTGGCTACCAATGTCTCCTATGCTTATAGACAGAGCTTTTATAATGGCCTCTCTAGTAGCAGTACAAAGAACCAAACCTATCATGTCAGGGCTATTCGATATTTTTAATAGTAAGATTGTGGCAGAAACAATTACTAAAATTATTTTGATTGAAAACCTTATTTGGTTGGTTTGATTATAAATATGTGAATGTGCTGGCTCAACAATTCCGAAAAGTGGTTGGCGGAACGTTGAGCCGCCCTTTTTAATATTGCCACAAAGACACAAAGGCACGAAGTAACACAAAGTTTTTGCTCTGACGTGTTTCACGTAAAGACCTTGCCGGCTTACGCCAGCGACAAAAATGTGAATAAGGATTCTGATTATTCAGTTCTGATTATGAAAAATTAGCCACTTAATAACAGCAACAAATGCTACGCAATATTCTCAGCTATTTACTTATTCTCGGTTCGTTTGCCTCTTTTGCACAAGAAATGCAATGGCCTAAGGAAACCGTTTTTTATCAGATTTACATGCCTTCATTTCAGGACAGTGATGGCAATGGTTTGAGCGATTTTGCAGGAATGACCGCCCGGCTGGATTATCTGCACGAGTTGGGCATTAAAGGAATTTGGCTTACGCCCTTTCTAAAATCACCCAGAGTGGACAATGGATATGATGTGGCGAGCTACTATGAAATTGATACAACCTACGGTAATCTGGAAGAGCTGAAAACATTTTTGGATGAGGCACATCAGCGGGGGATAAAAGTCATTATGGATATGGTGGTGAACCACACCTCAACCGATGCCGAATGGTTTAAGGAATCACAGAAATCGAGAGACAATCCGTACCGCGATTACTACATTTGGCGCGATGAGCCCAATAACTGGGAATCGTTTTTCGGGGGAAGTGCCTGGGCGTTTGATTCGGTGACTCATCAATACTACTATCATAAATTTGATACCCGCATGGCTGACCTCAACTGGTCGAACCCGACCGTGGCCGGAGAAATCAATCAGGTAGTCCGCTATTGGCTCGATCTGGGGATGGATGGCTTCAGGTTTGATGTTATTAATTTTCTGCTTACCGATGGCATTACCCGCGATAATCCAATGAAAGACGGCGTACAGGAGCATTTGTATGATGTTGACCAACCCGGAGTGAAAGCGGCCATGAGCGGCATAAAATCACGGGTAAATGAATATGAAGATCGGTTTGTGGTGGGTGAAGTGGGCAGCGACAACATAGAAATCCTGCGTCAGTACCAGTCTCCGGATCTGATGGATGTGGTTTTTAACTTCAATTTTGGCAGTATCCCTGAATTTTCTGTGGAGCGGATTTTTGCCGAGCTGAAAAGCATGGAAGAGAACATGCCCGGCTATCCCACGCTGTTTTTTGGCAGCCACGATATGCCCCGGCTGATGGACCGCCTGGCCGATGGAGATCCCCAAAGGGCAAAAGCACTGGCTGCACTGATGCTAACGGCAAAGGGAATTCCGTTTATCTATTATGGCGAAGAAATTGGAATGAGGAATATTACAGCCAATTCCTACGATGAAATTGTTGACATTCAGGGGAAAACCCAATATATGCTTGCTTTGAAGCAGGGCAAAACACCCGCCGAAGCCCTGGCCGCCGGCAATGCGCACAACCGCGACAAATCGCGCAGCCCCATGCAATGGGACAGCAGCAGCTCTGCCGGATTTACATCGGGCACACCCTGGATAAAAATAAATGAAAATTACAGATACATCAATGTTGAGGAATCCCTGTATCCCGAAAATTCAATGCTGAATATGTATAAACTACTGATTTCATTGAGAAACCAGGAAAAGGTGCTGCAATACGGCGAGTATGAAAACCTCCTTATGCAACAGGACAGGATTGAATTCACCCGCATATTTCAGAACGAGAAAGTTACGGTGGTGGTTAATTTTGGTGAAGATACCAACATATCAATTCCTCCGGATGCGCATATTCTGATCGGCGGTAATGAGTTAAAAACCAATGATTTTCTTATTTACAGGCATTAGCATTTTCATTGTCATTATTGTCCGATTTAAAAAATACCAAGAATGAGATTCTTCACTTCACTTTGTTTCGTTCAGAATGACAGGCTTTAATCTTTTTAAGTGGGGGATAATTGGGGATTGGAGGAAGCCCGGCTTCCTCCAATCCCCAATTATCCCAAACACAATGTAGCAAATGTCATTCTGAGCGTAGCGAAGAATCTCTTACTTTTAACCAGACAACTATAATCCATCACAAAAACATTTACCATGAAAAAATACACACTCTTTTTTCTGATCCTGATACCGGCTGCCTTTCAGGTTCATGCCCAATCCGGTCAACTCAACATTTCGCGGGTGACGATGATGCCCGATTTACCCGCACCTTTCCACATCAGGGATTGGAAGGCTGTGGCGGTGGATTATGATGCTTTTGTGTTTGATCTGGATAAAACCGGGCAATATCTACCCTTGTCGCGGCTGGGAACCACCGGTCAGTTCAATTATCCGGACAATATTCCCCTTTTTCTTGATTCTTACGTAGGCGCTAACGGGCACCTGAACCAGGCCGAAGCCATCAACATTATGCCTGCGGTAGTGGGCGCATCTCTGGTGGGTTTGGACAAAAGCAACCAGAATGGCCTGAATTGGGTGGCGATGACCAAAGACTTTTTCAACCTGAAAAACGGCCAAAATGTATATCTGAACAACTATTCCACCACTTCGGGCGGCGACTGGTGGTATGATTTAATGCCCAACCTCTATTTTTATCAACTCAGATACCTTTATCCTGATGGTGCACCCGAATTCGAAGAACAATTCACTACTGTGGCTGATCGCTGGCTGTGGGCGGTAAATCAATTGGGAGGCAGCACCACACCCTGGGAAGTTCCTTATATGAATTACCGTGCCTTCAATCTGGCCACGGGCGAGCCACTTACAACCGGTGTGCCGGAGCCTGAATCGGCCGGCAGCATTGCCTGGCTGCTGTACAATGCATATCTGGAAACCGGAAATCGTAAATACCTGGAAGGGGCACAACTGTCTATGGACTTTCTGGCCGGTTTTGAAACAAATCCTTCCTATGAACTTCAACTGCCCTATGGCACGCTGGCCGCGGCTCGTATGAATGCTGTGGAAGGAACAAATTACCCTTTGCAAAAGTTGCTGGATTGGTGCTTCGACCGGGGCGCTTTGCGCGGATGGGGTTCCATCACAGGCAACTGGAATGGCTACGATGTTTCGGGACTGATTGGCGAGGCCAACGATGGCGGCGATGATTATGCCTTCATCATGAACGGATTTCAGCAGGCCGCTGCCCTGGCTCCTCTGCCAAAATACGACAAGCGCTATGCAAAAGCCATTGCCAAATGGATATTGAACGTCACCAATGCCAGCCGATTGTTCTACTGGCATGCCCTTCCTGAAAACTTACAGGATTCTTATGCCTGGGCTTCCGCCAACGATCCCATGGCTTGTATTCCGCATGAATCTATGAAGGAAGTGTGGCAGGAAAAATCGCCCTTTGCTACAGGTGATGCCATAAGGGGAGGCTGGGCCGAAACCAACCTGTCGCTTTACAGCGGCTCAAGTGTAGGTTATCTGGCGGCTGTGGTGGAAACAACCAACATCCCCGAAATCCTGCAGATTGACCTGAATAAAACAGATTTTTACGGAGATAATACGTTCACTTCGTGGATGTATTTCAATCCAACCGGCACCGGTAAACAGGTGACCGTAACCTTATCCCCGGGGAGTTTTGGGGTGTATGAGTCCATCACTGAAAACGTTTTATTTTCAGCGGCTTCGGGTTCCATTCAAATTAATGTCCCTTCGGGAGAAGTAAGGCTCATCAGGCTTTATGAAACGGGACAGGAACCCGAAGCCCACGATGGCAAATTGTACATTGGCGACGATGTGCTTGATTATCATTATCAATACGATTATTCGGAGAACTTGCGGATAAAAGCCTTTTCTGTAGAGCAGCGGTTAATCCTTACCAATGCAGCGTTCACTGCCTGGTGCGAGCCGGGCAATGTGCCGGAGGGAAGCAGCGTTCAGTATTCCTGGTTTTTGAATGAGGAAGAGGTAAGCGGAGAAACCGGCTCACCGGCTAACTTTTCTGCTCCTGAAACACCGGGGCCACTGGTGTTGAAGTGTGTAATTTCGGCCAATGGGCAGTTTGCTGAGGATACACTGCATCTTCAGGTAGTTGAACGCATTCCTTTGCCTCCGGTGTTAAATGGAATACAAGCTGCTTCGCCATACACGGCTATGGGCAATTTTAACACGTTTACCGCTATGGTGGAGCCTGCGCCGGGCGAAACCCTCACTTATGTCTGGAGTGCAACTGCGGGCGTCCTTTCGCAGGCAGTGGATAATGTCGTAAGCTGGCAGGCACCCGATGAACCAACGGTGGCCGAAATTTCGGTGATTGTCGCCAATCAGGATATGCTTTCCGCGGAAGCAAGCACAGGAGCGCTGGTTAAAGATACAACCATTGCGGAGCAAAGTCCCATCATTTACTATCCTTTCGACACCGACAACCAGAATGCCGCGGCCAACCGTTTCCATGCCACCGTGGTCGGAGCATCCAAAACCGAAGATGCCCGTGGAAAACCTTCCACCGCTTATCGTTTTACCAGCGGATCAAACATCATTTATACAGAAAATGATCCGGAGCTTAACTTTCCGGATGCCGTAAGCCTGAGTTGCTGGGTAAAATGTGAGCAATTGGGTTCTGAAAGGTTTATCATTTCGCACGGTTCGTGGCAACAGCGCTATAAACTGTCCATCACACCTGAAGGTTTCCTGCGCTGGACGGTAAAAACCAGTACCGGTGTGGCCGATCTGGATGGCTCCTCACCCATTGAACTCAACCGGTATTATCATGTAACCGTACTTTACACAGGTTATTCCATGGAATTGTATGTGGATGGCGCTTTGGATGCCTTCAAGGCATTTTCGGGCGAAATTCAGTCCTCCACCAAGCCCCTTACCATCGGCCGCATGGACAATGTGGAAACTTTATATGCCCTTCGCGGAAGCGTGGATGAAGTGAAACTGTGGGACAGAGAAATCCCCATCCCGCAGATAGAGCAGTTGAAAAAACAGTGGTACACACCCTATGGAATAGAGGAATTTGATGCGGTGGCACGCATTTATCCCAATCCTTCAAACGGGGAGTTTATGATTGAGTTCACCAACAATGAGAAGATTACCGGCCTCACCATGGCTACGGCAGATGGCAGGCGGGTAGTCGTTCGTCATTTTAATAGGGACGATGACAGGATAAGTGTTAGCGTTCCGCAGATTGCATCAGGATTATATTTGCTTAGCATTGCGTTGGGCGATGGGAAGGTGGTGAACCGGAAGATAATGGTGAGGTGAGGATTTGTTGATTTGTTGATTGGCTGATTTGTTGATTCGTTGATTTGTTGATGTGTTGAGACGGAATGTCCTTACAAGTTTTCTTCCAACTTTAGGTCTTTGGGGGAGTAAGATCTTTGATTTGAAGATTTGAGAGGCCTGTCCGCCTCGGGCGGAATTTGAGGGAAACAGGCTGAGGTTGAGGTTAAGGTTAAGGAAACCTGTTCAGCTCAGGTTGCCGTCCCTCGCCCCATTCGTCCCTCGCCTGCCTGCCTCTGGCCGGGCCCTGTGTAAGACTCAATGATTTGAAAAATTTGAGGGTCAAATTTTCAAATTAGAAATTTTCAAATCAGGTTATGATTGAGGCTGATATAGTTTATATTACTAAAGTAAACTATCTTATTTTGCCAATGCACACTATGGCTGCTTAAAGGTTTTACTGTGTGGTTTTACAGGATAAGGAGGCAGATGGTTTATGGTTAAGCATTTGGTTGAATTCCTGATATTAGCGTAATATTTGGAATACAATTCCAATTATTGGCGTAAATTTCGGAATAGAATACTCAATTTACTGAATTGCCATTAACACAACTATGTTTTGGAGTAAGCTGGAAATTCGTTGTTGACGGAGACCAGTCTGGTTTCTTATTTGTAATCAGTATCGTCCGGGAAAAAGAGTATTAAAGAATGAGATTCTTCACTTCACTTCACTTCGTTACGTTCTGAATGACAGGCAATTGTATAATGATCTTGGGAGGTTCAGGGTGTGTAGAAAGCGGAGCTTTCTACACACCCTGAACCTCTACCTTTCGACGTAACAAGCTGTCATTCAGAGCAAAGCGAAGAATCTCATAGTTTTTAACGGACAATACTGATTTATAACTTATTAAATACTAAAAAAATGAAAAATCCCTTTACTGCATCCCGATCTTCATTATTATTTGTGGTATTTGTACTGGCTGCAATTCCACTTTTTGCCCAACCGCTTTCGCTGAAAATTATGGGAAATGAGCAGGATGGTTTTACCGTGGCTGTTCATCATAAGGGACAATTGTTGTTAAACAATACCGAAGAATTTTCGCTCCGTCTGTCCAACCTTGATAGGAGTGCCACTGCAGATATCAGCCACTGGAAAGCGCAGCAATGGGAGGGCGATGAGCAGAAAATTACACTGACAGGGGATGCTTATATTTCTGAGTTTGATGCCAACCTTTCGGTGAAAGTTACCTACACGCTGGTAAATGAAAATATCCTCAAAAAAGAGGTTGAGCTTTTTCAGCCCTCCATGCCGGACATGTATTATATATTGCAACAAACCTCCCGGCCTGCGGAAACGCCAAAAAGATATGTGAGTTTTGAATACGATGACTTCCCCGGTGGGTTTGTGCATGAAATATACCCTGCCGCAGGATTTATTACCCCACAAAATGATGTGGTTGGTTTTCTGACCGATGCCGGCTACAAAAACCAGTTTACACGCAATACCCGTCGCCGGTTTAGTGGGCGCGGAGGTGGCTTTGTAGGCAATCGACGTTTGCCCGATGTGAACCTTTTTGCCATTGCTACCCCTGCGGAGCAATTGGAAAACAACCATTACATCCGCCTGACTTTCGGTGAGATGCTTAACCTGGATGCCGGGACAGAAATCCCAATGAAACTGCCCGCAACTTTCCCTCCCTCAGGCAATGCTTTAGTAGAAACTTCGGAAGGCATGATTTCCATTACCGGAAATGATGAAGACCGGGCCGGTATTGAATTTATCGCACCTTTTAAGGATCAGCAGATTTACACCATTTCATTTTGGGTTAAGGGAAATGCGCCGCTTGCCCTCAAGCTTTTCAGGATAAAATACGGTGCGAAAACCATTGAGCTGGAGCATGGGGTGAAGTATATCGACAACTTCCCGGTTCTGGAGAATGAATGGACGCAGTTTAAGGGAAGCATCATGGTACCTTACATTGAGTATGACAGCGTTTCCATGTTTACAGGTTCCCCTGGCGGGAAGGCGTTTAATCTTCAGATCAAAGACCTGAAAATTACAGAACATCAGCCACAGCAGGAGCCTTACAATATTCTCCCTTTAGGCGAAAAAGTAACAAAGACAACTTATATTTTTGTTGAGCCCTGGAAATCGCACCAGCAATTTATGATTTCGTCACAGGCACGGCTGTCCGAAGGCATGGGGTTTAAAGGCTCGCTGATTGAAAAAATGCTGTATGCCAATTTCAATATGCTTACCTGGATTACCGATACCCGGGATTTTACGCCACTTAATGTGCCCAATATGAATTATGCCCCGGATATGTACAACCGGGATTCGTTTTTTGCTACCGTTTCCACCTACAACAAAGAGCTGAATCTTGCCATCTGGGAGCAATGGGGCAAAACACAAACGCCCAAAGGAGGCGTTGGCACCATCATCACCCCTTTGATGGGATCGGTGGAGGCCAAGGACAACGAAGCCACCATACAGTGGTTGATATGGGCCATGCTGAACAAGCGGCGGTTTGGCGCCGGACTTCCTCAGGATAAACTTCAGAAAGCGGTGGACTATGTGTTGAATGAATTTGATGCAGACCGCGATGGAATATGCGAATCTCATTTTTCGCTCAGCCAGGTGGATATTGTGGATTTCAATCCGAAAACCGATCGGCTGGCGGTAAACCAGGGCATGCTGGCCATCGCTTTACGTACCATTAAGGAATTGGGTTTCGATATTTCGGAATCATACATCCAAAAAGCAGAGGAAGGATACCGCAATTTTTATGATGAAGAGCGAAAGCACCTGTTGTTCGACCGGAATTATCCGGATATCATCTCACTCACCGACCTTGAGCCTGAATTCTTTTCCCTGTGGTTGTTCAATCGCCCCATATTGACAGATGAAATGGTGAAAAATCACCTGGATCAGATACCTGTGCTAAATCAGGTTGCCGACTCGCCGCACCCTGACATGGGCACCACTGCGCCCATTTGTATCCGTTTAACGAACGATGCCAAAGGGTATGCTTACATGGATGATGTTTATCAGCCATTTGAAGAGTTTGGAAAAAACAACTATGCCAACGGACAGCGCGACGGTGTCTATTACAATGGTGGCAGTTGGTTCAGGGCGGAGTATTGCGCTTATGTTACCGGACTGAAACATGGCTGGGAACCCGCCATCCCGAGAATGGAAAACAGGGTGTGGGCCGAAATTTACCTGAATCCTGACTGGCCGTTCAGCAAAGAGTTTATTCCAACAAAATGGGAAACAACAGACTCATGGTGGACATCTACCCGGGGATTGTGTTGGAATGTATTTATACTGATGGCCAATGAAGTGGCGGGGCTGAGGACGCCCGAAATGGATGCGGATTATAAATGAGGAGAGGGGATACGTTGATGTGTTCATGTATTGATGTGTTGATGTGCGGATGTGTTGATTTGTTGCCCTTCGAGAAAACCTCAGGGTAAAATTTGTTGAGGGGCAAAAATGTCCTGACAGGTTTTCCGGTGCCTGAGCCCTTTCAGGTCTTTGGGGGTGGGCTGATTTGGAAATTTGAGTCCCGAATCGGGGTTCCATAAAGAATGAAACTACCTCATTGCTTAAAATGGAGTACCTTCCGATAGATTTTTCAGTTCATCGGCGATAGCCACAAAGGTATCAACATTCATCTCTTTGATATAAACCAGGCCATGGGTTGCTCTGATCATGGCATTTTCATTTTCATAAAAATAGTTTTTACCCAGCAATAATTGAATTTGCTTAAGCTGTTTAACCCATATTTGCTGCGTTAATTCACTAAACGGGCCATCATAGTCATAACTTGGAAACGAAGCATTTACCTGGCTGAGGTAGCTTTCTTTAAAAGATTTATCCAATACCGCCAGAGCGTTGAGCGAAACCGGCACAATCAGGCTGGCATCAGCCGGGTGAAACTTATACCATACGTTTCGGTAGCCAAGTATCCGCAGTTTCGACAGGTCTGTTTCCCGGCTCCACTCTTTTACTGCACCGGCTATGGCTTGAAGTACCTTATAGTGGGTATCGGGGCCGCTGCCTTCCGGATCCAGCGCCAGACTGATGATATCCGGTTTTAGTTTCTTAAGTTGTTCAAGAATGGGCAACATATCCCTGTCTTTTTCCGGATTTTCGGTAAATATCTCTCCCTGATAGAATCCAAGACGCAGGTGATGCACGTTTTTTACCTGAACGCCATAGTAGGCCCAAACCAGTTCTTCCTCGAATTCACGCAGCATACCCTTTAGTTTTTGAATTTTGGGTGGGTTTTTGCTGCCATCGTAACTGGAATTTAATTCCTCCTTTACCTCAGAAAGTATCTTTTTTAGCTCTTGCCTGTTTGTTACCTTCCAGATAACCACAATTGATCTGACCAACCGGTGACAGAGGCCGCGGCGTTTCTCAAATTCATTATTTTTTGCTACATTGTCAAGAAAGTGATACACATCCTTGTCCCATTTAAAAGCATAGCCCTGCTCGAAGAAATCCGGATAATTTATCATCTGGACTTGCTCATTATTCAGCAATTGTAGTGTTTCTTCAATTACATTAATTAAAAAGTGATTGGTAACCGCGGTAAACCCGGAGGTCATTATAGCAAAATGCACATCATTAAAGCGCGATCTAAGCTGGCGATTGGTATAAGGCATAATACCCAGCATAATATCATCGTGATGTGGTCCGGTATGGTAGATTGTCTTATTCTCATCAGCCTGCATCCCCCGTTCCAGTTTGGCAATAATTGCTTTGCTTACCAATGCGGGGGTTTGTTCGTTTAGATCCGGAATCATGCTGCACCAGGGATCATTCTTCATGTCTGCCAGCGTGATATGGTGACCGTATTTATATAGATTTACACACAAGTCAATCACTGCCCGTTGAGTTTTTTCATCGTTCCATGGGCCGCTTGTATAATATCGTTCCACGGAATCGTTTAAGCGGCATGCTGCCCCGGCCGTAAGATAAAAACGGGCATTATTAAGCCTTTGCAACACCGTTGCAGGGTAGAGTGTACTAATCTCATGTTCGAGGGCAGCCTTTACTATTTCGGCTTTGGCTTCGCCGGCCGCAAAAATAATGGCAACAGCATTGGGATTATAGGTTATGGTGCCCAGGCCAATGGTAATGACCAGTCGTGTACGTGAAATTTCAATACCACCAAGATCACCGGCAGCCACGGCCTGAGTTTCAAAATTGGTTTGAGTAAGGCGGGTATTGGAAAATAACTCTGAACCGCGTACATTGAATGCAATATGTCCGTCGGGGCCAATACCGCCCAAAAAGAAGCCAATTCCACCTTTGTCTCTGATTTTTTGCTCATATTGTGAGCACCAGTTATCAATTTGAAATATGGCTGCCTTCTTTAGTCCCTCCTCCTCGTTTTTGGCTGCGCGGTATCGCAGAGAGAGGTCTATCTCATGATCAGGAAAGATATCATGATAACTTTTACCATCTACCAGTTCAATTTCATCCGGATTAATCAGTAAAGCACGGGAGGGGTCAAGCCCAAATCCCTTGATGTAGTATTTTGATACATAATTATAAAATGAATTGTGTTGTTCCGGAGATATTGGATAAAATTCATCAATCTGTACAAATTGAAGTTTGCTCAGGTTGGGTTTTTGCATTTGGCCCAGACCATATTTCTCCATGAGCATACGGGTTTCCGGTTTTTCCCAGCTTTGGAGTAAGTAATGGGTATATTTAATGAAATATTCGGGAGTTTTGCCGGTGGGAAGGCTGACAACACCTTCGGGATTTTCGGAAACCCATTCTAAAAAACGAAGCGAAGTAAGCAAGCCCAGGGTGGGGAAATTTTCGGTAATAATGTATGGCATGCGGGTGCTTATCTTCTCAACCCCTGAGATTTTGAAAAATGCTGATTCAACTTTGGATAATGAGGAATTATTCATAGTGCGGTTTATTTATACTGCAAAGTTAGCCTATGCGCAGATCATATCCCTGAGACTGATAACCTGGAATGAAAGAAAATAAATATCAATACAGAAATCCTGCATTCTGCAAAAGCGAGCGGTGCACCAAAAAGAATCCTTCGTTATTTAATTAGCTTGCGCGTAACGAGCTTGCGCTGTCCTGACATTAAAGTGTAAAAGTAAACGCCCGGTGACAGATCTAAAGTGTTCAGGAGAATTTCTCCGGTCTTTTCCTTTAATACGATTTCGCGCAATACAACACCTCTGCCATCGGTCAGGAGGAGTATACCGCTATCGTCAGTTTGCTTATAAGATATGATACAGTGTGAGGAGACAGGATTTGGCCGTGGGACAGAAAGACTGTAAGTTTCCTCTGTTTCCGGGACAGGTGTTTCTGTGGTGATGTCAATGATGGTAATACTCATATCATCAAAAAAGAAACCATCAGCATTGGTATTGGCATCTGAGAGCAAATTGAAACGCAACATAACCTCCTGTCCTGACCAGGGGCTGAGATCTATTTCTTCACGCACCCAGGTGCCCTGTATGTCATCATACAAAGGTTGACCGAAGGCCTGATGGATGGTGCCGGGGCGCGTATATTTTCCCGTCAGGGCAGTCCAGGTTTGGCCATTATCCGGTGAAATCTTCAACTGTACATAATCATAATCCGCTTCGATGCGCCAACGGGCATAGAAACTCAGTATGGCTACGGAAGCATTGGTCAGGTTTATGGGTTCGTTTGTAGTGAATGACGTGTTGGCATTATTGGCGTACCATCCTAAAGGTGAATCTGCAATTGAATATGGTGGAGAATAAGGGAAGGCATTGTATATGTCCCATTGTCCGTTCCAGTTGTCGGCATTGGGGAATTCATCATTAAAGATGACTACCGGCTGACCATAAAAACGCTCTATGGTGTCATTTAAAGCATATAAACCATTGTCTACCCGGATAATGTATTTTAGGGTGTCTCCGTTTTGTATTCCCTGTGTTAATTGAAAAGCGATGGAATCTGTACGTTTCTGGAATAGATTAAGCCCATCATAAACCACCGAATTTCCTGTTGACAGGAAATTATCGCTCAGTGGAATCAGGCTAACCGTAAAAGTGGCATCAGATTGTCCCAGACGTTTGATCTCAAATTTTATGTTTCCCTGCTTTTCTGGAATTATGATTGAGGTTAGGTCTGTTACTTCAGCGTATGGGCCTGAAAATCGTGCTGCCAGTATGCTCTGCAGCATGTTTTCCTGGCAAAGCGGAATAATTCGTGAGGCGTTAGGCCAGAAACCATCGTTTTGACTTCCCACTTCGGGGGTATAAGCAAAAATCTTCGCTTTTGTATTCTGTTCACCATACATCCAATCGTCGGAGCCACCATTGGATGGATAGATGGTGGTACTCCCCGGTCCATAGGTGTAGTTATTTTCTGCGGTCATACGTTTGGCATATTCCCGTAAAATATAATCATCGGGGCAAATTTCGGGGATGTACCCCCAGGAATACAACAGTAAATTGCTGTAAGAGTGATAGTTGAGTGCAATTTTAAAATCATGGGCTTCACAAAAAGCTTTGATCATCTGTGTTTCAGGTTCCGAAAAGGCAGCGGGGCCGCGATAGGTATCGCTGTTGGGTAATGGTGAAGACCCTTCGTTGTCATAACCCCAGCCAAAGCCATAATTTCGGTTCAAATCTACACCTCTGGAACCACCGGCATTTGTACGGCGGTTTTTACGCCACATGCCACCTCCGTTGGGATTGGTGGTTATATTGCGGTTGTAGCCGTCGGGGTTTAAGATGGGAATAAAATACATTTCGATGTTGTTCACCAGTTCACGTATTTGCGGATTGGTAGCATAATTTTCAAGCAGATAGTACATATAATACAACAGATGCTGCATGCCAATGGGTTCGCGGGCATGGTGCATTCCGGTATAAAGCACCTGAGGTTCGTTCTCTGCTTCATTCGGATTGTCGGAAATTTTTACATAATATATGGATCGGCCTTCATGAGTAGTGAGATCCGAAACAGGCTCATAAAGGGTAATAAGGTCCGGGTAAAGAGCATGCATATTATCCAGATGAGCGTAGCATTCTTCCATGGTGCTGAACCCACCGCAGGAACCCAGCTCAAAATTAGAGGGAACCGGATAATCAGAGGGTATACGCATAGAATGCTGTTTTATCTCGTTCAGGTTTACGCCCTGGTTTTGAGCAGCATACCAGGCTTCCAGGTCAGTAACCAGTACCTCGGTGGAAAAACCAAGTTCATTAACTTTATTGTAATCAGCCTCGCTTATTTCAGCCTGGTACCAGCCTCCTTTCTGGTTGTAAAAACCAGCATCCATAGGAATTCCGGCTTTCGCCAGACGAGAAATATCGCTGTTTTTAAGCTGGATTTTAACCCGCAGGTATTTCCCGTCCTGGGCAAAGGCAATGGCTGAAACCATCAGCATTAGCGAAAGAATTGCAATGATTTTTTTCATAAAAATAAAGTTACGGATGAGAAGTGCATTACAAACGTACTTAATTTTTGCGAAAACGGATGATTATTATTGCAAAATAATAGAGAAATGTGAAGTCTGCGTTAGGGTAGTAATATCTGCGTTTGTATAGGTTTATAAAGGATTTATTTTAAAACCCTGAGCAATTTCATGGTTAGTTTCACATCGTTGATTTTGTTTTCAATAAGCACAAAACCATAGGTGTGATTGTAATAAAATACAGATTTTCCTTTGCCAATTTTTGAGGTTGAGAAAGTGGAAACTTTTCTACATAGGACAGAATTATTTCCCATAACATCAATTATGCTGTCCTTTTCAATCGTATAAAAGGATTTAACGACCAGGTTTTTTGGATAATTATCCCATCCTTTCATTCCCGTCAATGTTTCCTTCCATCTGTACCCTATTGATTTTTTGAGCTTTATTTCAGGGAAGGGCAAAATTTGGTTTATCTCATTTAGCAATGCCCTTGGCGGATGAAGTGCAAACCATTTTTGGCTTTCTTCCGCCAGTGTTTCTTCCCAATAATAGGAAATGTCTTGTAAAACGGAATCCAGGCTGGAGTAGTATGTATATTTTATCAGCGTTTGATTAAATTTCGGTTCTTCAAAACTCGACAAAACAACGTAGAATTTACTGGATTTCGATGAATCCCGGTAGCATTCTTCATAAAGATATTTTTTGTTGGCTACAAGAATACTATTATCGGCATTGGCATTCTTCCTTTGGGCTAAAGCAGTCCCTGCTGAAAGAAGTATCAGGATAATAAACAAATGAGCTCTAAACATTGCGGTTGGTTTTATATTGAGCATTTTTTTAATCTTTTTCCGGCATTACAAACTCCCTGAAATTCTCGCGGGTTATGCCTTTATTTATTGAATCATAAGCTTCGGTGAAAGTTTTTGGGAATGAAATTTTTCGTTTGGGGTTCCATTTAAATTCCCGTAAAAGTATAACTTTACGGGAATAAGAAACTAAAAAGTTAAAATTTTTCATTCTTAAAAAGAAATGTTTTTCTGAATAAATTAGAAATACATGAAATAAAGGAGTCTAATCCCCAAAATACCTATGATTCGGTGAACGTAATCCCCAAAAAGAGTATTAAATTGGCCAATAGAAAAGTTATAACCGGTGTCAAAAAGTGCTTTCTTAATCTTACCCACATTTGCCGAAGTGCCTATGAAATGACAATAGCATTTTTGTAGGTTACCTTTAAATATGCATGGCTGCGTTTTCACTGAAGTTCAGAACTCCTGACCTCGTTCAACAAAAATAAGTATTTGCGAACACATTAGCGC
>ENA-UOOH01001091-UOOH01001091.1-fermentation-metagenome-genome-assembly--contig:-NODE-1091-length-27779-cov-5.590391_pt1 | contig 27779 bp, 46 predicted proteins | sample MGYA00245778_ERZ724025 | MGnify/ENA primary metagenome ERZ724025 (study PRJEB28704, sample SAMN03018313) | fermentation metagenome | biome: anthropogenic terrestrial biome; feature: soil; material... | reverse complement strand
GGTGATGGAAATAGACTTATTTTAAGCAAATACTGAATCTTCTATGCACCCGCTATCATCAGCCAACTGGACAAGGCCAAGATAAAACCACCGTTTTTCACGCGGCCACTGAAGTATATCAGGATCCGTCCAAAAAGTTGCTTTTATCTGTCGATTATGTAACCTCATGAGTTACCCCCTACTATCAATAAGTGCCGCCGCTACTATGCAACCTCATAACCGCGCTGCTTTAGTTCTTTTTGTTCCGCTGCTTTCCACCCCAGGCAGCCCAGCATTTCTTTTGGCCATCTGGTTTTACCATCAAGTCTGCAATGAGGCCTTATTGTTCTTTTAGTGATTAATATTTCTTCCAGTGTGCTCTCGGGAATCCAAAACCTGCAGGTACCGCAACAGCGCTCTATACCTTCCATTGAATTGCCTCCTTCCCCCCCCCCCGAAAAAGATCGGGCTGTTCCGCATCTTGCCAACCTGTATGAGTTAGTATCATAACCTTCATGGCATTCACCCCCTAAAGCCTGGCTGACATCTGACTAATCAGCTCAAGTGTGGCATGCTTGTATTTTTCTCCGGTCCCAGGATCCGCCTGCTCGATTTCGGCCAGAGATGTTAGGAGCTGCCTGAAATCGGCAACCAACACTTTGAAACAATCGGAATACTTTTCAATCTGCCGATTCTGTTTCAGCTGCCGGAGTTCGGCTAGTTCGTTTTCTATCTCTTCCGGAAGCTTGTCAACAACTGCCGCTGCCTGAACATCAACAGGCTTGCTAATTAACTGTTTATTCAGATCATCTATCTCTTCGTTTGCATGAAGCAACTGGGCGTCGGCCTCTTCAAGTTCAGCCTTCAGTTTTTCTATTTTATCCTCATTGCCGGCCGTTTTGGCCTCGGCAAGAGATGTCTGCAATTTATCAATCTCCTGCTTAGCTTGTTGCTGTGCCTTTTTAAGTTCCTCAGCTGCACGATTGGCATCCTGTAACTTTTTGTCAGATTCTTCTTTGGCTTTGATGGCCTGATCGCGCTCTTTAATGGCTTGTTGGAGCTCCCGGGTGGACATATTGTCTATGTCATGCTCCTCTATAAACTTTTCGCGCTCATCGGCCGGAACTCCCAAGAGTGCAACGGCCTGAGTATAAGATAAACTTCCAATCGCTTGGGATTTTGCTTCAGAGCCAAACAAGGACAATTGGGTGGCTCCATACTCCTCAAAAATCCTCATTAAATTGTTGGCGGTCGATTGGGAATAATCGACTGAGGTTTCAAGCCATTTTCCCCATTCGCCATGGGGCAGCATTTCTTTGGCTTCCACCAGCCGGCGGCCGATTTCTATACTGTTGCAAAGCACCATTATCCGCGTTTGACTTTTAATGCTGTTTATCTCCGTGGCAATCATATCCGGAGTCCGATTGAATACCGTTTCTGTTGCATACTGCTCTATTTCTTTGCTTATATCCGGGATAAAATGTTCCATGTATTCCTCGTACATATTTAATCACCAGCCTTTACAGAAGATCTTCCAACCGGATATCAAAATCCACGATGCTAGGGCCCTCCGCCTTTTGTGCCGGTGGAGTTAGCTCAACAGATGGCGCTATTTTTGCATGTTCAATGCCGAAGTATTTTAAGACTATTTCGAACCCTTCCTGATCCGTGAGGACCGCACAGCTTCCGACTTTTTTCTTTTCAGCTGCCTTCCGCATTGCGTCTAAACTTTTAGCGATTGACTTATCATCTGCCAATATTTTTTCAGCTGATTCCGGATTGGACTGCAGGTGCTGCAGCAGGAATCCACCCACCACCTGGACATATGAATTACTATCCTTCTCCATTTCCGCCTTAAGCTTCTTTATTGCCTGATTAAGCATATTGCACCTCCTCAGGTGGTTGCCAGTTCCAGAGCCGCTGATGACCCTTGACCTCGATAGGTGTAACCAGCTGGTGCACGTTCTCCAGCTGCCAAGCGTACCGGCCCGGTGTCCAGTTACCAAATAGTATTTCGTCACCCTCAACATTGCCCGTTTTACCGCTAGCCTCTATACATCTAGCATCTCCGACCTTTGGATATACGGTGTAATATCTGTCGACTATCTTCCAACACTCGACCAGTTCTGCTATAGCAATAACGCATCCCCGCGGCAAAGAGCAAAGAGCGTCAACGGTTCTTATGTCGGCTGGGAAACCCAGCACTTCCGCGGATCGTATTGCAACATCAACAGGCGGATAAGCAACAAGGTGCGGTTTTTTCGTCGCTGCGTGAATAGCTATTGGGCCTCGGTACGATGTTGCCCAGCTCCGGGTTTCGTATTTTTTCGCGCCGATAGCAACCAGTGAAGCCCAAGGCTGCCAAAGAGTAATTGCTTTCATTATTTAAGCCGCCCCCTTCCGCTGCGCCTGATATTCAACCTCCGTGGCCAGCTCGAAGTCAACCACCCAGACCAACTGATGTGGATCCCAGCGGCCGTTAATCTTTTTCCATATTTTTCGGTACCCGGGGATATGAGGATATCCTTCCCGGCACGCATCTTGGTCAGTAATCTGCCCCAAAAATTCCTGGCGCAGGCCTGTAATCAGCAGATATGCAAATGGTTCTGATCCCCTATGGCCGGTTTTGGCCTGATATATTTTTCCAACCTTCCAGCGTTTCCGGCCAGTCCGCCGAGTCTGGGTCTTTTTTCTCCGGAGAATCATCTGAGCGTGTTCGGGTTTAAACAACATCACTTCGCGGTCACCTCCAGTTCCCTTATATTTTCAAAATCATATGGTAGTCGAATAGTATAACCATGCAATCTGCCTTCTTTTTCTTCTCCTTGAGGAAGATACCTATCCTCAGTGATAACAACTTCTTTTACGATCCAAGTAGCAATATTAATATTACCCATGTATAATTCAACAAATATCGAAGGTTCATCGCTTCCTGCAAATTTAAAAATCACAAACTTTGATATAACATCATTTTTGAAAATGGCACCGTTCATATACACTCCTAAGCCTTTTCCAACATTCTGAACATGTGGTATATCGCCAATGCTTTCGATAGTGTATTTCATTAAGATATCCTCCTCACTTTCTGACGTCTCGGGTCGGTACGAAAACAAACTATTCCCTACTCGCCCGTAAACAGTCCCGTCACGGCCAGAAACAATAATATCTGCACTGCCGGCCTGTTAAGAAAGGCTCGCACCTTGTTCCATATTCTCAAGTGAAAAGGTCTGTTTAATTGCTTAAGAGCTGCGCTGGTTACGTCTATATAGGCAATTTTGCCCTGCTTTTTCAACTGGCTATATTCCCAATCGATCAGATGTTGAGCCTGTCCCGAATAATAACTATCAAAGCCTACTGCTCTTCTCGTCAAATGATATTCCTCCCCTCGAATGGAGCCTGGCCGGGGGGATTCGAACCCCCCGCTTGCCTCTCCCTGTGCCAGGGAGTGGTCGGACCTACCACCGGCATAGCTCCCCAGCTTTTCAAACAATTGATCACGTTCTTCCTGGAGATCTTTAATTATGTTCAACAAATTGTCTATACTTCTCTCGATCTGGCGATCTTCATTGAGGTTATTCACCACGTCACCAACTTTATGTTTTGCCCCCACCTGCCCAAGCTGGGGTCAGATGGGGGCGGATGTTAATTTACTGGTTATCGGTCTCAGCAGCTGCTGCCACCATGGCATTTATACATCTTTCGCAATGGTGTAGATGTCCGCACCAAGGGCAGATCAAATAATCATACTTTTCTCTGAGCGGTGCCATTTCCGCATAGCCGCGATCTACGCAGATTGCGGTCGCTTCCGTTATTGCATCGGTTATGGCGTTATCAGGCATGTTGTAATCCGCCCGCAACCGGTTTTTAAATTCTTGTCTATAGTCTTTATCCATACTCTCGTCCCCTTTCGTGCCTTGCCCCTTGTCCGGGGCTGTGGTATACTTTGTGTTAAGAAGTTTTTATCTGGCCGCTTGATTAGCGGTCTTTTTCTTTTTTATCTAAGAGATAATTGATTAATCCCAACCGATAAGTATCATCCAACTCGCAAATCAGGTTCAAATCGGCTCGAATGCGATCACATGTTTCTCTACCTGCTTTTCGAACCATTTCTAATTCTTGGCTACTTAAATCCTCCGGTTTTTGTTTATCAAGGATAATGAACGGAATTTGTTTCAGCGCTGCGTCTGCTTCCTGGTCCTCTTTCTCAACTCTGCGAATCAGCGTTTGTGGATGCCTGTCCCCTGATATGAAACTAAAAAGCTTGTACCCGGTGGCTTCCATTGCTACTGCCAGTCCGGCCAGAATGCTCACGGAAGCAATTTTTTCTCTGGCATCCTGGGGTATTTTACGTTTTCCATTCATCGCTAAATAGTAAGCATCCACGGAATAATTAGTTTCGGCTGCAAGTGCTTTTGTGGGTGTGCCGGAACGGAATAATGCTTCTTTTAACATTTCTCCTGCATGGTTTTCAGCTACTGACATCTTATCTTCACCTCCTCTCTGTCATAATTAACCAGTTTGATACGACAAGATTTGCTGGTATGTTATAGAAAAGATCTTTATTAAACTGAATCAGGCTATATTATGTTCTTTGCGATAGTTATCGCAGAACTCAATGAAATGAGGGTATTTGCTTAGTTTTTCGGCGTAGAGCTTGCCTAAAAAGGCAACCTCTGGACGGGGGTCATCGGGTAGGGGTTCAATTCGCTCTTCCAATAACTCACCTTTGAGTGTTTTACGTATTGTTACGCGGGCCATCACTAACATAAGATCCCTCCTGATTATCAGCATTAGGTCTATCTCCTTAGGTTTAGATTTCTACAGCAGAGGTAATACTGGGGTTAACCATCCGTACCGGTATACTGTTTTGGCAACATATCGTGTCCTTTTTCTTCAAAAAAAATTTCTTCAATTGATACCCCATAGTAATCGGCGATTTTTTGGGCAAGCTTAAGAGAAGGATTACGTTTCCCAGATTCAATGGCACCAAGCATTTGTCTAGTAATACCTAAATCGTCGGCTACAGAAGTTTTTGTTTTATTATCTCGTAGTTCTATCATTTTCTTATTTATCAATTTATTCGCCTCCTTAATGGACACTGTTTGTTTCCGTTATTAAAAGTATATGGAAACATATAGTGTCTGTCAAGTATTTTGTAACTTTTTGTGTCCAAGGTAGACCTAGAAACTTATTGTTTCCTATAATTAGCGATAGGAGGTATTTTAAATGTTTAATCAACGTCTACGTGAACTAAGAAAACAAAAAGGTATCAGCCAATATGATCTTGCTGATCAGCTCGGCTTGTCACGTGGGCAAATAGCCAATTACGAGCAAGGAACAAGAGAACCAGACTACGATACCCTCCATAGATTTGCTGAATATTTTGATGTTACGGACGACTATTTGCTAGGTACCGAAGATAAAATACAAAGTAATTTTCGCAATCTACTGAAGAAATCTATTAGTATCTTGAAAGATGAACGTGGGATGGGTACTCCAGAAGGAATAGTAGCAGTTTTACTTAAAACACTGGAACTATATGCAGTTACAAACGGAGTACCACTTAGTATGTTGCCGAATGTTGAATTATTAGAATCCGAAAAAAAAGCTTTAATAAAAGAGCTTAATAATATCGCAGAAGCGGAGGATAATGATCCAGTTAAAGAAATGGCTGAACAAATAAGAGAACTGTCTCCGCAGGGCCAAGATGCTATTAAATCAATGCTGGAAGCTTTAAAAACTAAAGATGATAAGACGACTATCGACGAGACTAGGAAACACTGGGAACCACTTGCGGCCCATCGGGATGATAACCCTATGGATGATTTACCCGAAGACGCTATTCGTAGTATGGAAGCTGCCCAAAAAGCTTATTTAGACGAATTCAAGAAAAAAAATGACCTGCTGTAAAAAGCAGGTCGTTTTCATATTTACCCTTATCGACTTATTATATGTATATTCGACAAGAGGTGCTATTTATGGAAGCAATGCTTGTAATCGCTGAAAAAGAGGGTATTAATATAAGATGGTGGAATTTTAATCCGCCTATTAGAGGAGCATATTGGGCACCTCCAGAAGTGCCACCGGTAATATTTTTAGATCATTCGCTTAATCATAATACACCCTTACTAAGATGTGTATTTGCAGAAGAACTAGGGCACCACTTTACTTTGGACAGACATTGCTTGTGCCAGCCATATTTCAATTACCGTGACAGGCTTGCTACATCAAAGGCCGAATATAAAGCACTTCGATGGGCTGCTAAGTATCTGATGCCAAAACGGCAGATCTACGCAGCGATTAAAAGTGGCTATCAAGAAAGGTGGACTCTCGCAGATTACTTTAATGTAACAGAAGAGATGGTAACGTATCGGATTAAATTGCCGGACATACAAACGATTACATGTTAATAATAAATTTAATGGGGAAGATGGGAGGAATAATAAATGAAATCATGCCGGTCAATAGTAATGGTATTTTTAGCTTTGCTGATGATGAGCACAGTCCCAGGCTGTGGTGAGGAAAACGCAAACATCAATAGAGAGAAGCAGAACGCTGCAGTCGAGGTCAATAATCCTAAGGAGAATGCAACGAGTATTATTTTTAATGTGCTTAAGGTGGCAAATAAAACAGAATCTGAAGTCTCATCCCTTTTGGGTCAACCTACTTCAACTGAAGATGGGAAATGGAGATACTCCGGTACACAGGAATGGATACCTAATTGTCCTACGAATACATATAAGGATGGAACCGAAATTAAATTCATCGATAGCAAAGCTGCCAGAATTACTATTATTCCGAGTACTCCAGTAAAATACCAAGAAGATCCATCTATTTTAAGTCAACTTGGCATTAATCCCATACCAGAAGATATTGATTGGGATAACGGCCCAAACTCTATTGTTTATGGTAACATACCTGACTTATATGAAATATCAGTTTTTACCAAAGATAACAATACCGTGGATTATATATATATAATAACCGACGAATTATATAAATAGAGACATAAAACAAAACCAATGGAGGCGATTCCCTTTGAAGAAGGCAGTAGCCTACGCCCGTTACAGCAGTGACAATCAGAGCCCGGAAAGTATTGATGAACAGCTTTATGATATCCGAGATTGGGCTGCTAAAAATGACTGTGAGATTTTAAAAATATATACTGACGAAGCTGAAACTGGTACCAGTGATGAGAATAGGGATGATTTTTTGAATATGATATCTGAGTCATCCGACATGGAATACGATTATGTTCTGGTGCATAAAACTAATCGTTTCGCACGAAATAAATGGGATGCCGCTATATATAAAAAGATGCTCCGTGAAAATGATAAAAAGGTAATTTATGTTACTCAGCCCATGCTGAATGAGGAAACCCCTGAAGCTATGATGCTTGAAACATTTTTTGAGGGTATGGATCAGTATTATTCGCTCGATCTGGCCAGAGAGGTCATGAAGGGGCATAAAAAGAATGCCCGGGCTTGTAAACATAATGGTGGATTGCCTGCTCTTGGCTTTGATGTGGATAAGGAGACTCAAACATATATTCTCAATGAACGGGAAGCCCATGCAGTGCACAAAATATTTGAAATGTATGATGCCGGGTTAAGTTATGATGCAATTGTTAAGGATCTAAATTCTGCCGGTTATAAAACTAAAACCGGTAATCTGTTTTCTAAGAACTCAATCCATGACATCCTCCGGAATGAAAAATATCTTGGAATATACACTTATAACCGCCGGCCACACAAGGTTAAAGGTATGCGAAATAATCGCAAAGAAAAACCTGCTGAACAGGTAATTAGAATACCCGGTGGTATGCCTCAAATTATTGAGCAAAAGTTATGGGATCGAGTTCAGGCAAAAATAAATGGTAGGAAAAAAGGCACCGGTGAAGGAGAACGGAGCAGGTTAAAAGCAACTCGGCCCTATCTCCTTTCAGGTAAGATTTTCTGTGGTTTATGCGGTGCGGCAATGGTAGGAACATCAAAAAACTATTCTGAGAAAAAAATCAGATATGATTATTATATGTGCGGTAAACGTGACCGCCAGCATTCATGTAAATTAAAAATGATTCGTAAGGATATAATTGAGCGTCAAGTATTAGAGGAATTAGAGAATCGTTATCTAAACCCCAAAGTATTTCCTCAATTAGCAAAGGAGTTGCAGAAAGGTTTTAAAAACCTCGGTGGAGAATCAAATAAAGAAATTGTATACCTTAAAGCAGAACTGGCTAAAGTCCAGGTCAAGATTAATAATATGCTGGAGTTAATTGAGGATGGGGCTGCATCAAAAGAATTGGCAGCCCGGTTGGATCAGCGGGAATCAGAAAAAATTATATTAGTAAACCGTCTACAAGAAGCTGAGCACAAAACAAAAGCCAGCTCATTCACGTATGAAATGATACTGGCCTATTTATATAAGGAGTATGAAGCTCTTAAGGCAGATGATTCACTTACTACCAAAAGGCTACTTGACCGTTACTTGATCAAGGTTTTTATATATGAAGAAGAGTTTGAAGCTACCTTCAAACTCTTTCTGTATACCACTGGTGGAGGCGGGGCGTACCCAGTAGTATGCAGAAATATAATAAAAGCTGCTAAAGAGTTGCCTATTCCCTTTATATCAGCATTAGTAACCTATCCGCCAGATCAATTCTCCTATTGAACCAAGTGCTTTCTATAAGCCTCCCGTTTTTTACTTTCACTCACCTGGGCATACACCTGCGTTGTGGCTGGATCGGAATGGCCCAGGAGTGCTTGAACGCTGGACAGATCAGCTCCGTTGTTGAGTGTCAAGGTCGCGAACGTATGCCTGAACGTATGCGGATGAATACTTTTTTGAATTCCCGTTCTGGCGGCTATAACTTTAATAGCCCGTTGGATAGCTCTATTGGATACTCGCCTGTATGGCCGCCGCTCGGTGATAAATAGAGCCGGTTCATCGTCTAGGCGTTGCAGCACATACTTTTTGAGATGATATAAGGCCTTGTAGCTCAGATACACTTCGCGCTCTTTATTTCCTTTGCCGATTACGCGTGCGCTCATGGCCTGGTAGTTTATATCGGATTTGTTCAGTGCTTCGATTTCTGATAACCTACCTCCCGTAGCGTAGAATACTTCGACTAGAGCTCTTTCTCGGGGAGTTATGCAGGACTCCCGTATCATTTCTAACTCCTCAATAGTTAGGGCTTTGGGCAATCGTTGCTCCTTTTTGGGCGGTTTAATTCTACGAACTGGATCTTTTGCTATAATCTCTTCATCGGCCAACCAAGCGAAAAAGGACTTCAGGACGGAAAGTTTCTTCGAGACCGAGGACATTTTAAGATTTTCGAAATGGCTTAGGTAATCCCTGATGTCTGTGGTAGCTATTTGGTTAATTGGCGTGGAAACGTACTGAGAGAATATACGGAGCTCCAGAGCGTAATCCTTCATAGTTAGCTCTGATAAGCCCTCTAATCTTTTTGCTGATAGGAACTGGTCTGCCTTATCCCTAATATCAGGATGCGCTCCTGGCAGTCTAGCTAACTGGATGTCATACAAAGACAATATCCCTGTTAAAGTCATATGTAGCTTTATAAAAGGAATGTCGAAACATAAATCAGAAATGGACGTTTCAAGTTGGGTAAGCAGTTGCTCCCCAACCTGGGTGGAATATGACATATATGATACCTCCCGTATGGTATTTTTGACCCCGTAGAAAAGATGCAAAGCAGGTGGTGCCTACGGGAGCACCAAGTTGGGGAGCTACCCCAACTCTTTTACCTGCTTCTATCGTATCATACCACGAAACCAGTAACAATATAAATCCGAACATTCGTTTCTAAAAAATCAATTTTAAGATTTATTAATTTAGGTATTGCCTTTTATTTAATACAGGTATATACTTATATTAAAGAAGATATTAGAGAGGATGTGAATAGCATGTATAAACTTATAGGGGCAATTACTCTACTGCAGCGGGAAATTGCAGAATATAAAGAGTTATTTGAATCTGCTACGCTGGACGGTTATGATATTGATATAATTATTAAAAGGATTGACGATTTTAGTGATATGCTGTGTGATTATAATAATAGGATTTTAGATTCATATCCAGAGGAGTAGTTATGGTAAGAAAAGAGAAAATTAAACATCCTGGACCTGGCCGACCGGCCATGTCTGAAGATGAAAAACGCCGGCCCCGGAGTTTTAAGGCTACAGATGAAGAATGGCAAAAAATGCAGAGCCTTGCCGATCAAGAAGGAATCAGTGTCGCAGAGTTAATAAGGCAGAGAGTATTGGGGGCTGATTAGGCCCCCGTAGATCCGGATCATCTCCTCTCGATCAGTACCCGATAGCTACACCTACGACCGTGACCAGAGCTGCCAGACCGTTGGCAATACTATTGACCTGGTCATCTGATACCAGTTGTAACCCAAAGGCATCTGTGACCAATTTAGCGGCTCCTAAAAGAGCCACGTAAAAAGCCGGCTTGCATAGCCGGCTGTAGAGCTTTTCTTTATTATCTTTTTGCTTTTCATCCATTTTTATTTCCCTCCAAACGCTTTATAAAGAATCAATACAACTTGCTCCTTGGTAATTGTCTGTTTGGGATTATTGTCGGCGATTAGCCCCTTCGATACCGCCCATTCCCAGGCCGTATTTGCCCATTCCGATACAGTATTGTCCACCGTTTTTACCTCCTTTTTGATTCCAAAGTAATCTAAAACTCCATCCGCAATTGCCTGAGCTATTTTCATATGCGTCTCAGACTGCCGGAGCTGTTTTTCCTGATCTGGGTTGCTTATAAAACCGCACTCACACAAAATAGCAGGCATTTTGGTCTCTCTGGTCATGTGCAGATTTTTTACCCGGATACCACCATCCGGCCAGGTTGTGGCCTGCACTAACTTATTTTGCACCTTTCCAGCCAATTTCTCGGCCTCACCGCCCTGAGCCTGGATAAATGTTGATATGTAATTTGCCTGCTGGCTGCCGGCCGAATTACAGTGCACTGATATGGCCAAATCGCATTTCATGTTATTTATAAGCGATGACCGGGTTATGAGCTCCATGGTGCGATCGTCTGACCGGGTCATAAAGGTTTCTATGCCAGCAGCCTGCAATAGTCTGTCCAGTTCCCTCGAGATGGCCAGCGTCACATCTTTTTCATACAACCTAGTGGGGCCTATCGCTCCCGGGTCAGCACCGCCGTGTCCTGGGTCTATTCCGATTTTCATAAAATCACCTTACCTTTCTATCGCCCTGCAAACCAACCTACAGAAGCAGTTAAAATAGCTATTAAGACTGTAGCCCAGTTTGGTAGGCGATTGGTTAATTGATCCTTAATTTCCTTCATATCATTTTTGAGCTCAGTAACATCATTGAATAGTGTTTTGATCTGCTCCTGCAACCGGGCTACTTCTTGATCCGCCAATATCATCTCCTCCCATCCCAATAAGATAGCCGCTCTAAAATCCCAATCGCTTGGTAATTTATTGAGCGGCTTTTGTCTAAAACCTACTTATAATATAAGTACTAAAAGAACAAATCCTTGCTGCGCATAATTAGTCTACTGTGCAATTAAATCGCTTCTGTTTTGCGCAGTTAAATAAGCATCAATCTCTGCTTTTAACGCAGGTTTTTTTGTTATAACCACTGTATAATCCAGTTTTCCCAAAACTATTTGGTTTGCTAAATAATCAGCCATATTCTACACCCCCAATATTAAACTATTAACTGCGTCTTCGAGTAAATCAACCCTTTGTTTTGTTTGTTCAAACTCGGTCAATGGCGCTGCACTTTGCGGTTCGTATTTGTCTGTACTCCATTGACCGCCTTCATATTTACGCCATAAGTAATCTGTGTCTAAATTTTCAATCGCTATCATATTATCAGCATGGACTTCACCGGATAGCTGGGAAACGCCGATACAAGTATTGTTTTCATTTAATTGAGCATAATAATTGACCATTATAATTACCTCCTTTAATAAAACTCCACAACTTGCCATGCGATTGAACCCTGAGCAGGAGTTGGCCAATCATTGTCAGAATCACTACTGAATCTTAAATTCGTCGTGCTTGTTAATTGCGCATAAACCCCTCTTTTTATCGTGGTAGAAGCTCCAGCAATAAACGCCGATGGGATAAGTACGAATGCTTTTGATATATTTACACTCGATATAGCTACATCGATATAACTGTCTTTCTGTATCGCGCTGGTCATAACCCCTCTTTGGACACTTTTAATACTGGATAATCCCGCAGATAGAGATGATTTGATATCTTTTAATTTAGCATGTACGCTTCCAGTAGAACTTGAAGTATCAGAATTAGAACCTACATTGGTATTAACTGTAGTTACATTAGTATTTATAGCGTTGACAGTGGTATTAGTCGTACCTACAGTTGTGTTTACAGTATCTAATGTTGTTTTATCCGCAATTGGTAAATTAACAGCCATTTATATCACTTCCTCATAAGTCATATTTACAACGCCGCCTATAACGGTCAGGCCCCAGCGATAAGTAGTACCGTTGGAAACAAACTGATGTGGCATAGTATCGGCCTGATGCGCATCAAGCCCTTCCTGCAGAGCAGTGATATCCTCTCGGCCGGCGGCGGCCAGCACCCAGGCTGTACCGGTATCGAGATAAATTTCACCGGTGTCCTGGGCAAAATAATACCGGCCGGCCACTCCGGCAGCCGGTCGATCGGCTAGGGTGCCACCGGTCAGCTCCGCAATGCCGTTACCTTTTTTGACGGCATTGGCGTCCATGATTTCTAGGTTTTCGTTATAGGTAGCTCTGGATACGGTTTCAGTACCAAGTGGCTTTTTCAAGCCCAGATTAGGGGTTATATCAGGCATCTATCCAACCTCCCAGTTCAAATTCGTTCCAGGCCAGGCTTTTCACGTCCAGTTCATCCCAAGTTAGATTTTTCGCATCCAACTCGGACCAAAGCAAATAGCGCAACAGATAACTCACGGCCAGGTGGGCGGGTATAATCTCGGCTATGGCGGCTTGCAAGTCAGTGTAGTTCGGCGGTATGCCATGCTGGTCCACAAATGTAATCACCATGCTATACTCAGTCGGCAGTTCCTCTACCTCTACAGTTCCATTGGCATAACTCTCAGCTACATTTTTGATCATCTCCACCGTAACGGTACCTACCCCGCGTAACTTTGAGATGATGCGGCTGCGGCGCTGGTCATCTGGCTTACCAGCATAACTATCCAAGCCCAAAAATTCTTCCCACCTAGCTAATCCCCAGGTGGCCGTGTGTATAAAAAACTGCTCAAGGATACTGACGATATTATCCCGAAGCGAATCAAACTCGCTGCCCTGGCTATCAATTATCGCGGCATACTCCGGTGCTGTAAGCAGGTACCGGGGCACGTATCCCCGCATGACCTCAGTTCTACTCACTTAGCGTCACCGTCCCCAACACCGCTATCTGCCCGGATGCCATCTCAATATTGCTTATGCCTCCGTTTACGGTCAAATCGGCATAGTCGATAATTGGCGGGATATCCAGCAGTACCGCCGCAATACGTGTATAGCGCACCAACGGATCCTTAAAGGCGATACTATCTAGATAGGCAGTTACGCCTTCAATCACCAACTGCTCTACTTCAACCAGCGTGGTATAGCTGGCCAGGGTAAGCTGAGCGCTGATATTAATTGCTACCCCTGACGCCGCTACCACGGTAACTGTTGCCCCAACCGGCCGAACCGTTTCGATATAATCGGTTACGGCAGTCACGATAGCCGCGTCAGGCGGCTGCTTGTCTGTGTCCAGGATGACCACTTTAACCGTTCCCGGGCCGTCCCAGATTGGGTATACTTTTGCATCTCCTACTCCCGGTACTTCTAGCGCCCATTGCCGGTAGTGCGCAGTATTACCGGATGTGGCCGGGGATTGGACCTTGTATAGAATCCGTTCTAGCAGAGCGGTATCGGTTTCTTGGTCAGTCCCGCCAATAGTAGCCTCGGTGTTGCTAACGGCTGTCACCCCGGCGATTGATACCGGCAGAGCTGTTATCGCTCCGGCCAGCACATTGCCGGCTGCCCCCGCCTTCACCGCCTCTATATCCGCCAATACCGTCCCCGCTTCCCCGATCTTTACCTCGGCAGTTGTTGCGAACTGCAACCCGGCACCGGTGGCAACTAATGCGCCTGCGGGGATAATTGCTCCGCTGGTGCCGGTAATGGTTACCTCCCCGGTGGCCTTGCCGGCTGCCTTCCGGGTTAGTCCGTGTTCAGCCGCCCGGTAATCTAGGTATTGCCCGTAGGTGGTCTGAGCAAATCCATACTGCAGTACTAAGTCCATCTCTGCATAGGCCTGGGCCAATTCCAGAGCAGTCGGCGAGAGGGCATCCCAAATAAATGACCCCTCGCGTTTGTCCAGATCTCCAGGTACCGCCGCCAAGAGCCTAGTCATAATCGCACCATAAGTCTGGGCCTCAAACACTATATGTCACCCCCTGGATTAACGTCTGCCCGTCAAAGGTTATAACCGAAAACTCTACCAACAAATAATTACTCTCCCGGGTAATGATAAAATCCCGTATATCATTTATACGTTCATCATAAATAAGCGCCTCGCGAATAACCCGGGGTATCTCAGATTCCAGCACCACCCTGGGAATGTCATAGCCTATTACATCCTCTATCTCGCAACCGTAATTGAAAGAGTAGATAGGAAACCGGTACCGAGCCGTCAGCAGAGTCTTGGTGATCCATATCCGGAGTGCGTCAGGACCTTCCAAGACCCGGGGAGTTCCATCTATCAGAACAAATTGCCCGGTAGTAAAATCAAAGTCCAGCTCCCTGCCATATGTAACAGTGCTGGACTGAGTGGTAATCTCCGGTATAGTAATGTCAGGGAAAATGCTCATGATAGGATCACCACCTTATCCCAGATTAGATATTGCTGGCCGCCAGATAGCGCCATCACTGCAACTCTATCCCCTGACTTTAACTTGCCATGGATGTTTACTGTCTGCTTGATTGCAGTGATGCTAGTAACCTCATGGCTATGTGTATGCAAAGGTGGTGATGTATCTTGCCACTGAGTTATAGCACCACTTACCTGAGAAGTAGTGTTATATTGCCGGGTGTGATCTATAACATGCTCACAGATTAGGAGATCCCCGTCCTTTGCGCTGAGCATCATCTTATCATTATCCAGCCTGATCACCAGCGGCTCAGCCTGTACCACTGTGGCCAACTCTATACCTGGCACCGCTGGTATCTGTCCTCTGAAAACATCAAGTATATCACTGCTCATCGTCTTTCGAGGCCTCCTTTGTTGCGACAATTGTTTCCAGACTGAGTACCAGGCGCATGGTATGGTTGCCGTTTTTTAGCTCATGCTGGTCCTGGAGAACATAATACTGACCAGTGATACCGGTCAGGGTTTCTTTTATTTCTACATTTTTTCCGGCTTCTACATCATCAATTCCAACAGCCGTAACCTCCAGGTTCTCTGATACCTTTGCCAGTTCTTTCAGTAGATTTTGAGCAATTACCTGAGCTTCACCTGTCTTGATATTGCTTTCTCGTTTGTACTCTTGCAGCATCCCATACTGCTGTATCAAACTATCATTTTTCAAGTCCGCAAGGATCTGATCTTTATCACCAACAATTACAACCTGGTTTCGCATATCGCTAAGGCTCTCTGATTTGGACGCTTCCATGAGATTTTGACCCTCAGTTATGATCCACTTAAGCACCTGTTTGCCCTTTTCTTCGGTATTGAGCTTACCTTGCCTCATTATTAGGTGATATTTTTTTCCATTTCGCTTTGTAGCTTCCGTGAGCACTACCACGGCCATATCGTATAGCGTATGGTCTCGTAGTATAAGCTTAGCTAAATTAACGCCTGTAGAAGCCAGTGAGCCGATGTTTATCCCGAAGTCGTTACATATTTTGGTTATGATTGCTTCCGGAGTCATGTTCACAAATTTATATGTGCTGACATTATTGGTCAGATAGATCGCATGGTCGAAACAAGTAATGAGAGCGGATCCCTGGGTACTTTTGTTGACATCCCATACAACGCCGCGAAAAAGCTCCGTGTCATTTTTCAATATGATCACGGAGCCAAGAGGTGGAATATATTTAGGTGCGTAATAGTCTCGGCTATATGCGATTTCCAGTTCCAACTTTCTGGCAGCTTCCCGGACGTCTCCTCCCCAGGTTATGGTACTGACTACCTGGCTGATATCGTACTGGGCACCATCTCGAGTAAAATTTGTTATGGTATAGCTCACGTCTGCAACACCTGCCCGGGCTTAATGAGATTTGGGTTTGCGCCTATAATGATCTTATTTTTCGCATACAATTCGCGCCATTTATTACCGTCTCCGTAAATTTTTTTTGCAATCACAAACAAACTATCGCCAGGCTTTACGTTGTAATTTTGGGGCTGCTCCTTCGTATCCGGTCGCTGACTGGATGTAGCCGCGGCTTGTTGGGCCTGACCAACCTGTTTTACTTGTATAAACCTGTACTCCTTTAGTTTGAGAGAATAATCAACATCTCGATTGCCTCCGCGTTCTCCCCAGGTAAAGGATTCAATCGCGCAGGCCAGGTTAACCGGGGTCTCAGTTATTATGAGCCTGATCGGCCGCTTACTCTTACGCCATTTTTCTATTAGTTCTATAGTAGTATAAGGATCCGGAACGCTCCTGGTCGTATAAGGTGCTGGCTTGGCCGGGAAGAAGCTGGTCAACTCAATTTCAGCCAGAGCCTCTCCCCCGATTTGGGTGATGTCGCCCAGGTCAGTTATGTTAACAGTTTCGTTTAGATTTCCGGTTATCAGAGAGAATTCTGCTGGTGGCACCGGCAGCTGGAGTTTCTCTGCAAAATTGTTAAAGCTGAGCCAAAATTCCATTACACCATCGCCACCTTCCCCCGGTTAGCCGCCGACTGCCGAAGTTTTGCAGCCAGAGCATTGGCAATCTTATCAATATCGGTATCTTCGCGGACAACTATTGTATCAGCTAATTTTGCAATAGTTACTCCACCTATCCCCGTCCGGTAGTAATCAGCGTCACGCCGCGGGAGAACTGCTTCGCCACGATGTAACAGAGCAGGGTAGTTATCGTAAGGTACATAGCTCAGGCCAGACGCGTGGCCTTTTGGTTTGCTTTTAGATGCAACTTTTACTTCACTTGGCTTAGCATCGAATTTCTCAGCTACCCACTTAACCCCCTTTGCAACAACAGCAAGGCCTTTACTTAAGGCGTCAAATATAGGTTTCATAATTGCCCAGGCTGTTTCAACCACCCCGGATATTATTGGCCAAGCTTTTTGGAAAAGGCTCCATACAATCTTAATGGTATCTATTATGATACCGAAAATTGGTTGAGCTATAGACCAAGCAGTAGATAATACGGATGATATGGTAGGCCAAGCTGTTTCCCACATAGATTGAAGAGCAGGAATCTGTTCTTTAATCCAACTCACTCCCGGACGGATAAAATCCATGATGTTTTGTATAATAGGTTTTATGGCAGCAATACCTTTCCCTATGCTTTGACCTATCCACTCTGCTTTTTTACTCATTGCTGGACCACGTTTTTCGAAAAAGTCTGCGATCCATTGTAACTGTGGCTTTAGTCCGCTAAGTATTCCTTCCCCGACGCCAGCAAAATTCTCCGATATTTGACCAGTTATGCTCGACCAGAGCCCTGTACCAGTTTTGCCTAGCTTTTCTGCGCCTCCTTTAAAGAAAGGTGCAATTTGGTCAAGCATGACATTCTCGGCACCGCCAGCTTTTTTAATATCATCCTGGGTAATTTTGAAGCCAAACTCTTTCATGCGTTCAGTTTCTCCGGTTTTAAGGTCTGCTAGAGCTTCCATTGCGTCCGAAAAAGTTTTTTCAGGATTCAGCGCTGCCATATCGCCAGCTATCTTCATAATTTCCCGGGCTTTTGCAACACTTCCACCGGATACATTGACAGCTCTAGCTCCCCCAGCTATAATTTCGCCAGTTTCAAAAGGAGTAATGTTCGCATACTTGTTAAGCCACCCCACGTACTGCTGTGCTTCTTTTTTCACTTCTTTTTCGGACATCCCTTGGTTTTGGATGCCGATAAAATGCTCCATTGATACCATCTGCTGTTCGCGTTTCATAGCTACCCCTAGAGTAGCCCCACCAACAGTACCTATTCCAAGTCCGGTCAGAGCTACCGCAGCTAACCCTTTAAGTGACATCAAGTTATCTTTTATTTTTTTAATGCTACTTGTAGCTTGGTCTTTGATTTTTATCACAGGTCTTACAGCAGTTTTGCCGAGAACCTTAATTTTAGAGGTTAGTTTTGATATGGTTGTTGTTGCGGTCTCACTGTCTTTTTTAAATTTCCGCGTTTCCTTCGTAACCTTGGACATGGTAGTGGTAAATTGGTCTTTCAGCCGTATGGTTGCCCCTAAAATCATAATTATCACTCTCTTCTTGGCATAAAAAAACACCCCTCAGGGTGCTATTTATTCTGTAATATGGATTGCTCAGCCGCCTTGTCAACGTTTTGTAATCGCTTAGTACCACACATTGGGCAATACTTTTTCCGAGCGAATATAAAATACCATAAAACATAAATTAATGGGCCGGCTATAGTTAGCCAGAGTAAAATAAACCATCCCCATGACCATTTTTTTACTGGTTCTACCTTTCTTTCACATAATGGACAGTATTTAATGTTTGCCATAACCTGCATCCCCTTTTTATAAGGATATTCGATTAATGGCAGCATTTTCCTTCTTTCTTTGCCCGATTTCCTTTATCATGCAAGCAAAAAGAAAAGCCTTTTCCCCTTCAGATAAGTTATAGATTTCGGACGGTAGGCGTCCTTTTTTTACATAGTGTGAAATCATATTTGCCTCTCCGTCCGATTCTATTAGTTTTTTACTTCTTCAATGTTAAGACCGTCTTTATCGAATCCGGACAGTTTAAGAATTGCCTGGTAAACTGTCATAATTTCACCTCCCAAGAGAAGAACATCAACGATATCCACAGGACGGGTCGCTCCGAACTTATCTCTTAGTTCCTTTGATTTAAAGTCCGGGTCAAAAGTCAGCTCGTAAATGGTCCACTTCATTTCCTCGGATTCACTATCATTAGCCTTCTCCCCAATTTCCTTCATCTGGTTAATCGTACCAGCCTTGAACTTAATATAAAAGGGTTGCCCAAGCTCTTTTGACAACCGCTTAATTTTCACCTGGCCGGTAGGTACATTTTTTAACTTACTTGGGTCAGCAGCTAGCAACATATCTAATGTTTGTCCCATTATTTAAACCTCCTATTCTCTTGGAGCAATAGTATCTAATAGCTCCCAATCAGTAAACGTAAACGGGCACTCGACTTCACCCTTAGCTTTAGCTTCCCAGTTGGCCAGGGTCAAATCATCGAAGCAGGTATCTTTAATAAGTACCCGTTCAGCTCCAAAAGCAGCCGGATCCTTTAGAGCGGATAATATCTGTAACCTGGGGTTTTCACCACGTTTAATTTTGTCGGACAATTTTATCATCATGCGGCTGTTGGTTTTATGCATTTTTGTGCTGCCCGTTCCTTTGTAGCCCATCATTTTTGTATCGGTTCCCAGCTTCCCGCAAACAGCAATTTCTTCCTTCTCGATTTCGACCCTGGCCTCCAGACCGAAACATTCGCTCACCAGATCACCATCAAACCAGACCTCTCCGAAGGTCCCGTTCATAATGCGCTCTGTATTAAACTTTGACGCCAATTAATCCACCTCCTACAAATTTACTATTAGACTGACGTCTTCTATTGCGTCCAACGGCCGCACGGTAGAAAGCAGGAACACCTTATCCCGGGTGTTAGCCTCCTTGATTTCCTGCTCAGTCATATTATCAACATCTTCGCCGATACTTCGCAAATAGGTTTTCTGAGCCGGGATATTGATCTCGCATTTATTGTTGCCTGGATCCAGCACCCCCTCAGTTTCTAACACTTCATAGTATGCATTGATAGCCGCGCAAAGCAGCAACTTATTTTCATAACTGTTCTGGACACTGCCGACGTATTCATCCTCAATGGTTTCCTTAACATCGTGGTACAGCATATCCAAAATGCGCACCAGCTTTATTTTCTTCCAGTCCGCTCCCTTTGCTTCGGTGGTGGTGGTCAGACTGGTCACGCCCCGGGCAATCTTTACCTTTTCGCCATCGTGGTAAAGAATCAGCTTGCCTGCATCTACGGCAGCGTCAGCATCGGCCTTAATCATCTTTGGGACATCGTTTATTTCTGTAAGCACCCGGAATGTAGGCGCCACCGTCAGCGGCAATCCGGTTATCAATCCGGCCACCCGTGCAGTGTACTGGCTGGCGGTATATGTACTCTCCCCTACCACAATATCATCTGTTGCGAAGTTGATTACCGCCTCATGGTCCGCTGTGTTTTGGGGCAGCACTACCATGATTTTCTTTTCTTTGTTATCCCGCATACCCTTGGCCCATGTTGCGATATTAGTTACATCACCTTCCGCAATTCCCGGTATGGCCATGATGTTAAACTTGATGGTTTCCAGGTAATTCAGCGCTGCGTTGTAATCTGCGGCATCGTCTGGAATGGCTACGACTCTTATTTCCTTCGGCGTCCCGATAAAGGCTTGCTCCAAATAATCTTGATTGGCCGTATTCAGCGTGCCGGGAATATCCGCCACATCCAGCAACCGGTAAGTGGTTAATGCCTCCACTGACGCATCCTTCAGCACTAGGGCTAGTATCCCTACAGCTCCGCGCTCAATAGCTTTAATTGCCTTGCTCTGAAAAATAATGTTTACACTGGGCAAACCCACATTTATCCCTCCTGTTCATGGATGACCTCAGCTATGAGATCGTATTCGGGCCTCGGCCTAGTCGCCTCAGCCTGTAAATCAACCGTAATATATACCTCTGCATCCCTGGGGCCACCTTCGGCTTCAATAATGTGATAAACAATTCCGGATGGCCCGGTTACAACCATGGCCTCCATCAATGCTTTTTTAAGCGTACTGGATACACTCAGCTGATTAAAAACATCAGCCTGGCCTTTACTGTCCATCGGTGCGAAGTAAACAATCTGCCAGGTCATATCCGCTTGGTACATATCCCTATTTATGTGTTCCTCATACGAGTTGGCAAGGTTAATAAAGAAGCTGGGCCGGATAAAACTTTTCGGCATAGTTGAAACATATATTCTGTTTACAGCTGGAAAATTAGAACGGAGCAGGCCCCGAAGGGCATCCAAGGCATCACCATACACCCAGCCCCATCTCCTTTCCGATTCGCCGGATTGACTGTTTTAATATTGCCGGCAGTTCTTTTTCAGTTTCCTCACATGCCTGCCGGAAGTACCATTTGCCTGATACAAATCCTTTCCCATCGGGCTTAGCATGACCTTCTTCAACCATCTTGGCATAAAATTTATTTGTATAGACATCAACCTCATACATATTGCCGCGCTTCATCTTAGTTCTGTAAGACTTGCGTAGTTCTCCAGATTCTTTTTTAGTGTTCCGGCGCACCTTCTTCCGGAGCAGGTTTCCGGCCTGGCGAATTATTTTGCGGAATTCCTTCGGTGCTTCATCTTCGATGATGGCCAGCACCCGCTTTTCCCATTTATCCAGTTCTGTTGTGTCAAATTCAAAATCGGCCATCAAGCATTCACCTCTTTGCACATGAGCTGCAGTTCGATGTGCCGCTCCTCCGGGTCAAACACGGACTCAATATCAAACACCCGGGTACCGTACAACACTCGCATGGCTGATTTTATTCCTGTTCGGTATCGAATCCGGATCCGGGTAGTTAGTTCTGACTGAGTATTCTGCAGCAGGACGTATTCCCGGCCTTGGATTGGCTCGACTGAGGCCCAAACTGTAGCAACATCCTGCCAGCCCTGGTCAATTGGGGTACGGTACTGGTCATCGGCTTCGATGTATTCTTGCAGAATAACACGATGATTGAGTTTGCCCGGGTTCATGATATCACCTCCGGATCGGTCGGTTGATAGCAATGGCTGAGCTGGGCCAGCATAGATTCCACAATCACCCTTACTTTATCGCTGGCCCGGCCCACATGCTCCCGGTTTTCATACCAATCAGTTACCAGTACCCAGCAAAATAATTTTGCAAGGCTGTTGGTATCATCAAAGGTATTCCCGGTAGCATTCGTCAGATATGTTTCAGCAGCATCAATAAGCGTTGCAATAAGCACGTCATCCTCGTTACCGTCTACCCGCAGGTATTGCTTTGTCTCATCCATAGTTATAATCATCTAATCACCCCTTAAAGGGCGAGCGGGTTATTCCCGCTCATTTTATGCGCCGGTCGTAACAGTTAACTGCCCGAATACAGCCGCTCCAGCATCCCACTGTTTGCAGTCGTCACGCGTAATAGTCCGTAGGTCGGTAGTATCTCGCTTAAAAGCATCTCCGCCTTCCCGGGTGCTTGTTAATTCGTATTGTCCCTGGGTGAAAAGCACTATAAGTTCTTTCAGGTTGCCCATAATAATCGGTGCCTTAACAGTAGTAGTACCGGAACTCGGCAGATACCTATTGGCGGCTATCGCTACCGGCAGGCCCTTAAATAGTTTTCGGCCAGGCTGGGTAATGTCATCCTGCAGGAGGAAACGGCCACTTCCATCTACTTGCTCATCCAGCCAGTTATAACCGTCCTGATTTGTCAACACAATACCGCCGGCAGCTACCAGAGCAGGATCCAGTTCCACATTTATTACTTTCTTAACCGTTTTAAGATCGGCCAGGTCTTTTTTAGTCATTGCATTGAGAATAGCAATGATCAAAGAATTTTTGGTTACTACATGTTTCTTGGCAATCCAACTGGATACATAGGCCAGCACGTTTTGATCGCTGTCCCGCAGCAGTTCATTGGTAAGTGGCAAAATACCCGCGCGTTTAACTAATTTATAAGTAACCGGTATAAATTTGGGATTGTCCATTTCTCCGATAATTCCGTATTCCTCAACAACCTGGAAGGGAGTCATGTCCTCGTCTTTCTCCAGCACACGGGAACCGGAGAGGGTATTCACGGGTTCAACACGGATGTATTGAGACAGGTCATTCAGAGTCCGCATAACCTCGTTGATTCGGGTCTGAATATCCTGGGGTACAATCAGAGCAACATCTCCATCGGTATCTTCAGTGACTCCACCTTCATGCATAGCCGCTCTGTACTCGTTCACTATTGCACGATCATCAGTGCTAATACTCTGCCGGCGTAGGCCACGCAGGAATACCCGATTGTATTCAGCTTCCAACTCAGCATCAGTACGTCCAGTCACAAAGGTCCCGTTATTCGGTTCCGGATCATCGGCCGCTTCCAGTTCCATTTGCATATTTACTTTTTTCTGCAGCGCACGAACTTCCACCATCAAATTTTCAGCTTCAGTAACTTTATCTTCACCCAAAAAGGCCCTCACTTTCGCCTTTTTTTCCTCCAGAGCTTGGAGCATTTCACGCAATTCTTTAGACATTTTTTCCTCCTTATAAAAAATAGAGCCGTTACAGCTCCAACTCAATCGCCAGTGTTCTTTTTTTCAACTCTCTTGCCTTCACCTCCTCATCAGGATCCGGCCCGGGGTCTGATCCTGGATCCGGATTGGGTTCATTAGTCAGGAGATCCTTCGGGGTGTTTTTATACCTGCCCAGGATGTCTTTGTCTATACAGGCAGCCACCTGCTTGATTCCCTCAATTTCGTCAGCAAAGCCATACTCCAGACAGTCTTCAGCAGACAACCAGGTTTCAGCATTTAGTAAACCGAGAATTTCTTCTTTCGTAAGTGCGGACCGTGCCTCATAAGTCGTTACCATGCTATCCCTGATCTTGTCCATGTCATCTGCTATTTTTCTGAAATCTGCGGCATTGCCAACAGCTATGGTCCAAGGATTATGCACCATCATCATAGCGTTTTGAGGCATTATTACCTTGTCGCCTGCCATGGTGATTAAAGAAGCTATACTGGCCGCCAAGCCATCAATGTAAATATTAACCGCAGCCTTATGCCGTTTAAGCATGGAATAGATGGCCTGGCCGGCAAATACATCGCCACCAGGAGAATTTATATACACGTTCAGCGTATCTATATCTCCCAGCGCATCCAAATCCTCTTTAAATTGCTTCGGGGTTACTTCGTCCCCCCACCAGGAATATTCAGATATCTCACCGTAAAGCATTAATTCGCCGGTCTTTTCGTCCAGCGCCTTAAAGCTCCAGAATTTTTTCTTCTTTGATCTTGGTATCTTCATCACCGCCTTTCTGGTCTCCTAGGTTCTTTGGTTCATTATTTTTCTTGTACTGCTCCCCGGCCATCTCAATCGGCATCATATTACCGTTTATTAAGAGCCGGTCCCCGCCTTCTTTGGCCTCCAGTTCTTCCAGGGCCCTAACTTCGTTTGCGGTCAGGAAGCCGGATTGAATAGCAATCCGGTATCCTTCGTAACGGGTTTTGGGGTCGGCCCGGAGGATAGCGTTTACATTGAATTTGATATAATACCCCTCATCCAGCTCCTTCCGAGTAAATAGCTTATAAGTCATCTCCTGCTCGTACCCGGTCAGGATATCCATGAGGGTATCAATGTAAAACTCCCGCTGCTGCTCGCTGATGTTGGTATGAGTAGCCCGATCCAGATCGTTTAGCTGATGGTTTTTAACGCCGAACGCCGCGGCTATCTGCTTGATGGTCAGCTGAGTATTCTCTATGAACTGGGCATCAGCCATGGTCAGGCTTAACGGCTGGAACTGGTATCCGATGGGTAACAAGCTCACCCGGTTAGCATTTTTAAGGCCACTGGCCATGCTTTCAAATTTTTCCCGGAATGTTTTTTGAGCTTCTGGACTCAGGTCTCCCACATAGTGGATTATACCTTTCGTCTGCAGCCCGGTCTTAAAGCTATTGTTCAGGTATTGTGATGCAGCTCCGGCGTTCTCAATTGTGCTTTTTAGTTGCTCCAAAGGGGTCATGCCCACAATTCCATCAAATGTGAGCCCTTTGAAATGCAGCACTTCATCGGGCCTCAGCTTATATTCTTTACCGTCCGGACCGGTATAGACATACCATAGAGACCCTTGCCCCGGCAGTAACCCAGCATTATCAACATATATTTTCATTCTGCTGCTATCCAGGGGATAGATTCCCTGCACCTGGCCGGCCTTGCGCCCGGTGCTTGCAAAATCGATCCAGGCATAGGCATTACCGAAAGTATTCCGCTGTACCTCCAAACACTTAAAAAAGTCCCGGCTACTCATCCATGGGTTAGGCCTGTTTTTAAGCAACGGCGCAAGGTAATGGCTAGACGCGCTCTGTTTGCCCTCTTTATCCTGGTATATCTTTATCGGCAGCTTGCCCACTGCGTCAGCCAAGATGCGAATACAGGCAAATATAGTAGCTTCCTTAAGGGCATTTCTGCCCCTATAACTGATCTCTCCGGCATCAATACCCAGCCATTCCAAAAGAGTGGGATCGTTTAAGGGAATCGGCACCACTGTTTCTGCTCGTATCCGGTTAAACCATTTATCCCAAAGAGCCAATACATACACCTCCTAACCCCAGAGCTTTTCTAAGAAGTCTTTGTTAGCGTATGCGCTCACATCAACTTTCTTATTACCCAGTCGCGCCCTTGTATGGCTGGTCACCAGCGCGGCCGCCGGGTCAATTCTGAAGGTCGTTTTTGATTTATCCAGTTTGATGTTACCTGCCGGGTCGCTGGTAACCACACTGTTACCAATGGCCCAGGCTAAAACCGGATTATTGTTATGAATTATCTTCTGCTGCAGGGTAAGCGTCATAATATCCTTGGTAGGCTCGCTTAAAGTTGCATAACCCTGCCGGATCTGGACACATTCCAAGCCTTCATTACTTAAGTCATTCGCCAACTGGGTAGCGTTCCAGGGGTCAAAACATATCTCCTGGATATCATATATTTCGGTTTTTTCGATAATATAAGACTTCACCCATTCATAATCCACAACGGATCCCGGGGTAAAAGTAATATAACTTTCCCGCTCCCAGGTGCGATATGGTACTTTATCCCGCTTTTCTTTCTCTAAAACTGCATCTTCTGGAATAAATGAATGAGAAATTACATAGAAGCGGCCGTCATCAAGCGGAAACTCCAGACAAACACTGGTCAAGTCGGTGGTGGCCGACAAGTCCAACCCTACATAGCAAGGCTTCCCTGAGAGATTCATCTCTTCTACCGGACAAGCAAACCATTTGTCCATATCCATCCACCTGACCGTCTGGCTTACCCAGCAATTCAGATGTTTGCATATAAAATTGTTCTGCGCGGCCGGTATTTCCTTTGCCTTATCGCATTTGCGTTCCAGATCATCAGCGAACACGCTAACGCCCAGGTTAGGATTGGACTTAATCCAGCAGTCAGGATTCCGCCAGTCATCTTCCTTATCTATCTGGGCAATATAACAGAAATAAGTATCGTCCTGAACGGTACCATTGAGTATATTAAGGCAATAGTCATACTGTTCATAGCAAATCCCAAACCGATCAAAACCAGCCGTGGTTATGGCGGCCAGTAATGGTTGGGTTCTGGCGCCGGTGGCCGTCTCCAATACGTCCCACATTTCTCTGGTCTTATGCGCATGGAGTTCGTCAATCAATCCCATGCTGATGTTTAGTCCATCCATGCTGTTTACATCAGCTGATAAGGCCTCGAATTTTGAATTAGTTTGTGCTACACTCAGGTTCCGTGAAAATACATCCACAAAACCGGCAATATCAGGACTGGCTTTAACCATGCGTTTAGCTTCATCGAATATAATCCGTGCCTGGTCCCGTTTGGTGGCCGCAGAGTAAACCTCAGCACCGGCCTCGCCATCGGCCAATAAACCATATAAGCCAATACCGGCCATCATGGTAGACTTACCGTTTTTGCGGGCCACCGAGATATAAGAGGTTCTAAATCTCCGAAGCTTGGTCTTTTTATGTTTCCAGCCAAAGATGCTTCCCACCACAAAACACTGCCAGAGTTCTAGTTTTATAGGCTGGCCGGCCCAGGTACCCTTGGAGTGCTGCAGAAAACCAAAAAAGTCTATTGCACGGTCAGCAGCTTCCTGGTCAAAAGTAAACTCGAAGTTTTTCCGCTTCGAGTTTTTTAAGTCATCTATATGGCGCTGGCAGGCTTTCTTCACCAATTCACCGACAATTATGTTGCCGGCTAGCACCTCTTTAGCATACTTGGTGGTTCGATCAATCTTTTTAAAATCTGATTTAGGCATCCTTCTTCCCACCTATAAATACCGCAAAAGGATTCGGGCTGTCCTCTACTTCTTCAATCTTAATATTGCTTCGCGCTGAAGGAGTCATGCCAAACTCCCGGGCGATACTGACCATCAATTTCATAGCCGTGTTAGCAATCCCTACCTCCGGCCGCTGGATCACATTTTCCTTGTCACTGATATAAGTGAATCCTCTGGCCTTAACAATTTTAGTAGCCTCAACGAATTCACCAAACGCTTGGCAATATGCTGCCAGGGCTCCGGTGTCTACCTGAGTTAATACTCCTGACTGGTGCAGTACAGGAACCAGTCGTTTCCATTCCTTCTTTGCCGGTGTGCTTAACCAACTGGGAGGCGCCGGCAGTTCATCTGTTGTAAATTTAGGAAACTTAGGTTCAGCATTATTCAGAGGACGCTTGCCTGGGTTGCCCTGTAACCTTTTTAAAGCATCCGGTTTAGCAGCCGGGCCACGCTTACCCATATGCCCACCTCCTTTTTGACATTTTTTGACCTTCATAGGCCCCTATTTGAAACCTGCGGACGCGCGCGTTGTGG
>ENA-UOOH01001089-UOOH01001089.1-fermentation-metagenome-genome-assembly--contig:-NODE-1089-length-27785-cov-6.686116_pt1 | contig 27785 bp, 19 predicted proteins | sample MGYA00245778_ERZ724025 | MGnify/ENA primary metagenome ERZ724025 (study PRJEB28704, sample SAMN03018313) | fermentation metagenome | biome: anthropogenic terrestrial biome; feature: soil; material... | reverse complement strand
CGTGATTATCCGATGATTATGGGAACCACCATCTTCTTAACCGATATTATGGTCATTATGCTTCTCGTCTCCGATATCCTCTACAAGGTTGCTGATCCGAAAGTCGACTTCGACTAAAGAAAGGAGAATTCTTAACATGACAGGCAATGAAAATGGTATGCGCTTAGGATTTGGTCTAGGCAAAAAGAATCCTCTAAGTATGCAGGTTGACTTAACTAGATTGCAGAGAGCTACAGATGAGGAACAGAAATCAACTGATATCAAGGGAAAATCTTCTTCGTTTGCTAAAGACGGTATGAAACGACTTCTCAAGAACCCAATTGCTGATATCTCCATGGTCGTTATTCTTCTAATAGTCTTAGCCGTCATCATCATTCCAGAAGTCTGGCCTTATTCTTATGATCTCCAGTTAGGTACTAAATATTCTGATGGCTCCTATAACAATTTAGGGCCAATGGAATACGGAACTACAGAGTTAGCTAAGATTGCCGCAGGTGAAACAATCTGGCCACATCTCTTCGGAACTGACTCTTTAGGGCGAGATTACTTCATCAGAGTCGTCTACGGAGCCAGAATATCCTTAATTGTCGGTGTCTTTGCTTCCGTTATTGTCTTAGTAATTGGATCAATCTATGGTGCCATCAGCGGTTACTTCGGCGGTAAGGTCGATATGATCATGATGAGAATCGTTGATATCATCTACTCTTTACCTGACTTACTGATCATTGTTCTCTTATCTTCAATTCTTAATACCGTCTTAAGCTTCAGCAGCGGTAGCTTCCTAGCTACCTTAGGTACCGGCATGATTTCAATCTTCATTGTCTTCGCTTTACTTTATTGGGTCGGTATGGCTCGACTAGTCAGAGGTCAGATTCTCTCCTTAAAGAAAGAAGACTTTGTCTTAGCTTCCAAAGCTTCTGGCGCTAGTGGTCCTTGGATTATCTTCAAACACCTTTTACCTAACTCCTTATCAGTAATAATTATCTCTGTTACCTTGCAGATTCCTTCAGCTATCTTCACTGAATCCTTCCTTTCCTTCATTGGCTTAGGTGTCTCAGCCCCAATGCCCTCCTTAGGTTCCTTAGCTGATGATGCCTTAGGTTCAATCCAAAGTTATCCATATCGTCTAATCATCCCTGCTGCCATCATTTCATTAATCATATTAGCTTTCAACCTCTTAGGAGATGGCTTACGTGATGCCTTCGATCCTAAGTTGCAGAAATAGAGGTGACTTATGGACAACACAGATCATAAGCCGCTCCTAGAAGTAAAAGACTTACATGTATCCTTCAAAATCATGAATGGAACAGTTGAAGCCATCAATGGTGTCTCCTTCACTCTCGATAGAGGAAAAATCCTCGGTATTGTCGGTGAATCAGGCTCCGGAAAATCCGTTACTTCCTACTCCATCATGAGATTAATTGATAAGAACGGTCATATTGATTCCGGCTCCATCTACTTTGATGGACAGAATATGCTTAAAATGCCTGAATCCCAGTTAAGACAGATACGTGGCAATCGTATTGCCATGATCTTCCAGGATCCGATGACTGCTCTTGATCCGGTCTATACCATTGGAAACCAACTGTTCGAAGCTATCAGAACCCATGAAAACGTCTCCAAGAAAGAAGCCTATAAGCGTTCAATCGATATGCTTAACCTCGTTGGCATCAATGAACCTGAGAAAAGAATGAAGCAGTATCCGTTTGAGTTCTCCGGCGGCATGCTCCAAAGAATCGTTATTGCTATGGCTCTTATCTGCAAACCTGATCTCTTAATTGCTGATGAACCTACTACGGCTTTGGATGTCACCATTCAGGCTCAGATTCTTGAGCTTCTAAAAGAGATTCAGCAGAAGATGGGTATGGCAATCATTCTCATCACTCATGACTTAGGTGTTGTTGCCACTATCTGCGATGAAGTTGATGTCATGTATGCCGGTAAGATCGTAGAAAGAGGAACTTCGGATGAAATCTTCTATCATCCCGCCCATGAATACACCAAAGGTTTACTTAATTCTGTTCCTACTTTAGCTGATGATCATGACCTGAAGCCTATTAAAGGCAATCCCGTCAATCTTACCTGTCTTCCTAAAGGCTGTGCCTTTGCTCCACGTTGCGATAAATGCATGAAGATCTGCATTGATGAAGTCCCACAGCAGTTAGAAATCGATAAGAACCACTACGCTTCCTGCTGGGAAACCGTACGTTTGCTTCAAGAACAGGGAGTGATTGACATCACTCAGAAACCTGAAATGAAACCAATTGCTACTATCAAACCTAATGACTTCACCTGCCCTGATCCACTTACTCCAAATACCATCAAAGAGATGAAAAGCCTCATCAAGCATGTTTAGGTGTTTCTATAACCGAAAGGAAAAGGCGATATGAAAAAGAAAGATAAACAGAATACAGAGGAAATTAAGGACGAACCCATCCCGGATGATGTCATTTTACGTGTCCGTAATCTGAAAATGTACTTTCCTATCAATGTCGGTTTCCTTCGTACCAAAGACTTGAAGGCTGTCGACGATATCTCCTTCGATATCAAGCGTGGTGAAACCTTAGGTTTAGTCGGTGAATCCGGCTGCGGTAAAACCACAGCGGGCCGAGCTATTCTTCATCTATATAAACCGACTGCTGGAAGAATCTGGTTAGATGGCAAAGAGATTAAGACGAAAGAAGATATGAAAGACTTTAGAACTAAGACCAACATTGTTTTCCAGGATCCGTATTCTTCTCTTGATCCAAGAAAGACCGTCGAAGACATCATTGCTGAGCCTTTGGATATTCATCATGCCTACAAGAGCAAAGCCGAACGTCATCAAAAGGTCATTGACCTTATGAAGACTGTCGGTTTAACAGAAGAACAGGCTAACCGTTACGCCCATGAATTCTCTGGCGGCCAACGTCAGCGTATCGGTATTGCTAGAGCTCTAGCTATGCGACCAGAATTCGTTGTCTGCGATGAACCAGTGTCAGCTCTTGATGTCTCTATTCAGGCACAGGTCCTTAATACTTTCAAGGAACTACAGCAGAAGTTCCATCTTACTTATCTCTTTGTCGCCCACAACTTATTAGTCGTTAAACATATATCCGATAGAATTGCCGTTATGTACTTAGGAAGAATTGTTGAATTAGCTTCTGATAAGGAAATTTTTGCTAATCCTCTTCACCCCTATACTGTTTCCCTCTTATCAGCTATTCCTGAACCTGATCCCGAGAAAGCTAGGAACAACAAGCGTATAGCCTTAAAAGGAGATATTCCTTCACCTCTTAACGCTCCTTCAGGCTGTGCCTTCAGAACTAGATGTCCGTTTGCTAAAGACATCTGTGCTAAGGTTAGACCAGATTTACGAGAAGTTAAGCCAGGACATTTCGCTGCTTGCCATCTTCTTGATGACAATGGTGGTGTTAATGCCTCAGCTCCGGAAACGACAGCTGAGAAGATAAAAGATGTGGAGGAAAAAATTGAAGAATCAAATAAAGCCAAAAAATAAATCTTTATGCCAGTGTTGACTCGGAACGATTTGTCAATAAGAGCAGACTATTGATACCTAAATAAAAGGTCATAGAAAGGATTACAAATTTATTATGAAAAAGTCAATTATTTCACTTACTTCATTATTCGCTGCCGCTATGTTATTAGCTGGCTGCGGTACTACTTCTTCTTATACGATTCAGGCTGAAGGAGATCAGAAGTCTTGGGGCGATGCCTATGATACTTTGATTGCTTCTGCTAAATCAGATGCTGATGCCACTAGCCGTTCCAAAAAGCTTCATGAAGCTGAGGATATGCTTATGGATACGGGAGCTGTTTGCCCGCTTTATGTCTATACTGATCAGTATCTCATGAAGAGTACGGTCAAGGGCTTCTTTGATTCTCCTCTTGGCTACAAGTTCTTCTACAATGCCTCTAATGGAACCTCTAAGAAGATCAAGGCTTGCATCGCTTCAGAGCCTTCCACTATTGATCCGGCTTTAAATAGCTCAGTCGATGGTGCTACTTATATTGCTAACTCTTTTGTCGGTCTTTATAAGTTCGATAATGTTAACGGCACTACTACTTCTGTTCCGGCTCTTTCTGACGGTGCTCCGAAAACAACAACTGCTGATGATGGCAAGGTTACTTATGATTTCACTTTGAAGGACAGTAAGTGGTCAGATGGCACTGCTTTAACTGCTAACGATTTCGTCTATTCCTGGAACCGTGCCGCTTCTGGTGCTACTGCCAGTGATTACGCCTACATCTTTGATGTCATTGATGGGGCTGCTGAATGCGAAGCTGATACTACTGGAACTAAGAAGCTCAATATCTCTGCTTCTGAAGATGGTAAGCACTTCTATTGCACTACCACCTCTTATGTTTCCTATTTCACTCAGCTTTTAGCCTTCCCTACTTATGCTCCTGTCAAACAGTCTGCTGTCGAATCAGTTGCTACTAAAGGTGGCTGGGCTACTAGTCCGGATACTTATGTCTCTAATGGTGCCTTCAAGCTTTCTGCTTGGACTCATAAAGGCTCGATGACTTACGTCAAGAACCCTTACTACTATGATGCTGCTAACGTCAACCTTGATGAACTTGATTTCACTTTGAGTGATGATGATACTACTATCTATTCAATGTATCAGACTGGCACTATTGATTTAGCTGATTCTTTCCCGACTGAATCCATTACTCAGATTAAGGAAAAGTATTACAAGACTGATGATACTAACGAGTATTACAACAAGGCTTTGCTTGGTACTTACTATATTGCCTTCAACGTCAACTCCACCGTCTTCACCAAGGCTGATACTGAAGCTAAGAGAGCTAGCATCAGAAAAGGTTTAGGCTTACTCATTGATCGTAACTATCTAGTTGATTCCATTACTAAAGGTGATCAGATCCCTGCTAATTCCTTTGTTCCTCAGGGAACTCTTGAATCTGATGGCACCACTGATTTCACTGCTAAGAATGGTAAGAACCGTGATGGAAAAGGCTACTATTCTGTTGCTACTGCTGATCGATCTGCTAACATTGCTGAGGCTATTGCTGATATTCAGGCCGGCGGTTACACCTATAACACCTCTAAGGGTGTCTTCACTGACTTCCCCAGCTTTGATTATCTCTTAAACAACAGTTCCGGACATGTCGCCGTTGCTTCCTACATCCAAAGTGTCTTTGCTCAGTATGGTATCACTCTGAATCAGAAGACTCAGGAATGGGCTACCTTCCTTGATACTAGAAAAGCCGGTGAGTTCGATGTTGCTCGTGATGGCTGGAACGGTGATTACAACGATGCTATGACTTTCCTTGATATGTTCATGACCTCTTCTGGCAACAACGACTGTCATCTTGGTAAAGATGCTCATGCTAACGTCAAAGTCTATACTAACGATCTCTAGACATTAATTTCTGTATCTCCTTAGATATTTCGCAAAAAGAGCTTAGCTTATGTTTATAACTAAGCTCCTTTTTATTTAAAACCTTATTTAATCTAAAAAAGCCTGCTCCAATTAAGGAACAGGCTATTTTCATCTAGAAGCGACTAATTACTTATCGAGTCCGCCGTATCTTAAGATATCGTTGTATCTCTGTTCAGCGTACTTCTCACTCTTAGTAAGTAATTCTTCAGCATGATCCGGATTGACCTTGCCTAAAAGGTTGTATCTGGTCTGAGTCATGACAAAGTCACGGAACTTAGTGAAATCAGGTTTGCCATACATCGTAAGACCAGTCTTACCAGCAGCAACAAGTCTAGGATCATAAGTGAAGGTAAGGAAGTAACCGCAATCAACGGCCATCTTCTCCTGCTTCATAGCATTAGCAAGACCGCCCTTGATACCATGTTCCTGGCAAGGAGCATAGCAGATAACAAGTGAAGGTCCATCATAGCTTTCAGCATCAGTTAAGGCCTTGATAGCCTGAGAAGGATTGGAACCTAAGGAGATCTGAGCAACATAGACGTGATCATAAGTCATAGCCATTAAAGCAAGATTCTTCTTAGCGGTCTTCTTACCAGAGGCAGCAAATTTGCAGATCTGACCAGTCTGAGAAGACTTAGAAGCCTGACCACCAGTATTGGAGTAGACCTCAGTATCAAGTACCAAGATATTGACATCATCTTCACTAGCAATGACATGATCTAATCCGCCGTAGCCGATATCATAAGACCAGCCATCACCGCCGATGATCCAAACAGACTTATCAAGAAGATCATTCTTCATCGGTAAGAGAGCCTTGATTCCGGAATTGGCACTAGCTTCGATAAGGTGAAGCATCTTAGGTAAGATCTCTCTTACATGCTTCTTGTTCTTGATGTTAAGGACATAGTCATTTAAGACATCCTTAAGTTCAGGTTCAACCTTGTCGATATTGTTGTTGATTATAGTGACAATCTGACCAAGTTTGAAATCAGTAGCGATTCTCATACCATAACCATATTCGGCGTTATCCTCGAATAAGGAGTTAGCCCAAGCAATACCGTTGCCATTCTTATCAGTAACGAAAGGAGTAAGAGGAGTAGAGCCGCTATAAATAGAAGAGCAGCCAGTAGCGTTAGCAACTAACATATCAGGTCCGAAGAGCTGAGAAGTTAAACGATAGTAAGGAGTCTCACCACAGCCGGCGCAAGCACCAGAGATTTCCTGATACGGCTTATGGAAAGCAACTTCCTTAACGGTTCCAGCCGGATAGTAACCAGTCTTAGGTTCAATATCCTTGTAAAGAATCTGAGCAGCATCTTCATGATGGAACTGAGATTTAGCTTCAGCAAGAGACAAAGCCTTCTCCATGACCGGTTTACCAGTCTTAGGATCCATGACTAACTTACCATTCTCATCCTTCTTAGGCTTGCCGGGGCACTGATTAACACAGAGTCCGCAGCCAACGCAGTTCATCGGAGAAACCTGAATACGGAACTTGAGATCCTTGACATTGGCACCACCAATGGCAGGAATGACATCGCCCTGTTCATCTGCAGGTAACTTCTTGATATCTTCGTCAGAAAGTAAGAACGGACGAATAGTAGCATGAGGGCAGACAAAGGCGCACTGATTGCACTGGATGCAATTAGCCTTGTTCCAGACAGGGACACGGTCAGCAATGGAACGCTTCTCATAGTAGGTGACATTGTTCTCCATAGTTCCATCTTCGAGTTCCCATTCACGGAACTTAGAGACAGGTAAATCATAACCTTCGAGGTTATTGATGATAGCAACATAGGAATCCCAATATTCATCACCAGTGAGCTTAACGTTGTTGTTAATGTTTAACTTAGACCATTCAGGATCAATAGTGACCTGTCTTAAGCCAGAAGTACCCTGATCAATAGCCTTGTAGTTCATATCAACAACATCCTGACCCTTCTTAGCATAAGACTTAGCAGCAAACTTCTTCATCCAATCATTAGCCTGATCATAAGGCATGATCTGCTGGTTAAGATAGAAGAAGGAAGCCTGAAGAATAGTATTAGTATGACGGCCCATGCCAATGCTTAAAGCAATCTTGTTAGCATCAATGACGTAGAACTTAGCGTGTTTATCAGCTAATTCCTTCTTCATTCTGTTAGGCATAGCAGCAGCAAGAGCAGCATCAGACATATCGGTGTTGAGTAAGAAGGTTCCACCCTGCTTTAAGTTCTTAATCATATCGAACTTGAAGATATAGGAATCAAGAGAGCAGCTGACGAAATCAGCGTTCTCAACATAGTAAGTAGAATGAATCGGCTGTTTACCAAATCTTAAGTGAGATCTAGTAACACCACCGGACTTTCTAGAATCATAAGCGAAGTAAGCCTGAGCATACTGATGAGTCTCATCACCAATAATCTTAATAGAGGACTTATTGGCAGAAACAGTTCCATCAGAGCCTAAGCCATAGAATAAGCAGGAAGTATAGCTGTGGGCAATAGCATAATTTTCATCGACAGGAATGGAAAGATGAGTGACATCATCATCGATGCCAACAGTGAATCCAGTCCAAGTCTTAGAAGCATCAAGGAAATCAAAGACTGACTTGATGTGTTTAGGCTGAGTATCTCTGGAAGAAATACCATATCTTCCACCAAGAACCTCGATGTCTTCTCTACCGCCCTGTCTAAGAGCAGCAACAACATCAAGATACAAAGGCTCACCATCAGAACCAGGTTCCTTGGTACGATCAAGAACAGCAATCTTCTTAACGGAAGCAGGAATAGTAGCCATTAAATGCTTAACAGAGAAAGGACGATAGAGGTGGACCTTGATAAGACCAACCTTCTCACCCTTCTTCATTAAATCAGTAACGACTTCAATAGCGGTCTCAGTGACTGAGCCCATAGCAATGATAACCTTGGTAGCATTAGGATCACCAAAGTAGACAAACGGAGCATAAGGACGTCCAGTAGCTTCGGAAACCTTCTGGAAGTATTCGCAAGCTACATCGACAATCTTTTCTTCATGTAAGTTCTGAGCTTCACGGCCCTGGAAGCAAATATCATCGTTTTCAGCACCACCGCGAGTCACAGCATGACCATGCGGATTAAGAGCTCTCTTCTTGAAGTTAGCAACAGCATCCTTATCAAGAAGGTTCTTCCAGAATTCATCGTTGATAAATTCAACGTTCTGGATTTCATGAGAAGTTCTGAAACCATCAAAGAAATGAATAACCGGAGTAGAAGCCTTAATAGCAACAAGATGGGCTAAAGGAGCAAGATCAGCAATTTCCTGTACGGAATGAGAGCAAATCATGCAGGCTCCAGTCTGACGGCAGGCATAGATATCAGCCTGATCACCAAAAATAGAAAGTGATCTTGAAGCTAAAGCTCTAGCTGCAACATGCAAAACAGCCGGTAATTCCTCGCCAACCCACTTATAGATGTTCGGGATCATTAATAAAAGACCCTGAGAAGCAGTGTAAGTAGTAGCTAAAGAGCCACCCTGTAAAGCACCATGAACAGCACCAGAAGCGCCAGCTTCAGACTGCATTTCGGCAACTTTGACAACATCACCAAAGGCGTTCTTCATACCCTGGGAAGCATATTCATCAACATGCTCAGCCATCGGGCTAGAAGGAGTAATCGGGAAGATTGCAGCAACCTCAGTGAATTTGTAGGAACCTATGGCAGCAGCGGTGTTACCATCAACAGACTTGAACGAGAATTTTTCTTTTTCCATACACATCCTCCAATTTTTAGATATTCTCCGTTCGATTATTATAGAACAAAAAGGAGTTACATATAAACAAGTAATTAAAAAAAGACGGATATTTGTTCCGCCCTAATAAAATTAGCTACTGATAAGCTATATTTTTAAGTCAAATTAAGCTGAATAAATGGAACAACATTCCTTTTGCTCTACAACAAAAATCTCATCCCTAAATTCCAACATCCGAATCCATTTTGCTTTTTACATCCCTACCCAAATTCAGAAATTATGGTAGAAACTGTTGGTCAGCGATTTATACAATTCGCTGATATGACCCTATTATAAAGTACCTTTCATGAAAAGAAAAGAGAAATCGCTTTCAATTTTTAAATTTTGCCCTTTAAATTACGGCTTTTTATTAAATGTAAGCCCTTAGCAATTTAATTAAATAAGAAATTTCCATATGCCAAAAGCTCCTAATTCTAGTGAAATTTAAAGCAATAACTATTGAATACACAATATGAATGTACTATCATATGAATACTGGTTCATATGAAAGGACATCAATATGAAGAAATCGTGTAGCACTTGCAAAGTCGAAGAAAAGAATACTGAGCTCCTCAGTGACATCGCTTTTCTTGTTGCTGGTACTATCTTTCTAATAGCAGGACTTGTCCTAAATAAGCTTGATCCTACCTATTCTTCAATTACTTGGGATTACTTTAAGGAATCAGCGTTCTTTTCCTCTAGATCTTTTGTTGCCTTTGTTCTTTATACAGTTGGATATCTAATACTATTTGTTAAACTGATTATCAGTTTTATCAGTGAATTTAAAGAAGGCAATCATATTAATGAATTCCTTCTGATGATTATTGCTACCTTAGGGGCTTATGGAATCAATGAGTATCCTGAAGCCTTATTGGTTGTTCTTTTTGGAATCTTAGGTGAACTGCTTGAAAACTATGCTAACTCGCAATCAAAGAAATCTATTAAGAAATTAGTCAATAACATGCCGTTATTAGCTCATGTCGTGCAAGAAGACGGTTCTATTAAAGACTTAGATCCTAGCCTTGTGGAAGTTGGTCAAAGTATGGAAATCAGACCTGGAGAAAAGCTTAGTATTGATGGAATAATTGAAACTGGATCTGGTTCAATGGATTTATCTTCCATCAATGGAGAATCTCTTCCTAAAGAAGTACATCAGGGAGATAAAGTCTATTCCGGTTCAATTAACCTGGATACTCTTTTAGTTATTAAGACTTCTAAGCTTTATAAGGATTCCACTTTAACCAAGATTATGAATCTAGTAGAAAGTGAGCAGTCAAGGAAGTCTTCTTCAGAGAAGTTCATTACTCGTTTCTCTAAGTTCTATACTCCGTTAGTAATCTTTATTGCTTTCTTAGTCTTTATTATCGGCTATGGATTAAATGGCTTTGTTTGGGCTGGAGATAACGGGGGAGAGGAATGGCTTTATAAGTCTTTATCAATACTGTTAGTTTCCTGTCCTTGTGCCTTATTAGTATCAGTTCCTCTAGCTTTCTTTGCCGGAATCGGATCAGCTAGCCGCTTTGGTGTCTTAATCAAAGGGTCTAATTCTTTAGAGACCATTGCTAAGGCTAAAGAGTTTGTTTTCGATAAAACCGGAACTCTCACTAAAGGAGAGCCAATACTTGAAAATCAAGTAGATAAAGAAGCCTTAAAAATAGCGGCCAGTCTTGAAAGCAAGACTTCTCATCCATTAGGAAAAGCCATCGTTAAAGCCAATAAAGAAGGAGTCTATCCAGTTGAAGACTTTAAGAATCTTATTGGATATGGAATCTCAGGCAGAATCAATAACGAGGAATACCTGATTGGAAAGAAAGACCTACTAATTCAAAACGGAATCAAAGACATTGAAGAACCCTCTACTCCTTATAAGGTTCTTTACTTAGCTAAGAAGAATGATAAGCAATTAGCTTATTTCATTGTCAGTGATGAAATAAAGGAGACTTCAAAGGAAGCCTTAAAAGATCTAAAAGAAGAAGGTGTTGCTGAAAACATTATGCTCTCCGGAGATGACAAAAGTATTGCTCAGGAAGTCGGCAACAAAGTTGGCTGTGATGCCTCATACGGAGATCTTCTACCGGATGAGAAGCTTAAGAAAGTCCAAGAATATTCTAAGAAAGGCATTCTTTGCTATGTTGGAGATGGTATCAACGATTCACCGGCAATATTAGCAGCAAACGTTGGGGTTGCTATGGGTGCCTTAGGCTCGGATGCCGCCATTGAAGCAAGCGACATTGTCATACTCAATGATGACTTAAGAAAAGTAGCAGAAGCTAAAAGGCTAGCCAAGAAAACAATGAGGGTTGTCTATGAAGGTATTGCTTTAGCCTTAGGCTTAAAAATCTTAGTGATGATCTTAGTCACTACAGGAGTCTTAGGAAACTACGCTATGATTGTCTCATCTTTAGCTGATACTGGAGTGATGGCTATCTGTACTCTTTATGCTATGCAAATGCTCCTCTACAAAAGAAAATATCGAAGCAAGTAAGCTTGCTTTGATAATTGCTTTTCTCCAGCTTTACAGGCAGGGATTAAAAGCCCTGCTTTTTCTTATCCTTATAAATCTCTTCATCCTTTTCGGAAGTGTGTTCAAGTCCTGTCTTAAAAAGATCCTTAATATGGTTGTCGCTTAAATTATAAAGAACCTGTTTTCCTTTGCGGTAATAATCAACAATATCCTGCTTTCTTAAGACTGCTAACTGATGGGAGACAGCTGACTGAGACATATCTAAGATAGTAGCTATGTCGTTAACACAAAGCTCATGTTCAAAAAGGAGAGAGATGATTCTCAATCTTGTAGAATCACCGAAAAGAGAATAGAAATTAGCTAATTTATAAAAGGTTTCTCCAGAAAGAAGCTTCTTCTTGATATCTTCTAATTCCGTACTGCTATAAGCATATTTACTTTTCATATATCTCTATTTTAAGAGAGACAGGACAAAATTTAAAGTTTTTACTCTTTAAACTGTCTGGTACTTTTTCATTTCTTCAGTACTTAAGTTCTTGTCCCTAGCCTTTAACTTGGCGTTTATAATCTCATGAGCAAAAATCATCAGCCCTAAAAGAATGATATCTAAATAAGGCAAGAAAGAATAATTCTCTCCTAAGCTTTTACAGGTTAAGCCAAACAAAGGAGGAATAATAATATTTCCACAATAGGCAAAAGCCATCTCTAATCCTAACGCTTTCTGAGAAGAGGCTCTTGAGAAACGGTAAGGGGTAGATCTAATGATTGCTGGATAAATAGGAGCACAGCCTGCTCCTATAAGTACCATACCAACACCGGCTCCATAGATATTCAAAGGTAAGCAAGTAACAATAGCTCCCACTAAAAGAATACCTTCACCTAATCTAATCATATTCTTCTCTTTAACCTTTAAAGATAAAGGACCACAGATGAATCTCCCAGCCGTGATACCAATATAGAATAGCGATGCTAAAGAAGCCGCCTGGGAAGTAGTCATGCCTTTAGCATAGCAGAAATAGCTGCTGTTCCAAAAGCCAGTAGTAGTCTCTAAAGAGCAATAGCAGAAAAAGCCAAGCATAGCCATCCAAAAGACGGGATTCTTAAAAAGCGTTTTCCTACTGAAGTCATTGTTTTCAACAGCTTCTTCATCTTTTTCTAGCTTTCTATCTTTTAGCTCCAATTTGTTCCATAAAGGCAAGGATGCAAGAGCAATCACAAATATAGAAAGCTGAATGATAGCAATAGTCAGAATTCCTTTGTCCCAACCAGCAGAGTTGTTATTGGAATCAATAAAAGAGCCAATAACAAGAGGCCCAATAGAAGCACCTACTCCCCAGCTGCAGTGAAGCCAGTTCATATGAATAGCTTTGTAGTGTAAAGCTACATAGTTATTTAAGGCTGAATCAATGCCTCCAGCTCCAAAGCCCATCGGTATAGCAATAATAAAGAAGACCCACCAGTAATCCTGAGTCACAAAAGAAAAAGAAACTAATCCTAAAGCTGTTAAAAGGATAGAAACAATTACTACCCACTTAGTTGAAAACTTCTTAATGAAATAATTTGAAAGCAAGGAAGAAAGAATCGTAAAGCCAGATACGACAAGACTAATATATCCGCCTAAGTCTTTAGCTAGATTCAAATTCTGGGCAATGGCCGGAAAGGAACTGCCTAACATAGAATCAGGAAGGCCAAGTGAGATAAAAATAATATAAATTACCAGTAGTAAAGCAATTGCCATAAGGCCTCCGTAAATTAAGAGAAGTATATTCTAACTTGACATAGTTTTCAATGTAAAAAATGTCCATAAGAAAGAACTTGCTTATAGATTAAGAAAAACATAGCAAATAATATATATATTATATATAATATTAATGTTTATGTTCTCTAAATAAAAGAGGGTTTCTATGACAGAAAAAGCATTGACTATGACTATTAAGGATGACTATATCACCTTAGGACAATTCGTGAAGCATTTTCATTTGATTAAAACCGGCGGCGAAGAGAAAGCTTTCTTAACCACTCATGATATTACTGTTAATGGCGAAAAGGAAATCAGAAGAGGACGTAAATTGCGTCCTAATGATCAAATCGTCATTGATGGGAAGAACTATCAGGTATGTTCGTTAAAAGCCTAACCCTCACAAACTTCCGCAATTATTCACACCTAGACTGCAAATTCACTGATACCAGAATCTTCATCAATGGAGCTAACGGCATTGGGAAAACCACCATCCTAGAAGCCATCTACTATCTAACCTTAGGAAGATCGTTTAGAAAAGCAGAGGATAGTGAATTGATTCGGAAAGGCGAGAAGGAAGCTAGCATCTACTTAGTCTTTCACACCGAGAAGGATGACAAGGACCACACACTTTCTTGTGTCATTGGGCAAGGCTATAAGGCCTTTGCCTATGATAATGAGAAGGTAAGAAGCTTATCTAAGATCTTAGGACTGCTAACCGCCGTCTACTATGATCCTTCCTTAGTCTTCTTCTTCAAAGACGAACCTCAGGAAAGAAGAAAACTGCTCGATGCCACCTTAAGCCAGTTAAGCCCTGAATACCTTTATGCCATCTCTCGCTACAAGAAGCTTCTTAAAGAAAGAAATGCTGCCTTAATCCAAGGATACGACACCGACATCATTGCTGTCTTGAAGAATGAACTCATTAATCTCTCCTACCGCATTGTTAAAGACCGAAAAGAATTAATCTCCTCATTATCTAATCCGGTCTCTGACTACTATAAGAAGCTCTTTGGAGAAGATAAGAACCTTGCCTTAACCTATATCACTACCTGCCCCCTTGACGATGATCAGACAAGCTTTGTGAAGAATTCCCAGGAGCTGTTCAAAAAGAATCAGTCGCTTGAGAATATCAGGAAGATGACGCTTATCGGCCCTCACCGCGACAATCTAACCGCTAATTTGAACGATAAGGACCTGGCTAGTTATGGAAGCCAAGGGGAGAACCGCTTAGCCTCCTTGAGCCTAAAACTAGCCATCAAAGACTTATTAGCTAAAAAGCTAGGCCAAGAACCTATCCTACTTCTCGATGATGTAACTAGCGACTTAGATGAGACCCGTTGCTCAAATCTTCTTCATACCATCAATGAAAAAGGCCAGGTCTTTGTTACAGGTACTAAAGTCAGTGAGCAGTTTAAGGATTACGACATTTATGTCACAGATGGAAATCAATTAGTATGGAGGAATCGAAAATGACTGATGATGAAAAATTAAAAGAAGAAACCGAAAGGCAGAAGCGCAAAGTCGAAGAAGTCGCCAAAGCCGAAGGCGGAGATAAAAAGCCAGTAGAAGAAGTTAAGGCCGTTGAAGAAGCCCCAAAAGAGAATTTTTCCGAGGAACATGTTGACCATGTCACTTTAAATACCACTCTTGAAGCTAAAGAGATGAAGGCCAAGGAAGAATACACTGGCAAGGATATTGAAATTCTTCAGGGACTTGAGGCTATCCGTCAGCGTCCTGGCATGTATATTGGAACTACTTCCGCCAAAGGTCTTCACCATTTGGTCAGAGAAGCTGTCGATAACGGCATTGATGAGGCTCTAGCCGGATACTGCAAACACATCCATGTCACCATTCTTCCGGGAACCAGCACTAATCCTATCAATAGTGTGAGAGTCGAAGATGATGGCAGAGGTATTCCCTGCGATATCAATTCTCAGACTCACTTATCAACTGTTGAGACCGTTTATACAATTCTTCATGCCGGCGGTAAGTTCAATGATAAGACCGGTTATAAAATCTCCGGTGGCTTGCATGGTGTTGGTGTAAAAGCTGTCAATGCTTTATCTACTAATGTCATAGTCACTGTATACCGTGATGGCAAAGTCCATCAGATTAAATTCGAAAAAGGCGGAAAGACCGTAAAGCCTGGTCTCCAGATTATTGGAGACTGCGATCCTAATAAGACTGGCACCACCGTTGAATTCACTCCTGATCCTTTGATTTTCAAAGAGACCACCACTTTTGATTACACCACAGTCAATAACTATTTAAGACAGACCGCTTATTTGACTAAGGGTCTTGATATCTCTCTTGATGATGTTAGAGATCCTGACAATAAGCTTCACTCTCATTACTGCTTCCAAGGCGGTATTCAGGAATATGTGAATTATATCAACCAGGAAAAGGATAAGGTCTTTGATGCCGTTCCTTATATCAATGGCGGTTCTACTGTTGAAACTGGCGGAATCGATACTAAACCGACCACTATTATTGTTGAATGCGCCATGCAGCCTACTAAAGGCTCTATTCTCAATATGAATTCCTTCTGCAACAACATTAGGACTACTGGTGGCGGAACTCATGAGGAAGGCTTCAGATTGGCTATTGGGCGTGAGCTTAACAACTATTTCAAAGCTAAGGGCTGGATTAAAGACACCGATGAGAACTTCCGCTCTGAAGATTGCCTAGAAGGCTTAACCGTTGTTTTATCTATCAAACACAATAATCCTCAGTATGAAGGCCAGGTTAAGGATAAGCTTGGCAATGATGAAGTCAGAAAGGTCGTTTCTTCCATTGTCGGAGATTTCCTGAAGGATTGGCTGATGGAGAATCCTAAGGAAGGCAAGGAATGGTATGACCGTGTTGTTTTAGCCTTTAAGGGAAGAAGAGCTGCCGAAAGAGCTAAAGCTTTAGCTCAAGGACGTCTCTCGGCTGGCAGCGGTATGCCTGATAAGCTTACTGATTGTATTTCTAAGCTTCCTGAAGAGCGTGAGCTTTTCATCGTTGAAGGTAATTCAGCAGGTGGTTCAGCAGTTCAGGGAAGAGATGCTAACACCCAGGCTATCTTGCCTCTAAGAGGTAAGATTCTCAATATCGAGAAAGCTCAGGCTACCCGTATTGAGAAGAACGTCGAAATCTACAACATGGTTACAGCCATCGGCGCTGGACAGGGCGAAGCTTTTGATATCACCAAGATCAAATATAACAAGGTCATCATCATGACCGATGCTGATGTCGATGGCTCCCATATTAGAATTCTATTGATGACTTTCTTCTATCGCTTTATGAAGCCTCTTGTAGAGCAAGGACATCTTTATATTGCTCAGCCTCCGCTTTACCGTCTTACCTATCAGGGACATAAGTATTACGCTTTCAATGATGATGAACTCGAAATGATTAAATCCAAGCTGCCTCTTAATGCCAGATATGGCTTACAGCGTTATAAGGGCTTAGGTGAAATGGATCCTGATCAGCTAGACGAAACGACAATGGATAAGAACCATCGCCGAATGCTAAGAGTCTCCATTGAAGATGCCGAGGCCGCCAATGACTCCATCATTGATTTGATGGGTGAAAACGTTGAGCCAAGAAAAGACTACATCACTGCAAACGCCAAGTTCGTAAAGAACCTTGATATCTAAAGGAGAATTTCAAAATGAATGATAACGATGAAAATAAGAAAATCAACCCTGAGGATGAAACTAAGGTTGCTGATGATTCTCCTAAGTCAATAAACGAAGACGATGGTGAAAATATCGGTGACAACAAAGTCACTGGAAATGGAATCTCTGGTCTTACTGAAGGTATTGTCTCTGGTATCACCGATGATGAATTCGCTGGTGAAATCAAGAATTCCTTCCTCGACTATGCTGTCTCAACTTTAACTAGCCGTGCTATTCCTGATGCCCGTGATGGTATGAAGCCGGTTCAGAGAAGAATTATCTTCGATATGTGGGATATGGGTATCACTCCCGATAAGCCTTTCAAGAAATCAGCCCGTGTCGTTGGTGACGTTATGGGTAAATATCACCCTCACGGTGATTCAGCTATTTACTTAGCTATGTGCCGTATGGCTCAGGGTTTTGCTATGCGTTACACGCTAGTCCAAGGCCATGGTAACTTTGGCTCTCCTGATGGTGATGAACCGGCAGCTTCCCGTTACACTGAGGCCCGTCTTTCTAAGATTGCCCTCGAAATGTGCAAAGATATCGATAAGGAGACTGTTCCTTTTACTGATACTTACGATTCTGAAGGACAGGAACCGACCGTTTTGCCTTCTCGTTTCCCCAACCTTCTCTGCAATGAGTCTTCAGGTATTGCTGTTGGTATGGCTACTTCCATTCCTCCGCATAACCTCACTGAGACTGTTACCGCTGTTCAGGATCTTATTCAGCATCCGGAAATGACTACTGATGATTTAATGCAAATCATCAAAGGCCCGGATTTCCCTGGTGGCGGCATTATCTTAGGAAGAGCCGGAATCAAACGTTATTTTGAAACCGGACGTGGCTCTGTCAAAGTCAGAGGCCGTTATCATGTGGAAGATTTAGGATCACATGAGAATATTGTCTTTACTGAGCTTCCTTATATGGTCAATAAGAGGGACTTAGCAAAGCATATTGTCGATTTGGCCGATAATAAAACTGTGGAAGGCATTTCTTCAGTTGCTGATTACTCATCTCAGAAGATGGGAACCCACTTCACTATCGTCTTAAAGAAGGGCGCCAATGCTGACTTAGTCCTAAACCATCTTTTCCACTACACCGCTTTGCAGTCAAGCTTTGCAGTCAATATGCTAGCTCTTGATAACGGAACCCCGAAAGTTCTTTCAATGAGACAGGCTCTCGATATCTATATCAAGTTCCAGGAATCCATCATTACTAACCGTACCAAGTTCGATTTACGAAAAGCTAATGAACGTATCCATATTCTCGATGCCATTATTGCAGTTACCGATGCTATTGATGAAACTGTCCATATCATCCGTTCTTCTAAGACTAACGATGAAGCTACCGCCAGACTTAAAGAAAGATTCGGCTTCGATGATGTCCAGTGCAAAGCTATCCTTGATATGACTTTAAGGAAGTTGACCGGACTTGAATATCAAAAATATGTTGATGAAAAGGCTGCCCTAAGTGAAGACTGCAAGAAGTACAATCTCATCCTATCTGACCACTCAGTCCTTCAGAAGGTTTTAATTGATGAACTTGAAGTCATCAAAAAGCAGTACGGCGATGCTAGAAGAACTGAAATCTCCGATGTCGACTATGATGAAACCGATGAGGATTTGATTCCTAATAAGGAAATTCTAATTATCCTTACTGAGAACGGCTACATCAAGCGTGTCGATCCTAGTGAGTTCCGTACTCAGAATAGAGGCGGAGTCGGTGTTAAAGGCATGGAGACCAAGAACGATGATACCGTCAAGATTCTTCGCCACTCTAGAACCAAGACCGATGTCCTCTTCTTCACCAATGCCGGACGTGTCTATCACTGCCGCGGCTACCAGATTCAGGAAGGCAACCGTACCTCTAAAGGTATTCCGATTGTCAACTTCCTGAAGTTAATGAATGGCGAATCTATTAACTCCATTATCTCTATGGATGACTATGGCGAAAACTCCTACCTCTTCTTTGCCACTAAAAAGGGTGTGGTCAAACGTTGCTTAGCATCTGATTTTGAGAATATCAACTCCAATGGTAAGATTGCTGTCTCCTTAAGAGACGGAGATGAGCTTCTCGATGTTAAACGTACTGATGGAAAAGCCATTGTTTCCTTAGGATCATCCGAAGGCAAGGTTTGTTCTTTCAATGAAAGCGATGTTCGCTGCATGGGAAGAACAGCTACCGGTGTTAAAGGTATCGACTTACCTGATGATGCCAAGGTTGTTGGTGTAGTTACTTCAATGGAAGGAAATAAGATCTTCTCGCTTTCTACTTTAGGATTCGGAAAGATTACCGATGGAACAGCTTACCGTATCACTTCAAGAGGCTCTAAAGGCGTCATCACCATGAAGTCTGGTGAAAAGAATGGTCATCTTTTAACTATTAAGACTGTTCAAGGCGATGAAGATATCATCATCATTACTGATAAAGGCACTACTATTAGAACTACCTTGACTCAGGTTAAGAACTGCTCTAGAAACACTATTGGTGTTAAGATTATTACTCTCCGTCAGAATGAGGAAATCAGCTCTTGCTGTATTGAGCCCTCTGAGGCTGAGTATGAAGCCACCAATCCGGAAACACCTGATGATAATAAAGGTCCTTCATCCACTGAAGGCAATGATAATTCCACAAGTGACGATGCTGCCCTTAATGAGCTATTAAAGAGAGCTGAGTCTACTGGCGATGACGATGATTCCGATGATGATAAGAAATCAGACGAGGGTGAATAAAAAAAGGCCTAGCTTTGGCTAGGCTCTTTATTGAAATTATGAAATACTTATTGGTCTTTGATAGCTTAAGATTAAACAACAGTCTAGGTTTTACCGTCAAAGAGAATGTCACCAATACTTTGACAAGGAGAGGCGATAAATTTACCTTTCTCACTAATGATGACTATGATGCCGTTATAGCCGGGTCAGGAGAAGACCTTTTCGCAAAGTATTCCTCTCTTAAGCCTAACAAACCCATCTATGTCTTCGCTGATGCTGACTCTAATGATGTAGCTATCAATACCAGAGGGAAAGAAAATAATATTATTCTTTCTCAGACTGCTTTCAATTACTATCAGAAAGCCACCAAATTATTAGTCGCTTTTGATTCCCAGATTGATTTCCTTAAAAGTCATGGTATTAAGACTCCTATTGTTAGAATCAACCTAGATCCAACCTTCCTTAAAACCGATCATCTTTTTGATTATGAGAGGACTGCTTTTAGGTCTTTCTATCAGATACCTTTAGATGATCAATTGATTGTTTCCTATGGATCCTACTCTGACAAAAAAGAATTCTCAGCTTTGGAATCAATTGCGGGAGTCTCACCTGACAAGGAATATATCTTCTTTGGGCATAACGATCGAGAATTTGTGAAGATGAAGATGATGGAAAGACTGGTAAAAGCCGATAATATCAAATACCTAGAGACCATGCCGGAGGAGCTTTATCATTCAGCTCTCTTAAATATCGATGCTCTTCTTTTTACTCAAAAGTTCATTCCTTATCCAAATATCATTATTGATGCTATCTACTATAAAATCCCGATTATTGCCTATCATACCGACTCCTTACCTCGAGTCATCAACGAGAAGACAGCCTTAGTTCCTAAAGACTTCCAGGGCCTCTATGATGCCTTAAAGAACATTAAGACCAATAATAAAAGTGAAGCGGCTTATAATCTCTTATTTCCTAAAAAATAAAGAGTTTTAAGAGAAAGGCCTTATTTTGAGTCAGTTATCTATAGGACACAGCTTGAATAAGTTACTATAAAAGACTATATTTTTATAAGCTATATATTACATATAGAGGGAGATAGAAACATGCTTGATGTTAAATATGTCATTGATAATCTTGAAGAAGTCATTCAGAGATTAAACACCAGAACTGGTGATTACTCTTATTTAAGAGAATTACCAAGACTTGATGAGAAGAGAAAAGACCTCATCATGAAAGGTGATGCCTTAAAATCTGAAAGAAATACTCAGTCTAAGGAAATCGGAAAATTAAAAGCTAACCATAAAGATGCCGAAGCTAAGTCTTTAATGGATAAGATTTCTTTTGATAAGGATGAAATTGCCCGTCTTGATACTGAAAAGAACAAGGTTGACGAAGAAATCCATCAGATGATGTTAAAGACCCCTAACCTTCCGGATAAATCTATTCCGATTGGTTTAGATGATACTTATAACCGTCCTGAGAAGTTCTGGGGCGATCCCACTGTCTTCAAGTTTAAACCTGCTGCACACTGGGATATCGGAACTAAACTTGGCTACTTCGATTTTGATCGTGCTGCTAAAGTCTCTGGTACTAGATTCACTTTCTATTTAGGTGCCTTTGCCCATTTAGAGAGAGCTTTAGCTGCCTTTATGCTTGATACCCACGTTAAGGCTGGCTTCACTGAAGTTTTACCTCCTTATATGGTCAACACCGATTCCTTAACCGGTTCTGGTCAGCTTCCTAAGTTTGCTGATCAGGCTTATAACACTACTCCTGGCGATTATTGGATGATTCCTACCGCTGAAGTTCCGGTCACTAACTATTATCGTGACGAGATCTTAAGAGGCGAAGACTTACCTAAATGGTTCTGCGCTTATTCTTCTTGCTTCAGAGCTGAAGCTGGAGCTGCCGGAAGAGATACCCGCGGTATCATTCGTCAGCATCAGTTCCAGAAGGTCGAGCTAGTCAAACTCTGCTTACCAGAAAAGTCCTTTGACGAACTTGAATCCTTAACTAGAGAAGCTGAGAAGATTCTTGAGTTATTGAAGCTTCCTTATCGCCGTGTCTGTCTATCTACCGGCGACTTAGGATTCTCTGCTACTAAATGCTATGATTTGGAAGTCTGGCTTCCTTCTTATAATGACTATGAAGAAAAAGATGGCCTTTGGGTTCCTAAGACTAAGAACTATAAGGAAATTTCTTCTTGCTCTAACGATCTCGATTATCAGGCTAGACGTATGAATATTAGATTCAAGAGAACCAAGGATTCTAAGACTGAGTTCTGCCATATGCTTAATGGTTCTGGCTTAGCTGTAGGTAGAACCGTTGCTGCCGTCATTGAAAACTATCAGAACGAAGATGGAACGATTACTGTCCCTGAGGTTTTAAAGCCTTATATGGGAATGGATATCATTAAGTAAACAAAACTAAAAGAAAGGAGGTTAATAGCCTCCTTTTTTAGTGAATTACATGTAATGTGTCTTTAGTTTTTGATATTCATCGTTCTTTTCATCTCTAAGATCTTTTAGTTGAGTAAATGACATTTTAAAAGGCAAACAATGGAGTAATTCTTTTATTTCAGGATCTCCATAATTTCTTAATAATACTTGGTGAGCAAAAAGAAATAATTGTTTATATGCTCTTGGGTTTTTTAAGAAGATTGTTCCACATAATTTTTCGCTTAGTTCAAATAAAAGCTTTCTAAAAAGGCACAATTCTTTTGAGTGATACCCTTGATTAGTCATAATAGGGCATTCGCCACCGCAGGCGTTTTCAATCACACATTTTTTGCAATCCTTAGTTTTTTGATTGTAAAAAGGAAGAGTTTCAGTTTTCATTTTCATCTCTTCAATAGAGTCATACATTTTCATTGAATCCATATCAACACAGCTAGAACAGCCATATATCTTTTTGTCTGTTCCTAAAGCTAGCCTAGTTATTCCTATATCACATCTATTAGCTAAACAAGCATCAAGAAGAACTTTCTTTAAATAACCCCCGAAATAATCATCTCCATTTATAATCTTTTCAATATTGATAAGCTTATCTAATAAAGCCTCATCAATAAGTTGATTGGTTAGTTCTTCATATCCTTTTTCTATAAATGAAAAGTCAAATCCTTGATAAGACTTTCTTTCCGGTCTAATAGATACCGTTTGAAATAAGGAAAGCATATTTTGGTAAGCTTGATAAACATCAACTCTTTCATCACCGAATGTCATCGCGCCACCCACAAAACTTTTATTTTTAATTTTATTAAAATTATCAAGAACTCTCTTATAAGTTCCTTCCCCTGAAACATCTATTCGATTTGAATCATGATAAGCCTGGTAACCATCTAGAGAAATTCCAAAAAGTACTTTATGTTTCTGTAAAGCCGACACAATTGATGGACTAAGTAAAGAACCGTTAGTAGCAAGCATAGGAATAACATCTTTTTCGATTTTGTCACTTAGAAAGCGACAATAATCAGCTATTTGTAGGACTAAATTAATTTTCAAAAGAGGTTCACCAGAACCCGCCATATCAATATAAAAAACTTTTGCATTTGGGAAAAAGGCGACAACCTTATCAATGAAGAGTTGACAATCAAAAAAGGAAAGTGATTTCTTTTTCTTCTTTGAATTAAAACAATAGCGACATCTAAAATTACAATCAGATGTGGGATTTAAACAGATTCTTACTACGGGCATATCTTTGCTATAGTTGGGTTCTCTAAAGAAATGATTATTATTTAGAACTTCTTCTTCACGAGATTCAAATTTGTTAGGTATGAATACAGAAACACCATTTCTAGTATTATATAAGACATAAAAATCCTTTTCGGCTATCTTCCAGATAAACTGATTCATTATACCAAGTGATTTCCTTCGTTAAGATCACCTTCTATCGAATAGTAACTTCCAAACTCTTCTAAAATTGTTATAGGAACAATCTTATAAAAATACCTTCCTTGTATCCTATAGAGTTTGTGAACAACCGGATTATTACTTTCATCATAGAAAACAGAATTCTGCTTTATAAACATTCCCTTTCTATGAATAACCAAATCATAAGAAACATTAACTGAAACCCCATTTAAAAAGAAGCCTTGAGAATTATCAATTATTAATCCAACATCAAAAGCATATTCAATAGAATTAAAAGAGGAAATCACTTTAATTGGCTGAAATACTTTGTTCTGGAAATTAACCGAATAACTGATTTCAAACTCATCAAGCGCTATACCAGAAAGCCCACAAGAGGAAGTTGCTAAGGTTTCATCTAGATTCTCAAAAGTAATATCATCACCAGAAATAGAAAACACTCGTGAGTTACAAGAAATCTCTGTACTATTAATCAAGGTCCCCTTTTTTACTATCTGGCCACCTTTAAGTCCTGAATCAATCAATTTAATTGTGTATCTAGGAATACTTACTATTCCGGAAGAAGTGTTTTCATTTTCAATTAAATCTTTGTAGACTATGGATTCATTATTCCTATTAAATCCTGAATAAAACTCAGTTACAGTACTATCATTTACTAAATTTGTCTTATAAATATCTGTATTATTACTTTTTGATTTAATAGCAAACATACTACAAAGAAGAGCCATCAAACAAATATTGATAGAAAAAAGAACAGTATTTCTTTTCACGTTAATGTTCCTCCACAAGAATAGACGAAATGTTTGTTCTAGATCCTATAAGCGCTGGAATTAAAACACCAATTATAGCAGCTAGATAATAAATTGATAAGGCCAAAACCGTACTTTTCCAGTCAAAGAAGAAGACATAAATAAAGTGATATTGAGAAAGAATAGTAGACATAATACCAAAAATAGCAACGTCAAGAACAAAAGAAAGTATTACCGATATTCCAATAAGGAACGTTCCTTCAGACAAGAACATAAAACTAATATCATCTTTAGTTGCACCAACCGCCCTCCTAACACCTATCTCATTTGAGCGGTTCTTAATATTTAGAATACCCACAATCAAAACAGAAATAAAAGAGAGGAAAATTAAAAGGCCATCAATTTCATAAAATAGTAAACTCAATTTTGAAGTGCTGTTCTTAAAATAGGAATAATCATTGTACATACCATTAGCCAAATATGGGACATTATCTTTGGTTGTTTTTAAAGTATGACCTTGGTTGTTTATTGAATAATAACAACGAGACAATCCAAATAAGTAATTAAGTGTAGAGTAAGGAACAAAGATATGAATGTTAATATCATCATTATTAATAGTTCTATCAATATCGGCTGTATCTTTAAGAGTACCAATTAATTTAAAATTTTGTCCTTTTATAGTAATAGTAAGTGATGAAGATTTAGTTGAAAACAAATGCGCTTGACTAGTGTACATCATAAAAGAAAGATTATTTTGTATTATATCCGCTTTAGTAAAAGAAGTTCCTTTTTCTAAATTGGAAAATCTAATATTGGTATCACAATCGACAGACTGAAGAGGATAGTGGTAAAAATTCTCACTAACACCATAAATCCTAAAATGGGTCTTGGGAAAATATCCCGATAGATTAGTGATAGTAATGTCGTCTTTTTCAGTATATACCTTAGTATAATCCAAACCATAAAAAGTACTTTCTACTAGGTCTGATTTTTTGCAATCAACATTCCAACAGAAAGAATAGTTATCTGGGTAATCACCATAGTAATAACTGTTTTTTTCCTGATTATAATTAATAACACCAATACCTAACGCTGTCCCTAAAGAAACAAAAAGACTTAAAATTAAAATAAAAATATTGTTTTTATAAGAAAAACATCTTTTTATAAATCCTAAGAAGCCTTTATTTGTTTTGTTCATAAGTATTTAGTTTCCTATCTTTAAGAAACAAACAGCGATTACAAAATGCAGCCACTCTTCTATCATGAGTTACAATTAAAATTGAATGCTTTTCATCTTTGAATGAAATTAGTATATTCATCACTTCTTTAGCGGTCTCTTCATCTAGATTTCCGGTGGGTTCATCACAAATTAATAAATCCGGTTTATGAATTAAAGCACGAGCTATTGCAACTCTTTGCTTTTCTCCACCACTTAAACAGTTAACGGGGCCATTAAGAAGATCGGTTATATTAAGCTTTTGGGTCAAATAATTAAGATACTTTAAATCAACCTCATCTTTACTTGATTCGTATTGATATGGAAGAAGAATATTTTCTCTAACATTCAACGAATTAATTAAATAATATGATTGAAACACAAAACCAATTCGCTTATTTCTTAAATCAGAATAATCCTTTTTCCTATTTATCTTCTGATCAAAAAGGAAATAATCACCAGTATATCGACTATCAAAAAGTGCAAGAATATTAATAAGAGTTGTTTTCCCACTTCCTGACCGTCCTAAAATAGCAACCATTTCTCCGGAATCCACTTCTAAACTAAGATTTTCTAATACTTTCTTGGGACCAAAGGATTTTGAAATGTTTTTTAGTTGAATAATTTTAGTAGACATAAAGAATCAAACCTTCTGCTAACCCTTTGCCAGAAATTAATGCATTACCCTGAACGATAGCCTCAAAATATACTTGTATAGTTTCAATTTTCCCATTAACAATATATTGAAAAGTCTGGTAGGTATGTTCGACATAATTGTTGTTGGTTATATAGAAAAAATTATCGTATTGCTTTTGAATGTCTTCTAAATATACTTGAGACTTATCAGTCAAAATAGCAGTGCAATCAAGGGCTTTATATTTGGCAATAACCTTCTCTGATGAATCCAATTCTGAGAAATCAAAACTAGAAAAGGCAACATCATATGAAACAGATGAACTAACAAACAATTTAGGGGTGCTTAATTTTGAATAATCTTTTGAATAATAGTCACTAGTTGATATAGGTAATTCTATATCAAACATGTTATATGAATAGAAAGTAATTTTTTTGATATCATCGCCTTCAACATTTAAAGCACAGCCATCATTAGGTGCAAGTACGTCACTCCCATTATATGTTCCGACAGGCGTTCCTTTTAAAACGGAAACCCCAGTTTTTATGGTGACAGTATTTACGGAAAGAACAGAAAAAGGAGACTCTTCAAAAGAAATAGAAATATCATATTTGTTGTAAGTGGCAAAATCACTATTTGATACTTTAAACCCGGACCCTGAAATTCCTTCTACTTCATCAGCAGTAGAAGGAATATAGTTTTCGGGATTGTTTTTTACGTTCTTATTAAAAAGAACACAAAATGAAATAAGCAAACTCAAATTTGCAACAACCGAAATCGATAGAACTAACGTTTTCCAATTAAACTTTTTCATTTTTATTGGGTTATATAATTAAGATTTAATTCAGCAAATTGACGATAGATAGTGAAAGTATCTCCGAGGTTTTTAAGTGTAATCTCTAAATCAGTTCCAACATTGCAGTATTTTGATACCGCACTATTGATGTTAACTGTCATCTTAATATAAAGGTCTCCACTTGCTTTAATGCCGTTCTCTGGAATAGGCAAATAATCAGAGTCCTTTCCAAAAGGATAGAAATCATCTGGCTCATCTTCATGATTTATGGCAAGGTACCGAACATTAGAGAAAGAAATGAGGGATTCATTAGAACTTTTATATGACATAAAGTAATAAGAGGAAAAATCAAAATAATCCCTATGAAGAACAAAATACAATGATGGTTTATCCAACACCATTCCACCAGTCCAGTATTGCTCATAAAAGACACCAAACCCGTCATAACTAAAATAAGAAGGCGGAAGATCAGGCTTAGAAGGATAATCAATATCACAGGTTAATGTAATATCTTCAGGTTGTGAGATGAGATATTCGTTGTCATATTTAATTTTGAAGCAAGTAATCTTAATAGGTGTAATAAACTCCCCAAGACATGTAGTAGAAAAAACCACACTTCCTATAGTTCCTTGCGGAGTAAATGCCAGTTTATCAAGATCTCCAGTTCCTTCAACACTAGATAGACTAATAGACCCATCCCAATTGAAATCTTCTCCAACATTCATATAAGTATCAGTTGGAATATAGATTAATTGTCCAACGCCAATATGAAAATCCAAAATAGTATT